>JACXTT010000193.1_pt1 | contig 97876 bp, 77 predicted proteins | sample 9270951 | NCBI WGS metagenome assembly JACXTT01 (sample SAMN15532306, study PRJNA645909) | rock metagenome | isolation source: weathered quartz diorite | place: Puerto Rico | collected 2017-06-21 | reverse complement strand
TAGCCGGTGAAGTCGCGTCCGGTTCGAACACGCTCAGCATATTGCGCGCGTCACTGGCTCCGAAATGAAAGGCGATGCCCGCGGCCACGGTGACGTTCCGCTCGTTCGCCAGGGACGCGAAGGCGGGAACCGTCGCGCTGCTGGTGCCAAACGACGCTTCGGGTATCAGCAGGATCTTCGCGCCTTCGCCGACGAGGCGCTGCATCGCATCCATATAGCGTGCTTGCCGAGCTTCGCCTTCAGCGCTGGACAAGGGACGTAGGCCGCGATCCTTCAGCGACACCAGTCCGATGCGAACGACAGAGGTCGGCGCCTGCTGCAGTCGCCAGCCGCCATAAGCCAGCATGGCGACCAGTGCCAGCACGGCGAACCCGGCAATGGTCCAGCGACTGCGCCGCGCTTCATGCGGCCACAGCTGAAGGCTCGCCACGGTCGGCACCAGCAACAGTAGAAAGCCGACGCCCCAGATACCCGTCACTGCCACCAGCTGGATCACCGGCAGCGCATCGGCCTGCGTGTAACTGATGTTGAAAAAGGTGGCGTGAATCGAGAGCAGGTTGTTGATGTACTCGTAAGCCACCCATAGCGCCGGTACCGATAACGCAGCCGCCACGGCGTGCCCGCGCAGCAACAGCCGGCGGAACAGCAACGTGCACGCCGCCATCAGCACGCCGACGGAGGCGATGTACGCGAAAATCAGCGGCGTGGGAAACTCGAGGTGATCGTGCAGATACGGCCACGTGTTGAAGCCGCCTGCCATGTAGGCCGCGAACGCCGCCAGTGCGGCCCACGGTGCGCGCACTCTCGGCGCAAGCCACAGCACGGGCAGGGGCGCCAGCCAGGTCACCCACCACACCGGATAGGTTCCGCTGCCAAACCACCACGCCAACGCGGACAACGCGACGGCAAGAAGAGCGGCGGGCAGACGAGCGCGATCAGCTTCTGATGCCATCGATCAATCTCCTCAGCGACTTCTTGTAGAAAGCGCGGAACTGCGCCTCGTCAAAGCTGAAGCGGCCCGCCCGATAAAGCATCACCAGCCCGTGCTGCTGGGCCCACATCACCATGGCCACGTCGTACGGGTCATCCTTCTTCAGCACACCCTTGGCCATGCCTTCCTTGATGGCATCGATCACGATATTGAGCGTGGGTGAAAGGTCGGCGCGAAAATCCTTGGGAAACTTGCGGGCATCGTCGCGGCGTACCGAAAACGCGTGATCGAACAGGTGCGGATGCATCAGCGCGTAATCGAGGTAAGGCTCCGACAACGCCATCAGCCGCTTCACGGGATCCGTCCCCGACGAACGCCGTTTCCACTCATGCGCTACCGAGTTGAAACTGTCGTCAGAAAGCCGCTTGAGCAGGGCTTCGCGGTTGGGGAAGTGCCGGTAGATCGCCATCGGCGTGATGCCAACCGCCTCCGCCACGCGGCGCATGGATACAGCCTCCGGCCCCTCGCTGTCGAACAGGGCGTGGGCGGCGTCGAGGATCTTTTCAGCGGTGGTGGGATGAGCCATGTATACAGTGTATACATGGCTTCGGAGTAGCTGCAACGGCGCCGGGCGGTTGGCGCCATTGGTCATGGGTGGGGAGGGCGCGCTTCAGAGTGCAGAGGGGTCGGAGTGGCCTACCGTTCCATCGACAAGCACGCTGCCCCCTTTTCCCTGGATGGCAGGCCCGGCGAGCCGGGTCCCGCTTTCGCTTACTTGCTGGACAGCGTGTCCGGCTGAGCCTGCGAGGTTGACGAGGTGGCCTGGACGAACAGGCCCTTCTGGTCGAACGTGAGGGACTCGGTCACCGTGTTGGCGTCGGCATGGCCCCGGAACACGCCGACGAAGGGGATCCAACTGCCGCTGCCTTGCTTATGCGTATAGGCGTAGACGATCTGGATGCTGCCGTCGGGCAGCCGGGCCGACGTGTTCGGCTTGCCAAGCTGGGCTTCGACCTGGGCGATGGTCGTTACGCCGGGCTGGAACGTGCCGACGACCTGGGGATCCACTTTCGTGCCCGAGCTGGCGCAGCCGGCGAGCAGGGCAGAGGCAAGTATGGCGAACTTCTTGTACGTCACAGGGTTTCCTTACGAGGCTAGGCAGTAGGTATCGGGTCATGCCATCGGGTTTTCGCCTTGAGCGGCTGGCCGATGAGCGGGGAGTGAAAGTTCTCCTGATGGCACATTCTCCCTTTATCGCTCGCGCTGCACTGTTGCCGAGTGCCCACATCTGGCGACGGAGTGCGGAAAAGGGGCCAGGTTGCTCTTTCAAGGCCAGGGAAAAGCACCTCAAGCCCTTTTCCCTTCAAGGTGAGGAGCGTGCTTCGCCCGACCTTCAGGCCTCTGTTTCCCGGGATTGCGCAGGAACGTCTTCGACGTAGATAACGTCCAATGCGATTTCAAGCTCCTGCGCATGCCGAATCCGGCCGCGATGGCATAGCGAGATTGAATCACGCCTGAGCACTTTTCATGGCGGGACCGACCGCGCGCCAGTATGGTCTGTCCCGTTGACGTGGTGCCGCACCTGGGGCTGCTACTGATATATTTGCGCCAAGACCCTCAGAGGTTATTGAGCAACGCTACGGGCATACGCATGTTTGTATCTGCGAGTTGGATTTGGGCCCTGCGCCGCATTGTTATATTGACTTCCATCCTGCTTCTTCCGCCGCCATTGGCAGCGAGGGCAGCTCAGGACAACCAGAGTACCTGGACGCTTGCTCACTACCGACACCGTGCCTGGACGGTGCAGGAGGGGGCGCCATCAGGCGTGACAAGCCTGACGCAGGCGGCCGACGGGTATATCTGGATCGGCACGCAAACAGGCGTGTACCGATTCGATGGGGACAAATTTGAAGCGTTCACGCCGACCAGTGGGCGATTGCTCGATGCCTACGTTCAGGGCGTCTTTGCACCCAGGTCCGGAGGCGTGTGGGTCGGCTATGCCTTTGGCGGGTTGAGCTTCATAAAGGCAGGCAAAGTCACCAACTTCACCAGGAAGGATGGCTTGGGCGGCGGTACCACAAGCGGTACTGGCCTGGCCGAAGACTCGAGGGGACACCTGTGGGTTGCATCGGGTGCCGACGCTGTTTATCGCCTGGATGAGGGTCATTTCACCCAGGTCCGGAGCCGCCAGGGAAGTGCAAAGTGGCCGATCATCTATGCGATCGCCATCGACGAAGCCGATACCGTCTGGATAGGCGGCGTTGACGCCTTGAAATACAAGCGGGCGAACGAAGACGATTTCACGGACATTCCGGTGCCCAAGGGTGTGATCGTTGCGATTCGAGAAGGGGATCACCACTCCCTGTGGTTGCACTATGGTGATGGTCGCAACGTCAGCGTTGATGTCGGAGTCGGCGAACCGCTGGTGGCGCAGCGCGTTTTCCATCGGCAGGTCAACGAAATTCACTCCAACTCGCACGGCCTCTGGATGGCGTCGGAGAACGACGGCTTGATGCATGCAGCGGATCCGCAGCATGCCTTGGTGCGGGAAGGGGTTGATTTCGACAATGCGTTTGAGTCCTTCGGTGCGAAAGAGGGCCTCAGTTCGAACCAGGCTACGGCCTTGCTTGAAGATGCCGAGGGCGATATCTGGGTTGGCACCAACGCTGGCCTTGATCGCTTTCGCCCGGTCAACTTCGTCAGTGCGCAACTGCCTCCGGGACTCGATAGCGCGACACTCCTTGCGGGTTTGCACAATGAGATGTGGGTAGGCTCCCAGTCGCTGAAGGTCATTCAAGCGTCAGGCGACTCCCCGCATCCGGTCAATATGCCAGCAGTGATCACCTCCGGCCTCGCAGAGCCGAGCGGGGGTATGTTGTTTGGAGGGCTTGATGGCATTTACCGGCTCGATCCGGCGGGCGCACTGACTCAGGTTGCTCCGTCACCCCGCCCCGGGCAGGGCGTGATGATCTGGGGTTTGGCGAAGCGGCGCGACGGGACCATTCTTGCGGCCATGGCGGCGCTGGATAGTCCTCTCTTTCAATACAAGGACGGTCGCTGGAGCCACTTCGACGAAGGGGCGAGTCCGTCCGCTGTCTATGTCGATGAGCAAGACGCCGTCTGGCGGGCATATCGGGCCACCCCGGTACTCCATGAGAACCTGGTGACGCGCCTTCAAGATGGCACGACGACATCGTTTCACACGCCAGTCGGGGCGCTGAATCTACTCACGCGGATCGGAAGCACCCTGTGGGTGGCCGGCGCGGACGGCGTGGCCTGGCTGAAGGGCGACACGTTCCTGCCGCTTCAAATCGCCGGAACGCCATTCACCGGCGTTACGGGACTGGTCGAGGATGCGAAGGGCAATCTTTGGCTGCACGGTGAGCGGGGCGTGGCGCGCATCAGCGCGGCGGCCCTGGCTGCCGCATTGAAAACACCCTCGACTCAAGTGCCCTCCACGCTCTTTGATGAGTCCGATGGTTTGCCAGGCACGCCGACCGGGGTTCCGCCAAACTTCACAGCCGCAGCCACGACGGATGGCCGTCTCTGGTTCTCCACCATTGGTGGCGTGGTCTGGGTCGATCCGGCTGCCATCTTTACCGATCAGGCTCCGCCGTTGACTGTCATCAAGGCCGTCGTCGCGGATAACGAACCACTTCCCCTGGCATCGACGGTTGAGCTGAAGCCGCATACGAACAACGTGGCATTCAAGTACGGTGCGCTGAGCTTCCGAGCGCCTGAGCATGTTCGCTACCGATACCGGCTGAATGGTGTTGACCGTGAATGGCATGAGGCGGGGACAGTCACTGAAACCACTTATACCCATCTCGGGCCCGGGCACTATCAATTTGAGGTGCAGGCATCGGTAGCTGACGGGGGCTGGAGTCAGGCAGCGGCGTCCCAGGCGATCACCATCTTGCCGGGCCCGCTGCAAAGCTGGTGGTTTCGGCTGCTCTGCATGGGTGTGGCGGCAGCGGGCCTGATGGTGCTGCACTTTCGCCGGGTCGCGCGGGCGAAGAAGATCGTTCGTGTTCAGGCCGAGGCCAAGAGCAAGGAGCGTGAGCGGATTGCGCGGGAGATTCATGACACGCTCCTGCAGAGCACGCAGAGCCTTCTGTTGATGGTTGAAGTGGCTATCGACTGCGATGAACCGACGAAACAGAAGGGGTTGCTTCAGCGAACTGTCACGACGGCCAGGGAGTCCATCAAGGAAGGACGGGACAGGATCATCGAGCTTCGCACCTCGCCCGAGTCCAGGGAGCAGGATCTAAGCTTTGACCTTTCGTACGAAGCGCGTGAGCGCGCCTTGATTGGCGAAGCGCAGTTCATCGTTGTGGTGACCGGCCGCATACGCGTGCTGCAGCAAGAGCATTATTGCGACCTTGTCGATCTATGCAGGGAGGCATTGCGCAACGCCTTCATGCATGCCGATGCGAGACGCATTGAGTTGCATATTGCGTACTCGGCCATGCAGTTGAGGGTCGACATCCTGGATGATGGTGTCGGGATTCCCAGCCCCATTGCCCTGGCCGGCCGCGACGGCCATTTTGGCCTGTCCGGCATGCGAGAGCGTGCAACGAACATGGGGGCGCGATTCACCGTCTCCCCACGCAATGCGGGTGGTACGGCAGTCACTCTCGTCCTTCCTGCTGCTCGAGCCTATGAACGGGTGTTGTGGGGCAGGTGGGGGTAGTGTGGGTTGTGCAAACGTTACGTGGCTTGATGGCCGCTCGTCGGTAAGCGTCAATTGTTTACGCCTGTGCGGCATGCCCGCAGCACATCCCTCATCCAGTGGGCGCACACGGTCTATAAACTACCCGTAAGAGGATTGAGCCAAAGGCTGGCTTGGGCGACATTGGGGTATTGACCGAAGAGCTCTCGGGGTGAGGGTCGTGGGATGGAGTGGGAGCAGTAATGACAGGTGCTAAGGCTGGTATTCGGGTGCTCGTCGCGGATGATCACCCCATCATGCGTGACGGCATCGCGGCACTTATCGAAAGCTCGCCGGATATGACCATGGTGGGACAGGCCTCCGATGGTGCCGAAGCTATCGTGCGCTACCGCGAATTGCGCCCGGATGTGATGCTGGTCGATCTGCAGATGCCCGGCGTTGACGGGTTGCAGGCGATTGCTGCCATCAGCTCCGAGTTCCCCGACGCGCGCCTCATCGTGCTGACCTCCTATCCTGGCGATGCCCGGGTCAAGCACGCGCTGTCTCGCGGCGCCAAGGCCTACCTGCTCAAGAGCGCGACGAGGGAGGAAATCCTCAATGCCATACGGTCGGTGATCGGTGGCAAACGAATCCTTGCCTCCGAGTTGGCCGGCGACATTGCCTCCTACGCCTGGTCGGAGATGCTGAGCGAGCGTGAGTTGAGCGTATTGCGACTCGTGGCCACCGGTCACGCCAACAGGCGCATCGCGGATGTCCTTTGCGTATCCGAAGATACGGTGAAGGCGAGGCTGAAGACCGTGATGGCCAAGCTCGGTGCACTGGATCGCACGCATGCGGTCACGTTGGCGCGCAATCGCGGATTTCTTGGCGATTGATTGAGTGGAGGCAGGGCGGGTTGCTTTTTCAAGCCTAAGGAAAAGCACTCTTCCCCCCTTTTTCTCGTCCATTAGTCCAAGCGAATTCTCGGTCGTTTGTACGAAATTCGGACCACTGATCCTTCTGAGAAGTAGAGAACGAACTCAGAGCCTGCCGGTTTGGCCGCGCCGACTTCAAATGACCAAACATCGTAAGCATCGATCGACGCGAGGCTGTTGAGCCGTGGTTGATCGAGAGTGAACCATGTTTGGTTGTCGCTGCTGATTACTTCACGGACGGAAAGCGCATGATCATTCTGCAAGGCATTCTTTAGGGTCGCGTCCAGATCTTCTAGCGTCCGACCAACAAGGCCTGACCACGCGTCGTGAAGGTCACCGACAGCGATCAACCCGGTCACGTGGCAATTGCCAAGTGTGAAGGTGACCTTGCCGCCGCTCTCATCAGACAGCTCAATTGCCCGTCCGTTTCCTGGCAAAACCAGGGAGGAAACGTTCGAATAGTTGACGCTTGGTGCTACGCGCAAAATTGGTCGAATCGCACTCACACCCTTTTGTCGCGCTACATCCAAGACTTGCTGCTTTGTCATCCCAATTTCAAAACGCTCGATTGCGCCTTGAGTAACGTCCTGCGACTCAACGAACATCGAGTTCGTGCAGCCCGCGAGGCCTACCTCCAGCGTGACAAGAATGAAAGCCACGAATGAATACCTGATCATGCTTGCAACTTTCATTGATTACCTTCCGTAGCGTTGCAAGCTTCGAGAAAAGGGGTCAGGTTGCTTTTTCAAGGTGAAGGAAAAGCACTCTGACCCCTTTTTCTGTACACCATCTCCAATGGTTGTAACCAGCCCAAGAGGGTCGACGTACTGCACTGGGCGTCCGCCAACATAGGCATATACGGCTGGTCACTGGCAACGATGAATTGAACCGCCCACTTTCTTTAGCAACTCCACGTTTCGAGGATGACCATCAGACCAAAGCTGTACAAAAATCTGATCCTGGATGTCACCAACTGGCGTGCTCAAGATCCCCTTGCTAAATGCGTAGAGACGTTCCGTGCCATATCCAATGGGACTACCTGTAGCACCCATTTGAAGTGGACCCACTGACTCTGCTACGAACTGCAAGTCGCTCGGCAATTGCCTGGATATAACGCTCGTTTTGTCCGGCCGGAGGTTCATCGCGGCGGGCAGGTTCGGATTGCTGCTTATCATGAAGTCGACGGCACCTCCATTGCCTGCAAACCGCCCCTCAACCGCATCTATACCTTGCTTCGAATCAGCGGTGAGGCCAGAGAAGCCTTTGACGCAAACCTGAAACACCTTGCTCAGAACTACGGTGCCCTGCGCTGACGCACTACCTGTGGCGACCGTAATCATGCACCCGATTAGTAGCCGCAGAAGCCGATCACTGATGGAAGATGACATTGCTAGGACTCTCCAGAATCGCGTCAATCAGCGCCGGGGTGACTTCCGGCGTAGTTATATACTGATTCATGAGACCGGGCGGTCCGTTCCATTCGCCCAGCCCCATGAGATGGCCGCCCTCGTGCGCGTAATCCAGGCCGTCGCCTCGTGTCGGCACCCCATACCACTCACCGAATTGATGATTCTTGGTCTGGGACAGACCTCCTGTTTGTCCTGCTGTCGCCATTCCGTTGCCAGGAAGTACGTTGACGTAATTGGCGAGAAAAGGGGTCAGGTTGCTTTTTCAACGAGAAAAGCGAGAAAAGGGGTCAGGTTGCTTTTTCAAGGTGAAGGAAAAGCACTCTGACCCCTTTTTCCGGTCGGGTTAGACCTAATTGCATCGGCGCGATGGACACTCTCGTGCTGTTTCACACAATCATCCCAACATGGATTCTGCTCGAATAGCCAAATAGCGATTGTGCCGAGGCCGTCGCAATAGATGGTTGAGGCTCCCTTATTCATAGGGCCCTCGGCATACGCTTGGGTGCCGTCGGTATCCTCGAAATGCAGTGGTGACTGGTTGGCATATGCATAGGTACTCGGGCCGCCTTCGAGTCCAATCGGATCGCTCTGCGTGGAAAAAAGCGAAAAAAGGGGTCAGAGTGCTTTTCCGGCGACAAATCGCCGAGGACCCTGATGGCGCGGGGCGTGCTACCGAAGTCAGAGTGCGGCAGGTCCACTGACGCACCTTGCCCATGCCACGCCTGCCTCGCCTCGACATTCCCGGTATTCCTCAGCATGTCATACAACGCGGAAACAACCGCCTGCCGTGCTTCCTCCTCGAGAAGGACTACCGGTGCTACCTGCAGCATCTCGGCGATGCTGCACTAAAGCATGGCTGCCTCATTCACGCCTATGTGCTGATGACGAACCATGTTCACTTGCTGATGACGCCCTGTGCGGCCGGGGCCGTGTCGCGATGTATGCAGGCACTCGGGCGGCGTTACGTCGCCTACTTCAATGGCAGCTACCAACGGACAGGGACGCTCTGGGAAGGGCGATACAAATCCTGCCTTGTTGATAGCCAAGGCTATCTGCTCACCTGCTACCGGTACATCGAGCTGAACCCCGTCCGCGCCGCCATGGTGGCCATGCCGGAGGACTATCCGTGGACCAGCCATCACTCCAATGCTTGGGGGCGTCCTGATCCGCTCCTTCAGCCGCACGCCGAGTATCTGAGCTTGGCTTCTGATCCCGAGCAACGGCGGGCGGCGTATCGCGACCTGTTCCGGTGCATCATCGGTGACGATCAACTTTCGGACATTCGCCTACACGTGCAGCAACAGCGTGCCCTGGGTACTCATCGCTTTCAGGCAGCGATCGAAGAGGAGCTCAAGCGCGTGGCTCGGGTACGCCCCTTGGGGCGCCCGCGAAAAGGACTCTGACCCCTTTTTGCGAGTCCTTATTTTATGGACACCCCTGGTGCCACTGAAGATATAACGTCAATAACTTCCTCACCTAACAAGACGATGAAATGTCGAAAATCATTGGGATCCTTTGTGTGCATGCTTTCGTTAGCCGCCCACGATAAAAGGTCACTATCCTTTTGATACAACAGAACACCTCGTGTACCGGATAGCTCCCCAAAAAGCTTGAGTCGTAGGCCTTCGTCCGCAAGTCTAAAAAGAAGCAGGCTGCCGAATTGGATATGCACTACAACCATGCCATCGCGATCGAGTCCATCCAAACTTAGCATTCCGTCGTCGTAGATCACCTTGCAAGCGGCAGTGTCTATGTAGGGATGCAATACGGTGTACTTAGTTTCCATATCGAATTTTGGTCCTTGTCCTTCCACCTGACTGAATTTCAATCGTTGGTCGCCCATCCTTCGAGTCCGGACGCACTATAACGGTGCTGCCATCATCGAGAGTTCCCACACGTACCCCACCACCCTTGTCCGATACGTCAGACAAGTCGAGGGCATCGAAATCGCCATTTGCGGTTCCAGCGTCACCCGGTTTTGTTCTTACGTCTGTGTTTCCCTTCGTCACACGATCCGGGGTTGTTCCTGGTACTGGGCATTCTTTGCTCGTTGCGGCGTGAAGTAGATCTTCCGCAGCACTACCCACAAGAGCACCCGCGGCGCAACCAAGCGCGCCGCCGGCCACCCATGCGGCACCGGCAAGTGCGCCAGCTGCTGCAGGTGAACATGCGACAGCCCCAGGGCCACATGCTAGTCCGCCCAGGCCGCCAGCGGCACCGCCTCCCGCCGCAGCAAGTGTCGAACCTATGCCCCCACCCGCAGCACAGCCCAGCGCCGCTCCTTTGGCTGCTAGGCCAAGAGGATCTATGTACTCTAATGGAGAGCTAGAGACATAGGCGTACGTGGTCAATCCAGCAAGCAATCCAGTAGGGTCACTCTGCAAATAGCGACCCGCTGCAGCTTCATAGTCGCGATTGATGTTCTGTGTAAGCCCGCTTTCGGCATCGTAGTACTGGCCCGGAAGGCACTAATTCGCGGAGTGTCGGCAACACAGCCTTCACAGGCCGGTCAAGTCTCATCCCTGAAGATGCCGTCATCTTCCAGTGCATAGTGCACCATGCCTAGCTCCTTGGTTTCGACCATGATCCCGCTAGCGAGTGTGCCGCCGCCTACGAGTTCTTCCTCGCTGAGCCAGCCCTCGTATCCCGCGAGACATGTTTTTCGGTCGAAGTCACAAACAACCGTGCCGCGAATAGTCTTCTCGACCAAAACTCGGTCGCCAACGTTGATTTCAGTTCCATCGGTCACGTAATGCATACGACTATCCATTAGTTGGCAAAAGGTTCTATGGGCATCCAGCTAGGCTGAAGGTCGCCAGGTTTTGCGACGTTCTTCAGCTTTTGCCAGAAGCAATCGCACTTCGGCTGGGGATACTGGTTGGCCCTAAAAAGGTTGTGATGTGACCCATAAACTCCATGCTGCGCCTCGTCATCCGGAATAATGTCAAGTGGGCGATATCCGATGGTGCCGACGGGTACGATTCGGCCGCTGACAGTCTTGCAGGGCGGGCATTTGCCGTCACGAGGACAAGTGCTATCCAAGGTGCCAGCTACCTCTGCAGCGACCATCACGGAAGTTCCGATATCTATAGCTATGCCAGCCCAACAAATGGGTTGCGAGAAAAGGGGTCAGGTTGCTTTTTCAAGGTGAAGGAAAAGCACTCTGACCCCTTTTTCCTCTTTGTTATCGTAAGGAGAGCCTTTAATGGGTGTCGCAGATTCCATTGTGCCTGTCAGATCTCCATAAGCGTGCTCCGCTTCATGTAGAAAGCCCATCGCGGGAGTTTGGCATCCTCCGTTCGTTGTCTCTAACGCGCCGTAGGGATTCCAGGAGATCAGCTTGTAATCGGAGTTATAACGGTCTGTGCCGATTGGTACTTGTGTGTTTATGTATACAATTTGAGGAAGTGCTTCCAAATCCGCTATTCGGGAGGACACACCCTTACTGTTCAGGTATTTAATGGCCTGTGCGAACGCCCGCTTGTCACTGTCCGGCGTTTGGTCGATAAATCTCAACTTGAGTCCGTCCGGGTCTACGGCGTTTGTTGGGTTGTTATGCACATATGCATAAGTACTTGGCTGACCACCAAACAATCCTATGGGATCGCTCTGCGACGAGCGCCCAGTAGCTGCTTCATAGCTACGGTGGCCCCAGCTTAATAGGCCAGATTCTGCATCGTAGTACTGGCCAGGGAATCGAAGATTCAACGTATAGCCGTTTGAACTGCTCGGCTGTTGCTCCCCAAAGGCATTCCCTCGGTAAGGCAACTGCCAGATCGTATTTCCGCTGCCATCAGCAACTGCACGCGGCGTATTCAGCCCATCCACATGCACATAGCTCACCGTACTGGTCATGCCCGTGGTATCCACCGTGGCTACCGGTATGCCATCCAGCCAAATGTAGTCGCGCGTGCTGTCGCTATACTCACCGAGAAGCTGGCTGCCTTCGTCGTACACGAAGCGCTGACTGATAGCGACAGGGAGAGTTGCCACCTTGGCCGTGCGCTGCCCCAGCGCGTTGTACGTATAGGTGCCCACCGTGCCGCCGTTACGCTGCACCACGGTCATTCGATTGCGGCCGTTGTAGCCATACCCGAAGGTCTCGCCACCGATCACGCTGCCGGTCGCAAGAAAAGGGGTCAGGTTGCTTTTTCAAGGTGAAGGAAAAGCAATCTGACCCCTTTTTTTGTCGTAGTACTGGCCTGGGAAACGCGGGTTGTAACCGAAGCCGCTTGCACTTGTCGGCTGCTGTTCACCAAAGGGATTGCCCTGATACGGCAACGACCATACCGTGCTCCCGGCTGCATTCGCAATTGCACGCGGGGTATTCAACCCATCGGCATGCACATAGCTCACCGTGCTTGCGCCTGCCGCCGTATCCACGACTGCTACCGGCAAGTCACCCAACCAGATGTAGTCACGTAGCCGTAGACGGTGTTGAGCCCGTCGGGATCGCCCACGCCTTGCAGGCGATCGTTGGCGTCGTAGGCGAATACGCTTTGGGCGTTCTGGGTGGCGGTGTCGGTGCCGTTGTAGTTGTCGATGGTGCTGACCAAGCGGTTGAGCCCGTCGTCGCCCCGCTTGAGCTGCACGCCGAGCGCGTCGGCGATGTGTACCAGGTTGCCAAAAGGGGGGGCAAGTTCACTTCTTATGCATCGACCACCACGTCAGAAGTGAACCTGCCCCTCCTTAGTTCAACCAGCGTCATTCATTTCACTAAAGTCCGTTCCCTCGGCAACTGATTCCTTCCAGAGTTCGCCGTTAGATTTGAACCAACGAAAACCCTGTTGTCGTCGTCCTCGAACATAGGACCCTTCTTCCTTCTTCGCACCATCATCCCACCATGATTGGTACAAGCCGTCTAATCTTCCGCCTATGTAATTTGCTTCAAGCGTGAGTTGTCCGTCTTCGGTCCATTCTCTAATGACACCATGCGGATTTCCGTCACGATACTCAGCCTCGGAAAACAGGCGTCCATTAGCAAACCAATGTCGTCGCCAACCATGAAGAAGCCCGTTTAGCTCAGTCCATTCAGACATAACTTTCCCGTCCGGAAAGAACTTGCGAAGCACTTTCAACTTATCATCCGTCATGCGTGTTTCTCACCTTAAGTCAGCGTCGGACCAAGCCGGCGGCTCATCGTCGATTCCTTTGATGCAAAGGCTTCGACGATAGGCTGCCCTCTCGACGCAAGCCCTCGCCCAACGATTAGGATCGTCCGCTGGCCCTCTCCCTTCCCATCGCATACACCGATGGGATTCCTTCTCAAAGCGGTCGTAGCAATCCGGGCCATTATCTTTTGGACACGTTCGAGTGAGAGTTCCCGCTCCTACGCCAGTGACAATCCCTGCGCCTATAGCAGTTGCCGTGCCTGCGCTGATACCGCCACTAATTTTTCCGCCCATCACCTCTGCGCAAGCGGATGCGCCGTACCGTGCGCAATATGCATCAACGGTGGTTTCTTGCAAACCGAAGGGATCGACAAAACTGAGCGGATTTCCGCCTACATAGGCATAAAGGTTCGGCCCAGCAGTCAACCCTAGCGGATCGGGTTGGTTGTATCGGCCAGTGGCTGCCTCTTGATCGCGGTTGATGTTGTTGGCTAGGCCGCTTTCGACGTCGTAGTACTGCCCCGCGAATCGGAAGTTGAAGGTATAGCCGCTCACACTCGTCGGCTGCTGTTCGCTAAACGGATTCGCTTGATACCCGAGCTGCCAGATCGTGTTACCGGCACTGTCGCTAACCGCTCGCGGCGTATTCAGCCCATCGTCATGCACATAGCTCACCGTACTTGCACCCGCCGCCGTATCCACTACCGCCACCGGCAAGTTTTCGAGCCAGATGTAGTCACGAGACGTGTTGCCATATTCGGCGAGAAGCTGGCTGCCTTCGTCGTACACGAAGCGCTGACTGATAGCGACAGGGAGAGTTGCCACCTTGGCCGTGCGCTGCCCCAGCGCGTTGTACGTATAGGTACCCACGGTGCCGCCGTTACGCTGCACCACCGTCATCCGGTTACGGCCGTTATAGCCATACCCGAACGTCTCGCCACCGATCACGCTGCCGGTCGTGTTGCCATTGGCATCGTAAACCCGAGAGGCATTGCCAATGCTGGACAGCCGGTGAGTGCCCGTTTGGTAGCTATAGGTGCCCGTAGCCAATCCGCTTCCCGTCTTGCTCAGACGATCCCCCGTCTTGTTATACGTATAGGTCTCTTCCGGGTTGCTGCTGGCGTCGTACAAACCGGTCAGCCGGTACAGCGGATCATAGTTGTAAGTCTCGGACGCGGGATTGGCGCCTGGCGCATTGCCCAGAGCGGTGATATTGCCCATGGCGTCGCGACGGAAGTGCAGGTTCAGCGCCGGGCTGACCACGTCGGTCAGCGCGTAGTTGGCGTCGTACGTGCGCGTCACCGTCTGGCCATTGCCCAGGGTGTAGCTGGCAATCGGACCGAAGGGAAGGTAAGTGATCGCGGTGACCACATTGCCCGCACCGGCTCCGGTGGTGCCAGGTGGCAGGACGGTGACACCACTGATTCGGCCTGCCGCGTCCCGGGCGTACTGAATGGACGTCCCGCTGGCCGTCAGGGTGCTCGCAAGTCGGTCGGCCAGGGTGTAGCCGTAGCTGGTGGTATCGGTGGTCGTCCCTTGGGTCTGGCGCTTCTGGGTGACGTTGCCGTGGGCGTCGTAGCAGTACACCGTGGTGACGGCAGTTTCGACGATCCGGGTCAGGCGGCCCACCGGGTAGGAACTGGCGCAACCGGTGACGCTGTTGGGCTCGTCGTACCCGTAGGCCACATTGAGCGTGCCATCGGCGTAGGTCGTGGCGGTTCGCCGATTGAGGGCGTCGTAGGTGCTGGTGCTGGTCACGCCCTTGGCATCGGTACGCTGGGTGACATTGCCAGCCGCGTCATAGCCATAACCCGTGGCGCCGGTATCCGGGCTCTGGATGGAAGTGGCGTTCCCCAGGCCGTCATAACCGTAGACCGTACTGAGCCCATCCGGGTCGCTGACACCCTGCAGCTGATCCCGGGCGTCGTAGGCAAACACGCTCTGCGTATTCTGCGTGGCGGTATCCGTGCCGTTGTAGTTGTCGATGGTGCTGATCAGGCGATTGAGGCCGTCGTACCCCTGCTTGCGCTGGATACCCAGGGCGTCGGCGCTGTGGACCAGGTTGCCGTTGCCATCGTAGCTGTCGCCATAGGTTGCATTGAAGACGCTGTTGCTCAGGCCATCGGTCACCTTCGTGAGCTGGCCCAGCGTGTTGTAGGTGCGCGTCAGGCAGCGGCGCAGCGTGCCGGTACTGTCAAAGGTCTGCTCGGCTGTCTTGTTGCCCGCCGCGTCCAGCGTGTATTGCACGTAGTTGCCCAGTGCGTCGGTGATCCTGGTGAGTCGGTGGGCAGCGTCGTAGGCATAGTTGACCACCACGCCATCGGGATCGGTAAGGGAGGCCACGGCGCCGTAGGGCGTGTACCCAAGGGTGGTGGTGGCGCCTCCTGTCGTCCGGGTGGCGAGCCAGCCACGCGGCGTATAGGTCAGGTCGGTGTTTACGCCATTGGCATCCGTGATGCGGGTGACGCGACCGTTGGCGTCATAGGAGGCCATGGTGGTGACGTGACCCAGGGCGTCCGTGACCTGATACAGATCGCCAGCCTGATGGCAGGCGGCACCAGGCGTGCCGCAGCTGGTGGCACTGCTACTCAGGTAGTAGCTGTAGCTGGTGGACTGGATCAGGTCGGTACGTGGGCCGGTGGCGGTCAGGAGCAGGCCGGTCTGGGGGCATTGCGTAGTATCTACGGCATTGCAGTAAGTGTAAGTCGACTGCCGTACCCCCACCGGCGCACTGGCACTGCTCGCGCATGCGTAGCTGGCGGTGCCTGTGACAGTCGGGTCGGCTTCGCAGCGGGCGGTAGCTTGACCTGCGATGTTGTAGACCCAAGAGCTGGAGGCGACGGTGGTGCCCGTGCTGTCTCGTATGACGCGGGTCAATGGCACGCGGAGCGCCGGGTCCCAAGTGAAGGTGGTGGTGCGCTGCGTGCTTTGGCCCTGAGCGTCGATCTGCTGGGCCAGCAACCCGACGCTGTTGTATGTAGTCGCTGTCGTAATGCCATTAAAGTCGACGTAGGTCGCCGGGTTGCTATTGGCGTCGTAGGTGCGTGTCTTCCAGGGCTGATTGCAGATGGGGCCACAGGGCTGATTGACCGTGCTGGCGCGGATCAAGCCGTTGGAGATGGCAAAGCCAAACGTCATGGTGTTGCCCAGCGGATATGTCACCGTGGACGTGCCATCACTGTTATAGGTGATGGCCGTCGCGTCGATTCCGTTTGGGGCGCTGGTCCAGGTCGCCCGCCCTGAGCTGTCGTAGCTTGTGCTGTCAACGCGCGTGCCCACCTCGTCCACAATGCCGGTCAACGCGCCAGGGAGACTTGCGCCGCCTGTTAGCGATGATTCGTTGTAGACGTACTGACGCACCTTGGAGTCAGGGTGCTGGACTGTTATCAAATTCCCGAAGCTGTTGTAGCCATAGGTCACAGTGCCGCCGTCGGGCAGCGTCAGTTGGTGCACCCGACCATTGCTGTCATAAGTGAAATTAAGTTGCCGACCCGAGCGATCGATGGCTGCCAAAAGCAGTCCCGGGGAAGGAGCAACATTTGTGGGTGTTTGCTCCGTGCTGTAAGAAAACGAAGCACCGATGCCGGATTCATCTCCCACTTGCTGCAAACGGCCGCTGGCATCGTAGGTCTCGAAGTGCCGGAGTGCTGCGATGAAGACGGTATAACCTAGAGCAGCACCCTGAGGGTCATCGTTCTCGGTCAAGGTATCCAGATTGTCCAGTGAGCTTGTCCACACGCCACTGCTCTTGCTAAATACCTCCTGCTTTCCGTCCGGGCGAAACAGCGTGATCATCGCAGGCGAAGGCATGATCTTCAGGCTTCGATCAAAGCTGTGACGCCAGTGCGTCCCCATGGCCGTTGAGCTAACCGAGGCATCGCTGTTATAGAAACGGCGGAATTTCAGCCACGCACTGCCGGAGTAATCGTCATCCTGAAGGTACTTGTTCCCCGTTGACGCATTAACCGGATCTGAAACTAATAGGGCGCCTATCTGCGGGGCACCCTTCTTGCCCGGACAGGTAAGAGAACCACCTTCACCGCCATTGCACCCGCCGCCATCGCCAGTGTTTTTCCTGTCGTCCATGGAGTAGCTGAATATGGCGTCGGAATAGCCCTGGAAGACTGGAGAAGACCTTGGCGTACCGTCATCGTTAGCCGTTAGCCAGACCCCCCTCGTGATAGCCGGTTGGCCAGCATAAGTAAGATCGATGCATGCCGCGGTATGCGACCAGTTGACCTGGATCTGTGAGCCGTCAGAAGGCAAATAATATGTTGATGCGCATTCAGCTAGTGCGGCAGCGCGCGTTTTCATGTTCGCGACGTAGGCGTGCGCATCTGAAGTAGGGGAGAGGGCAAAAACGATGGCCAGCGACATCGGGATAAGTGCTGAAGTGGCCGAGTGAAGCGAGAAGCTTGAGCTGTGCGAGATCCTCTCTTCGAGAACAGGCTCGAGAACGTTCGCCGACTTGCGGCAAAGAGATTCCATTTTTGTCCCCTGTGAGAAGCCTAGCCCGGCGTCTTGGCGCAAGTACCGAAATATATTGCAAAGAGAGAGGAAGCCTATTCAAGGAGGTATGCCAGCCCGGTCTCGGATTTTTGTAGCCGATTCCCTCTGCTCAATGTCGGAGAAAAGGGGGCTGGTTGCTACTAATCAAGACTTGGGAAGGGGATTCTTCCCTCTCGTCTCAAGGGCATTTGCAAATATTCCAGGAGACAGGGCGCCGATTATTCGGAACCCTGTCTAAGGCGAACCAACGGAACTACCTCAGTGTGCGCCCCAGATTACGACGACCGAGGTGCCAGGAAGAGTCATGCCAGTCTCGAGTGTTCCAAGGGTGGGATCAACCTTTCGGTACACGGAGTCGAAGCTGACGTCTACCGACTGGAAGACTGCTTGAAGTGATGAATTGACGACGTACTCCGTATCAACGTTCTTGTAACCACCCGGATTCTCCCGGTAGCCGATGACATCAATCGTTGCTCCCGGGCACAGGCTTGCCGTCGTTATGGTGGCATTCGCAACGGCGGTGGTCACCGAATCCGGAGTGTTGGCAACACAGGTGCCTGCAGAACAGAACGCGTACGACGGCCCGTTATAACAAGCGAAGCTTTGCGGTGTAACGGCGACGAGAATGAGGCCCACGAGTACAGCAATGTACTTAACCATCCTGGTTCTCCATGTGGTTGATCGTTGTGCGCCGCAGCGCACATTTACTCTTGATGAAGAGAATTCGACCAATCGTGACGGCTGCCACACTCGCCATGTAGGTGAAGGATGATTCCGTGTAGGCGGCGCCCTCTCTGCGGAACTTCTGTGGGGATGGGTAAATGAGGTTGGGACGGCAAAAGACTGACAATGCCTATCTCGCAACACCAGGTCTTCGCCGCTCCAGCAGTCTTGGGGACTGGAGCCACGTTCATCGGTTACCTCTTTGCGGCAATGACTAGCGCCCAGCCGAGAGGCGTTGTGTTTCGCGATCCAGGTCGTAGCGCGCCTGCAGCACCAGCCAATAGAGCGGAGACGTGTCCAGCACGGCGGCAAGGCGTATGGCCTGTCGGGGGCTCATCGGCCGGGCGTCGGTGAGGAACTCTCTGAGATAGGGCGCCCGTATGCCCGTACGGCGAGCGAGTTGCTGGTGATTCATCGTTGCCGGGAGCAGGTAGTCGAGCAGCAGTACTTCGCCGGGGGAGCGCAGGCGCAGTGATGGGTCCACGTCCATGCGCGGGGTGAGTTGGATCAGGTCCATGGGCTTCCCTTCCTTGTCAGGCACGACTGCAGAACAGGCGGGCGCTGACAGACCTCGGTGTCAGCGCATGCCTGGTGACAACGTCAGTGATCGCCGTGGCGCGGCGCATCGCGATGCGGGCCGATGCGTCGCGAGGGCGATCATCGAACGCGTGGCGGTTTCACTCGGGGCTCGTGGCCGAGCAGGCTGGCGTATTGCTGCAGGCATTGGATGGCGGTGCCCAGGCTGGCTGCGATGACCACGGGAAGTGGCCATTCCAGCAGCCTGCCGGGGAATCCTCGTGCCCGAGCCTGGCGGCGTTGCTCGCTGTCATAACGCAGGCGCGTGAGGGCGAGCACCGCCAGGGCGATGTCATCGCGAGTGCCACGACGCAAGGTGTCGGGCCACGCCACACGCGTGCGCAGCGGGTCGCCGGATGGAGGAGTGAGGGTGCCGCCAGGGGGAACGGACGGGCGAATGCGTACCGTATGATCGTGGGTAGCCATGATCAACTCTCTTGAAGTTGGTGATGGTTAGCGGGTCGTGGGTGTTCTCAGCACTCACGGCCCGCGCCTCATGACTTCTTCGTCATGGTCATTCGCGAAGCCCTACGCGAAGACAGCGCGAATGACTGCCCGACCGTAACAAGCAGGATGGGCATCGTCTGTCGGCGTTGTGTGCGATGGCTGTCCGTCTGCGCACGGGCTAACGTGACAGCGCCCAACCGACGACATGTCAGCGCCTGCCGGCACGCACGCATGTATGCGAGTGGTGCGGCCTCAAACCTTGCGTGAGCCTGTGGTTCAGGTCGTGTTGGCAAGAATCGATCGAATCACGGTTCATAAGGTGCGGGGTGATGACCTGTGCGCGGGAGCTGAGACTTGAGTGGATGGATGCGCTGCGCGGAGCCGCGGCGATCCTCGTACTCGTCCGGCACTATTTCCCGATCGCTGACCTGGGGCCCGTCGCGGCGTATATCGATCCGGGCACGATGGGCGTGGTGGCTTTCTTCTGCATCAGTGGCTACGTGATCCCCTGGTCGGTGCTTCGTTCGCCGGCCACGGTCCGCCAGTTCCTGCTGGGGCGCGCCTTTCGTCTCTACCCGACGTACTGGGTCTCGCTGATGCTTGCGGCGGTGGCCGTTCCCGTTGCCTTGCACGAGGTCCTGGTGAACATCACCATGGCGCAGCGGTTCATGGGCGTGCCGGATGTCGTCGGCGTGTACTGGACGCTGCAGATCGAGATCATCTTCTACGCGCTGGTTGCGATCCTGATGTTGAGCGGCCGGATCGCCGATCCGCGCGCGAGCCTCTGGTGCCTGCTCGGGCTATGTGTGCTGTCCATCGCGGTAGCGATACCGCGAGCGGTGCTGGCCATCAAGACGCCCGTCGCGCCGGCCTTCAGCCTGGTGGTGATGTTCGCGAGCTTCGTGTTCTATCACCATCGGCAGGCGGGCTTTCTATCCGCGCGGCAGATGAAGGGCATCCTGTGGGGTGTCTGCCTGGTGCTGGTGGGCTGCTTTCATCTGGCCTACCGCCAGGACTGGGGCTTCGGCGAAACGCCGATGCGCTTCACCGTGGCCTATGCGGTGGGTGCCGGGCTGTTTGTCCTGTTCATGCGCTTCAACATCAAGGCCCGCGTGCTTCGCTGGCTGGGCAGCATCAGCTATCCGCTTTATCTGGTCCACGTGCCGGTGCGGCAGCTCATCGTCGGCCTGGTGCCCTCGATCGGCGAACTGCCTTCGGCGATGCTCGGCGTGCCGGCCACGCTTGTCCTCGCGGCGCTGATGCATCGGCTTGTCGAACTGCCACTGGCGCGTGCGGGAAAGGCGCTGGCATCCCGGTCGCGGGGCCATCGCATCAACGAGGCATCGGGAGTCGCTTCGGCGGACTGATGCCAGGCCAAGCCAGATCCCCTGGCGCTGCCGGCCGCGTTCGTCCCGGCTGAGTGCCTAATACACGGCGAGCGATTCCAGCCAGCGTTTCGCATAGGCTTCCTGGGCGGAAACCGTCACGTGTGGTGTGTCGTCGGCGTCTTCGAAAATCTCGACTTCCTGCGTGGCCAGCTCCCCGGGCTTGCAGACATAGGCCACCAGGCCCGACGTCGCCCGGCGCGATCCAGGGGAAGGCCAGACGTCCTCCCGCGAGCCGTTGCACAGCACCTGTACGCCGCGACCCTCGAGGATGAGGCGTATCGCCTTGAGGGCGTCGAAGAAGTCTTTCGCGGCGCAGATGTAGCAACGTTCCCTGTCCGTTACCGACAGGCTGCAGATGCCGGTCGGTGACCGCTCGCCCTTGATGTGGACGAAGGAACCCGGGTGCCCCGAGCGCAGCACCGGCAGGTTCATCGAGAACGGGGGTGACATGTGCACTTTCCCTCCCTTTTCGCAGGGGAGATGCGGCCGTCTCGGCAGGGTTCATCCGCAGTGGATCGCGTGATGACTGCTTCCGGCTTGGGCCTTTCCCCTAGAGCGGTTTAGGCCAGGAAGTGCTGAGCAATGCGGTGGTCAACGTAAGGTGAGTGGCGTCCGCTGGCGGACGGGCTGACGAGGCTTGGATCGTCGTGCAGGCGCCTCCTGTTCGGTCGCCCCGCGGCCGGTTGCCATGCCAGGCAACCGGCCGGCCTTCTGGATCAACCCTGCTTGACCGTGTTGGCGGGCACGAAGGTGTAACCCATGCCCTGCAGTCCCGTCACGATCTGCTTCAGGTAATTGATGTTGAGATACGGATGGAAGAAGAAGCTCATCACGCTGTCCTTGATCACCGTATTGTTCTGGGCGGTCAGCAGGATGTCCGCCGGGAAGCGTGGCGGATTGTTGTTGAAGGCCACTGTTTCAACGTTGCCGAGCTGTTCCGGTATCACCACCGTGCCGTAGATGTCGCGCACGAGGTAGGGGAAGAACTGGCCGTAGATCTGCGTGTAGTTCGGCGTGCCGGTGCCGCAGACGCCGTTGGGGCACCACCCGGTGGCATACAGGCCGCGGTCGTAGCGTGCGGTGAACTGCGAATTGAACACCTGGTAGTCGATGGCCGAGGCGGCGTAGTGCGGCGGCTCGAAGATGGTCGGTGCCTGGAGGCCGGCGTTGGCAAACTCCTGCAAGCCCTTCGAGATGCGCCCTTGTGCCCACAACATGGTGTCTTCCGGTGGGGGCGTGTCGTAGACCACGTAGTTGGTGGAGCTGATGTGGGCCCGATAGAACTCGAAGTCGTCGGCGCTGACACCGCTGTACGGGTTGGCCACGTTGGAATACTGGTGCGTGTAGCCGTGCATGATCAGCGTGCCGCCCTTGGACTGCATGTACTTCAGCGCGCTGACGACGCCCGATACCTGGCGCAGGTGCAGTGAAACGGGCACGCCGTTGTTGTAGTAGCCGTTCGGGTCCACGTAGTACGGAATCACCGCGACGGTGAACGGCACGTTCTTGCTGTAGAGATAGTCGGCGATCGCGCGCAGCTGCGCGGGATTGTCGTCGGCGCTCACGTCCTCGATGCGTACCAGGGCGCGCTTGCGTGCCGGCATGGCAGGATTGGAGACGGTGCCGACCAGGTCAACGGCCGCCAGGTAGCGATCATTGGGGCCGGTATAGCTGAAGGGCACCTCGCCGATATAGGTGAGATTCGCACCCTGCGTGGCCCAGTTGATGGTGCCGCCGACGTCGTTGGGCGCGGAAGCGAGCACCGTGGCCTTGGTGGGGTCGTTGATGACGGTCTGCAACAATCCCGACGGTACCGCCAGCGAGTTGCGTTGCAGTGCGATGCCCTTGTAGTTCACCGTCAGCGTGTTGGAGAAGTCGAAGAACATCGGCGTGAAGCCGTACTGCGCGGCAAAATTCGTTGCGCGCGCCGACAGCTGCCAGATGTTGTCGCCCATCCACAGCACGGGCTTGGTGGTGGCCAGCACGTCGTCGAGCAGTGCCGTGGGCAGGGGCTCGTCATAGGTGGAGCCGACATAGATCAGCCCGGTGTAGCCGTTGAGCTCGCCGGCGACATAGTTCACCGCTGCGTGCACGGTGAACTTGCTGCCATGGCTGACCAGGTTGGCGGCCATGATGCCGTAGTCCTCGCCCAGCCAGCCCCACTGTCCGGTGCTGTCGTACAGCACCAGGGTGTTCTGGTTTGCATTCGAGCCCGGTGCGCCCGGGAACGAGTTGCTGGGCGTGGTGGTCGCCGCGGCCGTCACGAGTGCCTTGGCAGGCCCGGCGCTCACGCTGGATGTCGCGGCGGACCGGGTTGCCAGGGATGCGGCAACGTTCCGTTTGGCGGGCAGGGTGGCGCTGGGTGGTGGTGGTGGTGCGGGCAGCTGCCGGGCATCGATGGTTTGCCCTGCCGGGGACGGCTTGGGGGCAGCGTTGGCGGTGGATATCGGGTCTGAGATCGCGGCAAATGCCAGCAGGGCGCTGACCACGAGGGACCCGAGTGCGCGCGGCGCGAAAGGCGCGAACCTGGTCATGGCGAAACCTCGCAAGGGTATGGAATCGATGCGCGGTATGGGTGTACGCGCGCACGGCCGAGAATGCGATTCACATCCCGATTGCCCAGGCCCCTGATCCCGCAGTGGGGAAGCCTCGCTTTCCGTCGTTGAGCTTACGCTCGGCCGCCGGGCGGGCGACACTCGCTACTGGAGCTATGACCTTTAGTCAAGTGCAATATGAAGCCGGCTGTGGCAATAATTTCGCGAAACTTAACAACAATGTCTCAAAACACGACATTGCTGTTAGGGGGTTCAACTCCTGATGCTTGATAGACCGCGGGTGCCGCCAGGGTGAGCGCACGCGACCAGGGCGCGGTTCTGCCCTGGGTAGGGACCGGATGCCCGGGTAGCAGAGCCTTATCGCCACCATGCGGGGAAGCTCATGCTGGACGTCCTGATCACCTGCGGCACGCGCCCTGAAATCATCAAGCTGGCGCCCCTCTACCATTCCCTGCGTGCCTGCGGATGGGCACGGCCCTGCTGGCTGCATACCGGGCAGCACGGCGAGATGGCACGCCAGATGCTTGACTGCTTCGACATCTCGCCCGACATCGTGCTCGATCGCGCCGGCGATGGCCTGGGCGAGTTCAGCGTGCGCTGCCGTTCCCTGCTCGACGGCATCATGACCGGCGCGTCCTGGTCGCTGGTGATCGTGCAGGGCGATACCGAAAGCACTTTCCTGGGCGCGCTCAGCGGCTTCTACCACCGCGTGCCGGTGGCCCATGTCGAGGCGGGCCTGCGCACCTACGATCTCGACCGGCCGTTTCCGGAAGAGGGCCTGCGCCAGATGGTGAGTCGCATCACCAGTTTTCACCTGGCGCCGACGCACCGCGCCGCCTCGGCGCTGAGCGCGGAGGCGATTCCGCAGGACCGGATCTTCATCACCGGCAACACCGTGATCGATGCCCAGCACTGGGCCACCCGGCGCCACCAGATCCACCGTCGCTCCAACGGGCAGGGCCACCTGCTGGTGACATCGCACCGGCGGGAGAACTGGGGCAGCGACCTGCGCGAGATCTGCTATGCGGTGGCCGACGTGGCGATCCGCCATCCGGAGCTGCAGGTGCTGTTCCCGGTGCACCTGAACCCGGTGGTGAGCCAGCCGGTGCACGCGATACTCGGCGAGCTTTCCAACGTGCACCTGACCCCGCCGTTCGATTACCTGGAAATGCAGCAGGCGCTGATGGATGCGTGGCTGGTGCTCACCGATTCCGGCGGCCTGCAGGAAGAGGCGCCGACCTTCGGCGTGCCGCTGCTGGTGTTGCGCACGGAAACCGAGCGTCCCGAGGCGATCGAAGCCGGTTGCGCACGGCTGGCCGGCACGCGTCGCTCGTCCATCGTCAACCACGTCGAAAAGCTCTGGGAGGACACGGAGGCCTACCGGTCGATGGCACATGCCGGCAACCCGTTCGGTGACGGCCATGCGTGCGACCGCATCGTCGACTATCTCCACGACGCGCTGATCGGCGGCGAACGCCAGCGCGAAGCAGTCTGACCGATGGAGAGACGGCATGTGGCTGCTGGATGCATTCTCGATCTATCTCTACGGACTGAGTGTCGTCGTCATGGCGATCGCCGTGCTGATGCTGATCAGCGGGCTGGATGACCTGTTCATCGATATCGCCTATTGGGTACGCCGGCTCTGGAAATCGCTGTTCATCTATCGCAAGCAGCCGCGGGCCTGCTACTACGAACTGTACCGGCCGGCGGAGCGGCCGCTGGCGATCATGGTGCCTGCCTGGCACGAGACCGGCGTCATCGGGCATATGGCCGAACTGGCCGCGACGACGCTGGACTACGAGAACTACCATATCTTCGTCGGCACCTACCCGAACGACCCGGACACCCAGCGTGACGTGGACGAGGTGTGCGTGCGCTTTCCCAACGTGCACAAGGTGGTGTGCGCGCGCCCGGGGCCGACCAGCAAGGCGGACTGCCTCAACAACGTGCTCGACGCCATCCTGCAGTTCGAGCGGCAGGCGCGGGTGACCTTCGAAGGCTTCATCCTGCATGACGCCGAGGATGTGGTCTGCCCGCTGGAGCTGCGCCTGTTCAACTATCTGGTCGAGCGCAAGGACCTGATCCAGATTCCGGTCTATCCGTTCGAGCGGCAGTGGAACAACTTCACCAGCCTGCACTATCTGGACGAGTTCGCCGAGCTGCACGGCAAGGACATACCGGTGCGCGAGGCGCTGGCGGGGCAGGTGCCCAGCGCCGGCGTCGGCACCTGCTTCAGCCGTCGCGCGATCCTGGCGTTGATCGACGCGGGCAACGGCGTCGCGTTCGACGTGCAGAGCCTTACCGAGGACTACGATATCGGCCTGCGCCTGAAGCAATGGGGCATGGCCGAGATCTTCGTGCGCTTCCCGGTGCTGCGCTACCAGCGCCACCATCCGCAGACGAGCCACCTCGGGCAGAGCGCGCGCGAGTGCAACGTGATCTGCGTGCGGGAGTATTTTCCCGACCGCCTGGAGACCGCCGTGCGGCAGAAGTCGCGCTGGATCATCGGCATCGTCTACCAGGGTTACCGGACGCATGGCTGGTCACGCGGTCCGGTGCTCAACTACTTCCTGTGGCGCGACCGCAAGGGCGCGATCAACAACTTCGTCAGTTTCGCGGCGATGCTGATCCTGCTGCAGCTGATGGCCACCTGGGTGGTGCAGCAGGCGTGGCCGGGGGCGCCGCGCTTCGTTTCCATCTTCGAAGGCCGGCCCTGGTTCAACCTGATCCTCACGGCCAACATCGCGCTGATGTGCAACCGCGTGTTCCAGCGCATCGTCTTCGTCTCGGGGTATTACGGCGTCAAGCAGGGGCTGCTGTCGGTGCCGCGGCTGCTGTGGGGCAACCTGGTCAACTTCATGGCCAACTGGCGGGCGATCCGCCAGATCATCAAGACCGGCGATCCGCGCCGGGTGGCCTGGGACAAGACCACGCACGACTTTCCCAGCATCGGCGGCGAGAACCGGGTGAAGCGCGCGCTGGACGAGATCCTGGTCGAGCGCGGCGTGATCTCCAAGTCGCGCATGAGCGAGGCCAAGCAGCATCGGATCGACGGCCTGCAGATGGGCAGTTCCCTGATCCACGAAGGGCTGGTCACGGCGGAGCAGCTGGCGCAGCCGATGGCGGAGCAGATCGGCGTGCCGTGCGAGTCGGTGAACATCGCGGAGATACCGCAGGAGCTGCTGGATTCGGTGCCGGCCAACGTGGCGCTGCACTACGCGGTGCTGCCGCTGCGCGTGGAATACGACACGCTGGTGCTTGCCAGCGAGTCCTATGTCGATCCGGTGTCGCTGGCGGCCTTGGGCCGCCAGTTGCAGCGCAAGGTCCGGTACGTGCTTGCGCACAAGGGGCAGGTCACCGTGGGTCTGCGTTGCTGCTACGCCCACGTGCGCGGCAAAGACTGCGACAGGCGACTGCTGCTGGACGTGGCGTCGCAGTGCCGTGGCGCGGGCAACAATCGCTGGTCGAGGCTGTGGGAGCGCTACGTATCCGGCCAGGTCATGCTCGGCGAGATCCTGGTGGCGCAGGGGCATCTCGACGAAGTGGCGTTCAGGGCCCTGCTGTTGAGCCACGCGCGCAGTGGCCAGCCGCTCGGGGAATTCCTGGTCGAACAGGGAGTGATCAGCCGCGAGACGCTGGAGCATGCGCTTGCTCTGCAGGCTTCGCTGCAGCCGAGCATGATCGGCCTGCTGGCGAAGGAAGTGGGTGAACCGCAGCCCGGGGTGACGCCTGCGGAGAGGGCCGCGTGAAGCGGTCATGGCCGGCAGGCTGTGCGGTGGCGCTGTTCGTGATGGCGCCGACCTGGCCCGCCTGTGCGCTGGGCCAGTCGACCCCTCCTGCGGATACCAGCCGCTACCAGCAGTTCGTGGTGTATCCCCATCGGCAGGCCGGTTACGAGGCGATGCGCGCGGGAGACCAGGCCAAGGCCATCGGCGAGTTCACGCGTGCACGCGAACTGGCGCCGCAGAACATCGACACGGCGCTGGACCTGGCCGAGGCCTATCGGCACTTCGGCCAGCCGGCGCGTGCGAAGCAGGTGATGGACGAGCAGCGCCGCTACACCCCCGACGACGAGCGGCTGCGCGCCTGGGAAGCCAGTGCCGCCGCGCCTGCCGTGGATTGCGAGAAGGACAACCGGGCGGTGTGCCGCGCCAAGCGCGGTTTCGACGATCTCAACCGCGGGGAGCTCGCCAAGGCGGAGGCGGAGCTGTCCGCCGCGGAGTTCGCCCGCAGCGCGGAAGGGCGCGCTTTGCGCCATGCCCTGGTCCAGCGCGCCATCTACCTGGGTGACAGCCAGCGTGCCGAGACCCAGCTCGGGATCCTGGATCGCGAGGACAAGCTGAGCGCGGACGAGCGCACGCAATGGTTCCAGTTGCTGCTCAAGCTCGGCAAGCTGGAGGAAGCGCGCCAGTTGCAGTCGCGCGGCGGGCTCGACACGCCGGCGCAGGACCTGGCGCTCGCGCAGGCCATGGCCAACGGCGGCGACCGGCAGCAGCTGGCCTCGTACCTCGCATCGCGCCAGCCCGCCTTCGACAAGGAGGCCGACGAGCGGCAGTGGATCTACCTGATGTCGCAGACCGGGCGCGCGCAGGCGACGCTGCTGGCCGGCTACACGCCGCGCTTTCCCGCCAACACGATGTTCCAGGCACGGCTCCAGGTGCCCCAGGCGATGGCGCGCGGCGATCATGCGGCCGCGCAGCGCATGCTCGCGAAGTTGCCGGCGGACAGTTTCCGGGAAGAACGTTTCTCGCTGTACCTGGAGCAACACCGGTACGCGGAGGCCCGGCAAGAGGCCGAGGCGATGATCGCCCAGCCCGAGGGCTATCGCCTGCTGGATCCGCTCAGCTACCGGCTGATGGAGGCGGGCTCGCCTTCGGATGCCAAGGCCATGTTGATGGCGGCGTACCCATTCACCGGCAATCCCGCTTCCGCCTCGCTGTTTGCCCGGTTGGCCGTACTGGCCGGGGAACAGCCGGCGCTGTTTGCATCGCCCGATGACCGCGAGCGGCTTCGCCGCCCGCTGGACAGCGTGCCGCTGCGGATGGCGCAGGTGCGTGTGCTGGGCGCCCTGAAGGATTGCGACGGCATCCAGGCGGTGATGTCCGATTTCTCGCCCGACTATCCCGCCGACCTGTGGCGCCAGCTGGGCGACTGCTACAGCCACGACCGGCCGGGCCTGGCCGAATACGCGTATGCCGAAGCCAGCCGGCGCAAACCCGACACCGAGCTGACGCGCACGCTGGCGTACCAGGCCTACAGCGCCAAGGACTATGCGACGGCCTTGCAGGCCTGGCAGCAGGTGCCGGTGGCGCACATGAAGCCGGACGACCTGCTCGCGGCGGCGAACACGGCGCTGGCCATCGACGAGCCGGCGATCGCGCGATCCTGGCTGGACACCTATGCCGCACAGGGTGGAGCCAAGGATCACACCTACTGGTGGATGCTCGCGCAGGCGGACGAGCCACGTGACCCGGCGCTGGCGCGTACCGATCTGGAAAACGCCATCGCCCAGCATCCGGATCCGCGCTACTACCAGCGGCTAGCGGCACTGCAGACGCAGGCGGGGGAGTCCAAGCAGGCACTCGCTTCCCTGCAGCGCGCCAGCCTGCTCGCACCCGATGATCCGAAGCTTGCCGCCTCACTGGGTTACGCCTATCTGCAGGCGGGTGAGCCCAACCTCGCGAAGGCGCAGTTCGAGCGGGCCAGCAAGGCCAATCCCGACGACCCGGCGATGACGCGGCAGTTGCTGTACGTGCACCAGCAGCTCGGCGACGACGCACAGGCGCAGGTGTACGCCGCCCGGGCCATCGACCAGATGGGCCCGACCGGTGACGCCGTGGCGTCCAGCAACAGTCCGCAGGAGGACGAGGACCAGCAGCTCTACACGTTGCGGCGCCTGCACGAGGACCTGGGCCGCAAGTGGCGCTTCAATGCCGACATGTCGCTGGGTGATTCGGTGTCCTCGGCGGCGAACACGGCGGCGCCGGGTGTCTCCTATCGCAGCTACCTGCAGCTGGAAGGCCAGTACCGCTTCGACCCGAGCCTCACCGGCGGCGACATCAACACGCTGGCCGCCTATGCGCGCGTGTTCGCGGGCAGCGGCGCGAACGGCGGTTTCTGGCCGGTGAATGCGCCTATGCTTGGCGTCGGCCTGCACTGGAAGCCGTTTCGTACGCAGAACATCGTGCTGACGGCGGAACAGCAGACACCGCTGAGCAACAACCGCGACACCCACAACGACACCATGCTGCGCGCGAGCGGATCTTGGGCGTTCGGCACGCAGTTCAGCGACGACTGGCATGCACCGGGGCGGAGCTGGATCACCCAGAACTTCTATGTCGACCTGGCCTATTACCTTCGAGCAGAGGAGACCGTGGCCACCCTGGATTACACGCTGGGCTGGGAGCACAAGCTGGTCGAAGGCCAGGCGATCGAGCCCTATGTCCACCTGCAATACACCGGCATCGACCGCTCCCATGGCCTGGGCTACGAGAAGGACGGCCGCATGGGCCTGGGCCTGCAGTGGAACCTCTGGTTCGGCGAAACCCATTACGACGCGTATCCTCATCGCCTGAGCCTCGCGCTGGAGGGGCAGCATGCCTTCACCAGCTATTTGCGCGAGAACAACGTGGTGTTCCTGATCGTGAGGACGCAATGGTGAGGCGGATGCTGCGATGGCTTGCAGGCCTGCTGCTGGTGGCCGTGCCGCTGTGCTCGGCGGCGACCACGGCGATCATCTACCAGCCGCAGCGCCGCGACCGGGACGTGGCCCAGGCGCAATGGCCCAAGCTGTTCGCCGAAGTGCGCGAACAGGGCTTCGACACCCTGGTGGTGCAATGGACGCAGTACGGCGATGCGTTCTCCCGGCCCGACGAACATGCCTGGCTGCTGCAGCGGGTGCGTGACGCGCGCGCCGCAGGGCTGCACATCGTGCTCGGGCTGGGGAGCGATCCGGCCTTCTTCACCATGCAGGACCAGAAGAAGGGCGCGGAGATGGCCGACTACCTGTCGGGCCTGTCACGTCGCAATGCCGAGGTGGCGCATCGCTGGGTCGGCGACCTGGGCAGCGATGCCATCGCCGGCTGGTATCTGCCGATGGAAATCGACGACGTGCGCTGGAACGACCCGAAGGCTCGGGTGCAGCTGCGCGACTATCTGTCGGCCGAGCAACGCCAGCTCGACGGCATCGCGTCGCGGCCGATCTACGTGACGTCGTTCTTCGCGGGCCATATGACGCCGGACCGCTACGCGGACCTGGTGGCGGACGTGCAACGCAGCGGCGTGCACGCCTGGGTGCAGGATGGCGCGGGGACGCAACGGCTGGAGCAGGGGGCGCGCGATCTCTACCTGGCCGCCGCCGGCCAGTGCGCCAAGGCGCATGCCCGTGGTTTCGTCTACGAACTGTTTCGCCAGACCGGCACCGATACGGCATTCACCGCGTCGGCCCTGTCCCCGACCGATGCCAGCAGCACGCTGGCGCGCCGTGCGCCTTGCGATGGCGACAGCGTGTTCTTCGAACTGCGCTATCTGCCGATCGCCCAGGGCGTGCTTCAGCGCTAGGACGAATGGTTTGTTGGTGTCCGTGGCGCCGATGGGGCAGGGACCACGGTGACGTCGGTCGCCGTCCTCTTACTCGTCGACAGAAAAACAAAACGCCCCTTGCGGGGCGTTTTGTTCCCTTGGACCCACCCACGCCGATGCGTGGGCGGGACCGCGGGCTTGCAGCACTCTTGCAGCTTTTCGCAGTGGAATTTACTGCGGAGCCTTCAGCGGAGCGATGGTGTTCTTGAGCGTGGTGAAGTACGACTTGGTGTACGGCACCATCTGCTCGGCGTAGTTCCACCAGAAGAAGCCACCGATGAACTTCGGATCCTTGAACGAGTTGACCATCGGGTAGTACGTCGTGATCAGGTTGTTCTGCACCGACACCGGGGCGCTGATGCTCGAGGTGCCGATCTCGCCGAAGCCGACCTTGGCGTTCGGGAACATGGCTTCAAGGGCGGTGAAGTCCGACGTCCAGTTCGGCGACAGGCCCGGGCAATCCTGGTACGGGTAGTAGCTGAACAACGCGTAGTCGGTGTTCTGCAGGACCGTGCTGGGCAGGAAGGTGGTCGGCCAGGTGCGCCAGTTGTCGGTCGACTTCTCCCAGCAGTTGGTGCCCTTGTTGTCGTTGTTGTAGTACAGCGTGACGGCGGTCTTGCCACCCGCAGCCTTCACGATGTTGTGCGCAGCCGTCACCATCTGGCCGATGGCCTGTTCCTGCGAGGTGACCTGGGCAGCCGTGCCGTTCGGGTTGGCACGCAGCCATTCGCCGTTGATCTCGTTGGCGATTTCCCACACGTCGACCGTACCGTTCAGGCCATTGACCAGTTCCTTGGTGCGGGCGGTGTAGGTGTTGATGTCGGTCGGGAAGTAGTACGAATCCATGATCTCGCCCATCACGTAGGCGACGGTGTGCAGCTTGACCAGGGCAGGGTAGTACTGGGCGGCCGTGGTACCGGGGTCGAACACGACGCGCACGGTGGGCTTGTACGGCAGCTTGGTGAGCGAGGTGACGATCGCATTGATGTTGGACACGTCATCCACGGTGACGCCGTAGATCGGTGCCTTGATGGCGGCGGCTGCCTGCGCGTTGGCATTCATCGACAGCGGAGCCGAAGCGGCATACATGGCAGCCGAGACGGCAACAGGAACAAGAAACTTCTTTGCGGCAATGGCGAGTTTATTCATTGATTGGTTTTCGCGTGCTTGGGCGATCCCTTACCCGGAATTGGAATGAGTGGCGGGGGTGCAACTGGTTTTCGCCACGACATGTCGGCAATGCCACGGTGAAAGTCGGTGGCATCGGGTTAGTCGTGCTCGTCCGAGCACTGGTAAAGGTCGTCCATAGAACGGCCGCCCCCTTCCCCTGGGCGCGAGGCCAGAGGTGATGGGCTGATTGCCATTCGGGTAACCGGCAAAGACGACGTGCCACGGGATGATCGAAACAAGTGCGGCAAACAACGCCCGACTTGATCGATGTCGCCCTTCCTGAGCGAGGGTGGATGTCGCAGACCCGGGAATGACGCACCGGGTTTTTGCTGGCGGGGTGGAGTCTAGCGAATCGATCCAGCCGTTGATCAAATTTTGGTTAGATTCGTCGATTTTTTGTGACTTTCTTGTGTTTCTTGAAATGACGCACATGGCGGCAGGTGCATGGCTCTGTCGCAATTAGTGTTGAGCCTGGGAAACCGTAGATCGAGATGATCGGTGCAAATCGATGAGTCGAAAGCAGATTATCTGGCTTTATAGAAACTATTACGCGACAGGTATCAGCCAAAAGCCCGGTGTCTCATCGAGTACGGTGTGAAGGCCGTGCACAAGGTGCGTATACGTGTACCGCGCGGTATAGGCATTAGGATCTTACGAATCACGCGTCTCGCGTGTTGTGCGATGGGAGAGGAAGATGGCGATGCATGCGGATGTGGGAGCGGGCCGGTGGCTCGCCGGCCAATGCCTGTGCGGCGCGGTCCGCTACGTGGTGCGCGATGCCTTCGCGTACGCGGCGAACTGCCACTGCTCGCTTTGCCGGCGTGCGACGGGCTCGGCGTTCAAGCCGTTTGCGGGCATCGAACGGGAGCAGCTCTCGCTTGCTGGGGGTGAGGCCGATGCCATGCATTTCGGCGACGAGCAGGGGCACGACGTGCACTGCCGGCGATGCGGCTCGCTGCTCTACTCAGTCGTTCGCGAAGGACGGTTCGTGCACGTCGCGATGGGGACGCTGGTCGATGAGCCGTCCATACGTCCGGACAGGCACATCTTCGTGGGTTCGAAGGCGGCGTGGTTCACCATCACCGATGACCTGCCGCAATTCCTGGAGCATGCGATCTAGGCACGCAAAGAAAACCCCGCGCGTGGCGGGGTTGTCGTGGATCAGGACGCGGTGCCTGGTGAAGTCTGCAGGCGGCTGCGGTAGGTCGCTTCGGTTTCCCTGTAAAGGCCTGACCAGGGATCCAGTACATAACCCTCGACCGGTTCGTCCGAGGTGCGCAGGGTGGAGGAGAACGATTCCTCGCTGGCAAATGGTGTATCCAGGGTGGCGGGATCCATAGGCACTCCTCGATGCTTTCGCGGGGATTTCAGACTATCGATCGGCTTGTTCGGGACCGGTTAAGCCCACTGCGCGATGCAGCGAACGCAAATCTTATGAACGGTCAAACCACGGTCGCATGGGCGTCGTACGCTCCGCCGGCGTGCATCGGGCGAAACGCATGGCAGGCACCTCGATGCCACGGATCGGTCGCGTTTATTTCCGTCGTGCGACAATGCCGGCCCCCATCGCTCCCCCATGACGCTCCGCGATGAATATCAATAAAGACGCCTATCGTCAGTTCCAGGAAGAACTGGCCGCCCTGGACAAGGAGAAGGAGCAGCGCCAGCGACGGGCGTCCGAGTCGCCGATGGAAAGCGCCCGGCGCGAGTTCCTGGACCTGCGCGATCGCTACCGCCTGAGCGTGGCGGATGTGATTGCCTTCTTTCCCGAGGAAGAAGGCGTCACTTACCTGCAGGGCCTGATTGCCGCGGCGGAGGCTGCGCCTGCCGCGGTTCGCAAGCGCCGGACCAAGCGTCAGGTCGAGGACGATCCGCATTGAGCGGGCTTGCCTGTCCGTGGCCTGCAGGAGGGGCCGCGCGCAGCATGCCTTGCCCATCGCCGCTGCACCCGTGACGCCTCCGTAACGGCCGTTTTGCGATACAGGTGATGGGCTTGCCAGGAGGCGAACATGATTGAGCAGATCAGTGGTCTTCCACCGGGTGCGCTGGGATTTCGCGCCAGTGGCCAGGTGACGGCGGCGGATTACGAGCGCGTGCTGGTGCCGGACATCGAGGCGGCCTTCGCCCTCAACCGCAAGCTGCGCCTGCTCTATCACGTGGGCCCGGATTTCACCGGCTTCGATCCCGGGGCGATGTGGGAAGACGCGATGCTCGGCTTCCGGCATTTCAGTGGCTGGGACCGCGTGGCGCTGGTCACCGACGTGCAGTGGCTGCGCGTCGCCTCCCTGGCCATGGGCTTCGCCATACCGGCGCATTTCAAGCTGTTCCACAACATCGAGTTGGACCAGGCGGTCGCATGGATCAGCGAAGCGCGTCCGGCCGGGGAAGAAGGGAACACTTGAAACCTTTTGATCCCCTTGCCACGGCGCGCGGCCTGTGGTGAAGTCGTTGCCATGACGCTACTTCACGCCCGCATCGTTGCCATGACCGCCGCCTCCGCGGTGGCGAACGAGCACGTGCGCGCGCTGAACAACAATAACGCCAACAACAATACCCGCAATGACGGGTGGGCCGGCGTGTAAGCAACATAGCAACACATACACACGCAAAAAGGCCCGCTCACCGCGGGCCTTTTTGTTTTTCTGCCCCGCGAAAAACCATCAGGAAACTCATCCCATGTGTTCGATCTTCGGCATGTTCGACCTGCAACCCGGCGACGACCTCGCCGCCTTGCGCCAGCAGGCGCTGGAATTGTCCCAACGCCAGCGCCATCGCGGGCCGGACTGGAGCGGCGTCTTCGTCGACGCTGGCGTGATCCTGGTGCACGAGCGCCTGGCCATCGTCGACCCCGCCAGTGGCGCCCAGCCGCTGCGCTCGCGCGATGGCGGGCTGGCCCTGGCGGTGAACGGCGAGATCTACAACCACCGCGAACTGCGTGCGGCCAGCCGCTACGACTTCACCACCGGCTCGGACTGCGAGGTGATCAACGCGTTGTATCGCGGGCACGAATTGCCGTCGGAGTGGGTGGGCAAGCTCAACGGTATCTTCGCGTTCGCCCTGTGGGACAGCGAAGCGGCACGCTACGTCATCGCGCGCGATCCGATCGGCGTCTGTCCGCTGTACTGGGGTCACGACAGCGTGGGGCGCATGTGCGTTGCGTCGGAGATGAAGGCGCTGGTGGGCATCTGCAATGACGTCGCCCCGTTCCCGCCGGGCCACGTGTACGACAGCGCCGACGGCGAGCTGCGCAGGTACTACCGGAAGGACTGGCGCGATTACGCGTTGACCAAGGGGCACGACGTATCACCGGACGCGTTGCGCGAGGCCTTCGAACAGGCCGTGCATCGCCAGCTGATGACCGACGTGCCCTATGGCGTGCTGCTGTCGGGCGGCCTGGATTCCTCCCTGGTCGCCGCCTGCGCCGCCCGCTTCGCCCGTCGCCGCGTGGAGGACAACGACCAGGCCGAGGCATGGTGGCCGCGCCTGCACTCGTTTGCGATCGGCCTGGAAGGCTCGCCCGACCTGGCGGCCGCGCAGGTGGCCGCGGATGCGCTGGGCACGGTGCACCACGGTTTCGTCTACACCTTCTGGGAAGGGCTGGATGCGTTGCCCGAGGTGATCCGCCATATCGAGACCTACGACGTCACCACCATCCGCGCCTCCACGCCGATGTACCTGCTGGCGCGTCGCATCAAGGCCATGGGCGTGAAGATGGTGCTGTCGGGCGAAGGCTCGGACGAGATCTTCGGCGGCTACCTGTACTTCCACAAGGCGCCGTCGGCGGAGGCGTTCCACGAGGAGACGGTGCGCAAGCTCGATGCCCTGCACAGCTACGACTGCCTGCGCGCGAACAAGTCGATGATGGCGTGGGGCGTGGAGGCGCGGGTGCCGTTCCTCGATCTCGAGTTCCTCGACGTGGCCATGGGCATGGATGCGCGCCACAAGATGGCCGGGCAAGGCCGGATCGAGAAGGCCGTGCTGCGCGAGGCATTCCAGGGCGCGCTGCCCGACAGCATCCTGTGGCGGCAGAAGGAGCAGTTCAGCGATGGCGTGGGCTATGGCTGGATCGACGGGTTGAGGGCGCATGCCGAGCAGGCGGTGAGCGATCGCGAGTTCGCCGCGGCGGCCACGCGTTACCCGCACAACACGCCGGCCACCAAGGAGGCCTACCTGTATCGCCGCATCTTCGAGAAGTTCTATCCGGGGCAGGCCTGCGCGGAAACCGTGCCGGGCGGCAAGTCCATCGCTTGCTCGTCGCCGGCGGCGCTGGCCTGGGACCCCGCCTTTGCAGCCGCGGCCGATCCGTCGGGGCGGGCCGTGCGCGACGTGCACCAGCAGGCGCTGGCCTGAGGCGGATGGCCTGGTGGGAGTGCGTCCCGGGTGCGATCGGTGCGATGGGGTGGAGGTGTTGTCGTCCGGTGGCCGCGCTGTGGGGGCGGTAGGGGACGGGTGTGCCTTTCGCGCTGGACGTCGCGCACAGGGTGCGCTCCCACCAGGGCGTCGAGGATTCGGGCGGGGTGGTGCACGGTGATGCCCGGTGGCTTCGGCATTGACCATCAGGGGCTGGCCGAGGTCTGCCATCCACCGTGCCGGGTCCGCGTTCCTGCGAGGCGTTCGAGGGTTGGCTGGGGGCGGCGGGGCTCCTTGCCGGGCCTCGCTCTGCTACCATGACGGGCCGTTTTCCCATGATTTCCCATCCATGATCGAAACCAATCCGATCCTTGCGCAGATCGCGGACCTGAAGGGCCGCGTCGAGTCGCTTAGGGGGTATCTTTGACTACGCCACCAAGCGTGAGCGTCTCGAGGAAGTAAGCCGCGAACTGGAAAGCCCCACCGTGTGGGACGATCCGCCGCGCGCGCAGGAGCTGGGCCGCGAACGCGCCCGCCTGGACACCATCGTCAGTGGCATCGACAGCCTCACGGCCGGCCTGGCCGACGCGGGCGAACTGCTCGAGATGGCCGCCGCCGACGGCGACGAGGACACCATCCAGTCCGTGGTGGCCGACCTGGCCGGCCTCGAGGCCAAGGTGGCCAAGCTGGAATTCCAGCGCATGTTCTCCGGCAAGATGGACGCCAACAACGCGTTCGTGGACATCCAGGCCGGCGCCGGTGGCACCGAGGCGCAGGACTGGGCGGAAATCCTGCTGCGCATGTACCTGCGCTGGGCCGAATCGCGTGGCTGGAAGACCGAGCTGCTCGAAGTCTCCGGCGGCGAAGTGGCCGGCATCAAGTCCGCGACCTTCCGCGTCGAAGGCGACTACGCCTATGGCTGGCTGAAGACCGAGATCGGCGTGCACCGCCTGGTGCGCAAGAGCCCGTTCGATTCGGACAACCGCCGCCACACCAGCTTCACCTCGGTGTTCGTGTCGCCGGAAGTCGATGACGACATCGACATCGACATCAACCCGGCCGACCTCAAGACCGACGTGTACCGTTCGTCCGGTGCCGGTGGCCAGCACGTCAACAAGACTGAATCGGCCGTGCGTATCACGCATATCCCGAGTGGCGTGGTGGTGGCCTGCCAGACCGAGCGCAGCCAGCACGCCAACCGCGACCGCGCGATGAAGATGCTGGCCGCCAAGCTGTACGAGTTGGAGATCCAGAAGCGCAATGCCGAGAAGGATGCGCTGGAAGCCACCAAGTCCGACATCGGCTGGGGCAGCCAGATCCGCAACTACGTGCTGGACCAGAGCCGCATCAAGGACCTGCGCACCGGCATCGAGCGTTCGGACACGCAGAAGGTGCTCGACGGCGACCTGGACGAATTCGTCGAGGCCAGCCTGAAGTCGGGCCTGGACGCGGGCGCCAAGCGCGTGGATGCCTGACCGAGAGCCATTGAAACTTGCCGACGACGGAGGCGATGCACGCATGAACCGCAGGAAACCTTTCTCCATTCTGGTCGTGTGTGCATCGCTGGCGGCATTTTCCGGCGCGCTCAGTGCACAGGACGATGGCTCGACCAGCCAGGGCATCAAGCAGGACGCGCATGCTGCCGGCAAGGATATTGGCGATGCTGGCCGCAACGTCGGGCATGCCACGAAGGATGCGGCCGTCACGGTCGGGCACGGTGCCAGGGATGCGGGCATAGCGGTCGGACATGGCGCCAGGGACGCTGGCGTGGCTGTCGGGCACGGCGCGCGTGATGGCTGGAATGCCACCAAACACGCGGTGAAGCACGCGTTCGGCAAGGACGATTGACCGTCGGTGCCGCGGGCAACCGCCGTCCCGATGATCCAATGACAAACAAGAGATGCGTCCGCCACATGGCGCGGGCGCCGGCAGCTACGGAAACCTCATGACTGAACCGACCGACATCCAGCCCATCGACGAGAACAAGCTGATCGCCGAGCGCCGCGAGAAACTCAAAGCGTTGCGCGGGCAGGGCGTGGCGTTCCCGAACGACTTCAAGATGGATGCGTTCGCGGGCGACCTGCAGGCCGAGTTCGCCGATGTGGCGCAGTGGACCGCCGAGGCCATCGAGGCGCTGGGTCGCCAGGTGAAGGTGGCGGGCCGCATCATCCTCAAGCGCGACCAGGGCAAGGTCGCCTTCGTGCAGATGCAGGACTTCAACGGCCGCATCCAGCTGTTCATCCACCAGGGTACGGTGGGCGAGGACACCTACAAGGCGTTCAAGGGCTGGGACATGGGCGACATCGTCGGCGCCGAGGGCACCCTGATGCGCACCCGCACCGGCGAGCTGTCGGTGAAGGTGGAGAAGTTGCGCCTGCTGACCAAGAGCCTGCGCCCGCTGCCGGACAAGCACCACGGCATGGCCGACGTGGAGCAGCGCTATCGCCAGCGCTACGTCGACCTGATCGTCACCGAGGAAGCGCGCCGCACCTTCGCGCAGCGCTCGAAGATCATCGGCTACATGCGCAAGTGGCTCGAAGCCGAGCCGCGCCGCTTCATGGAAGTGGAAACGCCGATGATGCACGTGATCCCGGGCGGCGCCACCGCGCGTCCGTTCATTACGCACCACAACGCGCTGGACATGGACCTCTACCTGCGCGTGGCGCCGGAGCTGTACCTGAAGCGCCTGGTGGTCGGCGGTTTCGACCGCGTTTACGAGATCAACCGCAACTTCCGCAACGAGGGCGTGTCCACGCGGCACAACCCCGAATTCACCATGCTCGAGCTGTACCAGGCGTATGCGACGTACACCGAGATCATGGACCTGACCGAAGAAGTGATCCGCGACACCGCGAAGAACGTCATCGGCAGCACCACGCTCAACTGGGAAGGCAACGAGATCGACGTGGGCCCGGCGTTCCGCCGCTGGAGCATGGAAGACGCCGTGCTCGAGCTGAACCCGGAGATCCGCCGCGAAGAGCTGCGCGATCGCGAGGCGATGGCCGCGCACGCCAGGCGACTGGGCTGCCAGGTGAAGGACGGCTTCGGTTGGGGCCGCCTGCTGCTGGAAATCTTCGAGAAGACGGTGGAGCACACCCTGATCCAGCCGACCTTCATCACCGACCATCCGGTGGAAGTCTCGCCGCTGGCGCGCGAGAGCGACACCAACCCGGGCATCACCGACCGCTTCGAGCTGTTCATCAACGCCAAGGAGCTCGCCAACGGCTTCTCCGAGTTGAACGATCCGGAAGACCAGGCCGCGCGCTTCATGGCGCAGGTGGAGGCCAAGGCCTCCGGTGACGACGAGGCCATGCACTTCGACGCCGACTACATCCGCGCGCTGGAAGTGGGCCTGCCGCCGACGGGCGGCCTGGGCATCGGCATCGACCGCCTGGTGATGCTGCTGACCGGTTCGGTGTCCATTCGCGACGTACTGCTGTTCCCCTATATGCGCCCGGAGGCCTGATCATGTGGTTCGCCATCATTGGCACGGACGTGCCCGATTCGCTTGAGGGCCGTAAGGGAGCCCGCCCCGCGCACCTCGCGCGCCTGCAGAAGCTGCAGGACGAAGGCCGCCTGATGCTGGCCGGTCCTTTCCCGGCCATCGAGGCGGAGGATCCGGGCCCGGCAGGCTTTACCGGCAGCCTGATCGTGGCCGAGTTCCCGTCGCAGGCCGACGCGGAAGCCTGGGCCCAGACCGACCCGTACGTGGCCGCGGGCGTCTATGCCAGCGTGGCGATCCAGCCGTTCCGCAAGGTGCTGCCGTAAGCATGGGCACGCCCATGGTCGAGCAGATCCGCGAGCGCCTGCAGCAGGCGCTCGATCCCGTGGCCCTCGAGGTGCTGGACGAGGGCTACAAGCACGTCGGCCATGCGAACGACGGCAAGGGGCATTTCCATGTGCGCATCGTCAGCCCGGCGTTCGCCGGCCAGCTGTCGATCAAGCGGCACCGGCTGGTGTACGCGGCCCTGCAGGGCCTGATGGACAACGGCATCCACGCGCTGTCCATCGATGCGAAGGCACCGGGCGAGTAAGCCCGGGCCTTCCCTTGCCGCCACGGTCGGACGACCGGCGGTGCTGGTGATTTTTTCGCCACCCGGGCCGCCCCTGGACCCGGAGTGGCGGCGGTCCGCCAAGCAGTGAGACGGCGGCGTCGCACAAATGCTTTTGTAACATCGACTTACGCTTCGGTGTTAAAGTGAAACATCGAGCCATAACGCATTGCGGCTGGGGCCTGCGTTTGGCACAGTGACCCATCGCCCGATGCCGGGCTTTTTCCCTACGCTGCCGATGCCCGCATGCGCCTGACCACGATCAAACTCGCCGGTTTCAAGTCCTTCGTGGACCCGACCACCCTGCACCTGCCGACCAACATGACCGGCGTGGTGGGGCCCAACGGCTGCGGCAAGTCCAACATCATCGACGCGATCCGCTGGGTGATGGGCGAAAGCGCGGCGAGCCGCCTGCGCGGTGATTCGCTCACCGACGTGATCTTCTCCGGCTCCAATGCGCGCAAGCCGGTGGGCCAGGCCACGGTCGAGCTGATCTTCGACAACTCCGACGGCACCATCCAGGGCGAGTACGGCCAGTACGCCGAGATCTCGGTGAAGCGCCAGGTGACCCGCGACGGCCAGTCGGCGTATTTCCTCAACGGCGCGCGCTGCCGCCGCCGTGACATCACCGACCTGTTCCTGGGCACGGGCCTGGGCCCGCGCAGCTACTCGATCATCGAGCAGGGCATGATCAGCCAGATCGTCGAGGCCGCGCCCGACGAGCTGCGCACGCACCTGGAAGAGGCGGCCGGCATCTCCAAGTACAAGGAGCGCCGCAAGGAGACCGAGAGTCGCATCAAGTCCACCCGCGAGAACCTCGACCGCGTGCGCGATGTGCGCGACGAGGTGGACAAACAGTTGGAGCACCTGAATCGCCAGGCCCGCGCCGCCGAGCGCTGGAAGGCGCTGAAGGAAGAGCAGGTGCGCAAGGAAGCCGAGCTGCGCGCGCTCGAATACCGCGGCCTGAAGAGCCAGCATGACCACGAAGGCTCGGGCCTGAACGCGGCCGAGGTCGAAATCGAAAAGTTCGTCGCCATGCAGCGCCACCAGGAGGCGCAGATGGAGACGGTGCGCGAGCGCCACACCGAGGCGACCGAGCATCTGAACACGGTGCAGGCCGAGGTGTACAAGGTTGGTGCGGAGATCGCCCGCGTCGAGCAGCAGGTGCGCTTCAACCGCGAGACGGCCGACCGGCTGCAGCGCTCGCAAGGTGAGGCCGAACGCGAACACGCCGAACTGGCCGAGCACATCACCAACGACCGCACGCAGGTGGAAACGCTGCGCATGGCGCTGGCCGAAGGCGAGCCGAAGCTGGAATCCCTGCAGCAGATGCAGGACGACACCGGCGAATCGCTGCGCGACACCGAAACCAAGCTGGCCGACTGGCAGCAGCGCTGGGATTCGCACACCCGCACCGCGGGCGAGTCCAGCCGCGCGGCCGAGGTTGAGCGCACCAAGCTCAACTACCTCGATCGCCAGGGCATCGACCTTGCCCGTCGCAAGGAGACGCTGGAAACGGAGCAGAAGGCGACCGACGTGGCCGCGCTCGACGCCGCCGCCGAACAGCTGGACATCGAACACGACACGCAGCGCGAGCGCGTGGAATCGCTGGGCCAGCTGCTCGACCAGCACAAGTCGGCCCATGAAAAGGTGCTCGACGAAGAGCGCCAGGTGCAGTCCTCGTTGAACGAGGCACGCCAGCAGCTGCAGACCGCGCGCGGCCGCCAGGCCTCGCTGGAAGCCCTGCAGCACGCCGCGCTGGGCCAGGAAGAAAGCGCCGCCAGCGGTTGGCTGAGCCGCCTGGGCCTGGACAAGTCGCGCCGCCTGGGCGAATCGCTGCAGGTGGAGGCGGGCTGGGAAACGGCCGTGGAAACCGTGCTGGCCGGCTATCTCGATGCCGTGCTGGTGGACGATGCGCACGGCCTGGCCGCCGAGTTCGCGACGCTGGAAAACGCCGACGTGGCCCTGGTCGATGGCACCGAAGGTGGCGCCCATACGGCCGGCACGCTGGCCGCGCACGTGCGCGGTCCGGCCGCGGCAATCTCGATTCTCAGCCATGTGCTGACGGCCGATTCGATCGAACATGCGCACCAGGTCGTCGGTGGCCTGTCGGCGCTGGCGCCTTACCAGTCGGTGATGACGCGCGGCGGCGAATGGATCGGCCCGGGCTGGGCCCGCGTGCGTCGCGCGCAGGGCAACCAGGTGGGCGTGCTGGCGCGCGAGCGCGAGATGCGCACGCTGGCCGAACAGATCCTCGCGCTGGAAGAGCGCATCGAGGAAGCCACCAATACGCTGGACGACCTGCGTACGCGCAAGTTCGAAGCGGAACGTGCGCGCGATGACGCGCAGCGCGAGCTGTACAACGCGCATCGCCGCCAGTCCGAACTGGCCGGCCAGCTGCAGAGTCATCGCGGCAAGATGGAAACCGCGCGCGCCCGCGCCGAAAAGGTCGCCGGCGAACTCGGCGACCTGATCAGCCAGTTGGACGAACTGCAGACGCAGACGCGCGACGCGCGTGCACGGCTGGACGAATCGGTCGGCCACATGGGCGACCTGGAAGACCAGCGTCGCGAGCTGGAAAACGAACGCCGTGCGCTGCTGGAGGCGCGCGAGGAAGCGCGCATGAACGCGCGCGAGGCAGCCGACCAGGCGCATGCGCTGGCGCTGTCGATGGAATCCAAGCGTTCCTCGCTCGGCTCGCTGGAGCAGGCGCTGGCGCGCATGGAAACGCAGCTGCGCCAGATCGAGGCGCGCCGCAGCGAGATCGCCGAGCAGCTCGCCGCCGGCTCCGATCCCATCGCGGAACTGGAAGCCGAGCGCCAGACCTACCTCGACCAGCGCCTGCTGGTGGACAAGCAGCTGGTGGAGGCGCGCCGCGCCCTGGAAGATTGCGATGGCGAATTCCGCCGCCTGGAGCAGGAACGCCAGCGCATCGAGCAGGTGCTCAACGGCCTGCGCGAAAACCTCTCGCAGAAGCGCCTCGCCGCCCAGGCGCTGCAGTTGCGCGCCGAGCAGCTGGCCGAAGCCATCACCGCGTCCGGCCTCGAGCTCGAGCCGCTGCTGGCGGAGCTGGCGGTGGACGCTGACGCCAGCCAGTGGCGTTCGCAGCTCACCGACCTCGGCCAGAAGATCACCCGCCTGGAGCCGGTGAACCTCGCCGCGATCCAGGAACACGCCGAGCAGAGCGAGCGCAAGACGTATCTCGACAACCAGCTCGCCGACCTGGGCAGCGCGATGGAGACGCTGGAAGCGGCCATCAAGAAGATCGACCGCGAGACGCGCCAGCGTTTCAAGGAGACCTTCGATCGCGTGAACGCCGGCGTGCAGGAGCTGTTTCCGCGCCTGTTCGGCGGCGGCCACGCCTATCTCGAACTCACCGGCGACGACCTGCTCGACACCGGCGTGGCCATCATGGCGCGCCCGCCGGGCAAGCGCGTGTCCAACATCACCCTGCTTTCCGGTGGCGAGAAGGCGCTTACCGCCGTGTCGCTGGTGTTCGCCATCTTCGGCCTCAATCCGGCGCCGTTCTGCCTGCTGGACGAGGTGGACGCGCCGCTCGACGAGGCGAACGTGGGCCGCTTCTCCAACATGGTGAAGGAGATGAGCGAGAAGGTGCAGTTCATCTTCGTCAGCCACAACAAGGCAACGATGGAAGCCGCCACGCAGTTGTGCGGCGTGACCATGCGCGAAGCCGGTGTATCGCGACTGGTGCAGGTGGATCTGGCAGAAGCCGCTAAACTTGCGGGCGCAGCCTGAGGAACTCGACATGACCCTACAACCCGTGCTTGCCTTCGCCTGGAATCCCGCCGTGGGCATTCCGATGCTGATCGTCGGCCTGATCGTGCTCGCCCTGATCTGGTTGTTCGGCCAGCCGAAGAAGGAGCAGGGCAGGCGTCGCTTCGTGCCCAGCAGCTCGGGCGAGCGTCGCGAGCCGACCTTTGGCGGTGCTGAAGGCGAGATCGCCGACGAGCCCTCGTTCAGCGCCCGCGATGACGATTTCGAGCTGGAGCCGGGCAACCGCCTGCCGAAGCAGGGCGAGCTGGACATGGGCCTGCGCGAAGAGCTCGAGCGGCTCGGCGCCACCCTGGCCGGCGGCAAGGACAAGCTGGAACCGGCGCCGCTGGGCAAGCCGCAGGGCATTGCCGCCTCGATCGTGGACGCGCTGCGCGCGCCGCCGGAACAGTTCGAACAGAATCTCGCCCACGGACATGCCGAGGCGGCACCGCTGCCGCGTGCCGCCCCCGCGGAACCGGTGATCGCGCCGGCGCCCGCTCCCGTGGCCGCCCCCGCCCAGGCGCCCGTCGCGCCGCGCTCCGACCTCGGCCGGCGCCCGGAGCGCATGCCGGTCGAGCGCATCGTCACCCTGTTCGTGGTGGCGCGCGAGGGCAATGTGTTCCATGGCGCCGACCTGATCGTCGCGGCCGAGAAGGCCGGCCTGGAATTCGGTGACATGGGCATCTACCACCGCCTGGTGGACGGCAAGCGCGAGCAGGGCCCGATCTTCAGCGTGGCCAACATGCTCAAGCCGGGCAATTTCGACCTGACCCGCCTGGACGCGTTGCTCACCCCGGGCCTGAGCTTCTTCATGACGCTGCCCGCACCGATTCCCGCGCTGGACGCCTGGGACACCATGCTGCCGACCGCACAGCGGCTGGCGGAGCTGCTGGACGGCCAGGTGCTGGACGAAGAGCGCAACGCCCTGGGTCGCCAGCGCATTGCCCACATCCGCGACGAACTGCGCGGCTGGGACCGCGACCACGAAGGCAAGGAAATCACCTTCGGCCGTTGAGCCGGCAGGCGAACCCCTGTGGGAGCGCACCGTGTGCGCGACAGCCCCGCGGTGCAGGTTCCTCAGGCGCTGATCGCGCACTGGGTGCGCTCCTACAAAAGAGCAATGCCCCCTGTAGGAGCGCACCCAGTGCGCGATCAGGACCCGCCAGGCGCGCCCAACCCGTCCAGCAAGCCGGCCATCGAAGGATGTCCCCAAGACCGCTCCCATCGGGTTAGAGTGCTATCCAAGGAGGGGAGCATGGCCTGGACATCGCTGCGTCACCTTGCCTGGCTGGGACTGGTGGCGCTGGCCGCCTGTACCCACTCGGACCTTCGTCCCGATTACCCCCGCGTTGCGAGCACCGTGATGCCGGTGCAGGCCGATGCGCCGCTGGTGGCCTACGCCGCTCGCATGACCGCGAAGCATGGCAACGACTCCGGCGTCCGGCTGATCAGCGACTCCGGTGATGCGCTGCTCGCGCGCATCGCGCTGGCCGACCGGGCCAGGCACTCGCTGGACATCCAGTACTACATGTTTCACAGCGACGCGACCGGCGAACTGCTGGCGCAACGCCTGCTGGCGGCGGCCGATCGTGGCGTGCGCGTGCGCCTGTTGCTGGACGACCTGCATGTGGCGGGCAACGACAAGGTGCTGCGGGTGCTCGATGGACACGGCAACATCGAGATCCGCCTGTTCAACCCGTTCCTCGAACGAAATTCCTCGCTGTGGGGCATGGGCAAGCAATTCGCGGGGGACTTCTCGCGGCTGAACCGCCGCATGCACAACAAGGCGTTCATCGCCGACGGTGCCATGGCCGTCGTCGGTGGGCGCAATATCGGCGATGAATACTTCGATGCCGACAACAGCGTGAACTTCCGTGACCTGGACGTGCTCGCGGTGGGGCCGGTGGTGGCCGAGGTCGGGCAGGCTTTCGACCGCTACTGGAACAGTCCGCAGTCCTTCCCCATCGGCGCCTTCCATAAGCACGAACCTGCTCCCGGAGAACTGGAGAAGCTGCGGAAGTCCATGGCGACCCACGCGCGTACCTTCAGCCAGAGCAGTTATGCGCAGAACCTGGTGGCCCGCGTCGGCGACCTCGCGAACGAGACGCCGTCCGAGCAGTGGGCCTGGGGGCAGGCCACTTACCTCGCGGACGACCCGGAGAAGGGCGATCCCGACGCCAACAACCGGGACCTGCACATGGCGCCCGCGATCCGCGCGTGGCTCGACGAAGCGAAGGAGCAGGTGACCCTGATCTCCCCTTACTTCGTGCCGGGCCAGAAAGGCGTGGCCTACCTGCAGGGCATGCGAGAGCGTGGTGTGGCGGTCGAGGTGCTCACCAACTCGTTGGCCTCCACCGACGCGGGCAACGTGTACGTGGCCTATGCGTCCTACCGGCCGCCCTTGCTGAAGGCCGGGGTGAAGCTCTTCGAACTGAAGCCCGACGCGCGCAGGAGCGGAGGCGGCAGCCACTTCTTCGGTTCATCCAGCGGTGCCAACAGCCTGCACGCCAAGGCCTTCGTGGTGGACACGCAGCATGCCTTCGTAGGGTCGATGAACCTCGACCCGCGTTCCATCGACATCAATACCGAAGACGGCGTGATCATCCATTCGCCGGTGCTGGCCAAGGCCTTGCTGGCGATCTTCGCCGATGCCACCAAGCCGGAGCACAGCTACCAGGTATTGCTCGACGAGAAGGGCAACGAGTACTGGGAAGCCAGGCAGCCGGATGGCCAGATGATCCGCTACGACCACTCGCCGGAAACGAGCTGGTGGCGACGCTTCAAGGTCAACGTGGGCGGGTTGCTTCCGGTCGAAGGGCTGCTCTGACGGACAGGGCAGCCCAAGCCTGCCCTCAAACGTCCTGCGGATGCGCTGCGTGGAAGTGGCGCTTGAAGGCCACCTCTCCCGTGGAAGGTTCTTCCAGTTCGCGGGCATAGCGATGGCCGGCATAGACCGCGTGGGCGATCAGACCGGGGGCCTCGGCGTCGCCGATGCAGCGCACCGAGCGGACGCCCGCATCGGACCACTCGGCTTCGCGCGCCAGCAGCGCCTGGTACAACGCATCGTCCGGCAGGCGGGCCGTCACCGTGACGATGGCGTCGCAGGGTTGCTCGATGCGGGTGCCATCCCAGGTGTTCTCCAGCGTCAGCACGCCGCCGTCGAAACCCGCGATGGAGTGGGATACCTGTACTTCGATGCCCTGCTTGGCCATCCGCTTGCGGATGTGGCGATAGTCCAGGGTATTGACGCTCCAGGGGGCCACGCTGTCCTCGGGCGTTGCGTAGGTGACCTTGCAACCGTGCTGGTGCAGCAGGTCGGCGGCGATGCTTGCGTAATAGAAGCCGTCGTCGTCGAAGACGGTCACGTTGCCCGAGGGCAGGCGGCCATCCATGAGGTCATCGAGTGTGAAACCGGAAGGATGGGCGGCGAGACCGTCGATGCCCAAGCCGTTGCTGCGGCCGAAGCCGTCGCGGCGCCAGTGGCAGCCCGTGGCAAGCACGACATGTTCCGCACCGAAGTCGAGCACGTCCTGGGCGGAGAGCACGGAGTCGAGATAGACCGAGACGTTCGCCAGCTTGCCGATCTGGCCGACGCGCCAGTCGCGCACGCGCGCCCATTCGGCCAGGCCGGGCAGGCGCGCTTCACGGGTGACGCGTCCGCCCAGTTCGCGACGCGCTTCGGCCAGGCTCACCTCGTAGCCGCGCTGCCCGAGTGCGCGGGCGGCTTCCAAGCCCGCGGGACCGCCGCCGACCACGAGCACGCGGCTGGCGTGGCGCTTGGGGGGCAGGCGCTCGGGATGCCAGCCCTTGCGCCATTCCTCGCCCATGGTCGGGTTCTGCGTGCAGCGGATGGGCGAGATGGTCATGTCGCCCGAGACACAGATGTTGCAACCGATGCATTCGCGGATGTCGTCGACGCGGCCTTCCTCGATCTTGCGGGGGAGAAACGGGTCGGCGATCGAGGGGCGCGCGGCGCCGATCAGGTCGATCACGCCGCGGCGGATCTGCGACACCATCGTGTCGGGCGAGGTGAAGCGGCCCACGCCGACCACCGGCTTGGTGGTGAGTTTCTTGACGAAGGAGACGAACGACTCCTGCGCACCTTCGGGAGCAAATCGTGACGGCACCGAATCGTTGTACCAGGCCGCCAGGTTGACGTCCCACAGGTCGGGCAGCTCGGCGAGCAGGCCGACGATGTCCTGCGCCTCGGTCAGCTCGACGCCTTCGGGCCCCAGCAGCTCGTCGGTGGCGAAGCGCAGCGCCACCGCGCAGCGGTCGCCCACGGCGTCGCGGGTGTCCTCGAGCACTTCACGCAGCAGGCGCACGCGGTTTTCCAGCGAACCGCCGTACTCGTCGCTGCGATGGTTGCGCCTGCGCTGCAGGAAATGCATGGGCAGCGAGAGGTCGTGCGCCGCGTAGACGTAGATGATGTCCATGCCCGCGCGCTTCGCGCGCAGCGCGGCCGCCTTGTGCCAGCGGCGATACGCACGGATGTCCTCGAGCGTCATCGCACGCGCCTGCGACGGATACCCGTACTTGGACGGCTGGTGCGAAGGGCCGATCAGCACTTCGCGCGAATACAGGTTCGACGCGGTCGGTCCGTTGTGCGACAGCTCCACCGCCGCCAGGGCGCCGTGGGCGTGCACCTTGTCGCACATCAGTGCGAGGGCAGGGATGTCACGGTCGTCCCACAGGCGCGCCTCCACGTAGGGCGTGAGGTCGCTGGTGGGGTGGATCTCGCATTCCTCGGTGGACACCACGGCCCAGCCGCCCTCGGCCTTCACTTCGCGCATGGCGGCGTGCGCGAGCGGCATCGCATGGCCCATGCCGTTGCAGTGCGGTACCTGGAAGAAGCGGTTCCTGGCGGTGACGGGACCGATCTTCACCGGGGTGAACAGGATGTCGTAACGTGGATCGCGCATCGGCGTCAGACCTTCAGTGGCGCCGCATCGGGACGACGCAGGCGCATCACGACATACAGGGGCAGGCCCGCGGCCATCAGGCCCAGGGCGAGCAGGAACGGCTCGTGCCCGCTGCCGATGAAGGCGAAGACCACGTAGCACACGCCTGCGACGCCGAAGAACAGGGCCTGCCGGCCGGCCTCCGGCGCGGCGCCCCGTCGCCACAGCACCAGCAAGGCCAGCGAGCAGCACAGGTACAGCGGCAGGTTCGCCGCCGTCACCACGCGGGTGATGAAGGTGAAGGCGGCCACCAGCGACTTGCTGTAGCTCATCCACACCATTACCGAGGCCAGCACGCCGGTGACCAGCAGCGCGATGGCCGGGGCGCCCTGGCGGTTGTCGCGGCCGAGCATGGCCGGCAGCACCCCGTTGTTGGCCATGGTCCGGGTAAGTTCGCCCACCAGCAACGTCCAGCCGTTGAGGCAGCCCAGTCCGCTCACCACCACGAACAGGGCCAGCCAGCGGCCGACGCCCGCGCCGAGGTAGCGCTCCATCAGCAAGGCGAACGGCGCGTTCGAATTGGCCAGTTCCGCCTGCGGGATCAGCAGCATGGGCACGGCGGAGACGATGATGTAGACCACCGCCGCGAGCACCGTTCCGGTCATGGTGGCGCGGGGGATGGTGCGTCCCGGATTGATCACGCGGCACGCCGGGACGCTGGCCGACTCGATGCCCAGCATGGCGAACAGCGCGATGGTCGAGGCGGTCATCACGTTGCCCAGCGACATCGGCGTCGCCGGCGGATGCGCGGTGTAGGACGCCGGCGTGGTGAACAGCACCCACGCGCCCAGCAGCGCGATGCCGGCCATCGGGATCAGCTTGAGCGCGCTGGTCACCACCTGCACGCCGCCACCCGTGCGCACGCCGAACAGGTTGACGGCGATGAACGACCACAGCAGCACCAGGGCGAACAGCGTGGGCTGGATCCTGCCCAGTTCGGGCACCACCACCGTGAGGTAGCCGACCGCGCCGGTCGCCAGCGCGGCGTTGGTCAGCCACAGCGAGACCCAGTAGGCCCACAGTGCCATGTAGGCGGGCAGGTCACCCAGCGTGCCGCGGATGTAGCCGTAGGGGCCATCGGCGTCCGGCAGCGTGTGCGAGAGATGGGCAAACACGCGCGCCAGCGCCAGGCAGCCGGCCAGCGTGACCAGCCAGCCGACCATCGCATTGAAGCCGAACGGCGCCAGCGACGCGGGCAGGATGAAGATGCCCAGGCCAATGACGTTGCCCACGACCAGGGCGGTACAGGTCCAGAAACCGATCTTGTTGCCGTCGCTCATGCTTGGCCCATTCCGTTCAGTCGAGGGAAACCGTTTCGCCGGATTTCATCACGCCACGCACCTGGCGCAGGCATTCGACGTCCTTGATCGGGTCGCAGGCCACGGCCACCATGTCCGCGGCCTTGCTCGGCGCAATCGAACCCAGTTCCTTCTCGCGGCCCAGCAGCCGGGCGGCGTCGATGGTGGCGGCGCGTATCGCCTGCAGCGGCGTCATGCCGTAGCGGACCATGTAGGCGAACTGGCGTGCGTTGTCGCCGTGCGGATAGACGCCCGCGTCGGTACCGAAGGCGATGTGCACGCCCGCCTTGACCGCCTTGCGGAAGCCTTCGCGCTGGGCTTCGGTGGTCTCGACGTTCTTGCGGATCTTCTCCGCCGACCACCCCTCGCTGCGGCCGACGCTGTCGATGTAGTCGCCGTCGTAGATGTCCGCCACCAGCCAGGTGCCGCGCTGCTTCATCAGCGCGATGCCCTCGTCGTCGATCAGCGAGCCGTGCTCGACCGAGCGCACGCCCGCGCGCACCGCGCGCTTGATGCCTTCGGCGCCATGCGCATGCGCGGCGACGAACTTGCCGCGCCTGGCGGCCTCGGTCACGGCGGCGTGGATTTCCTCCTCGGTGTATTCGGACTGGCCGGGCTCGGTGCCGTCGGTGAGCACCGCGCCGGTGGCGATTACCTTGATCAGGTCGGCGCCGTGGTCGAGGATGAAGTCCACGTGCTTGCGCACGTCGTCGGTTCCCTTGGACACGCCGCGGCGGAATTCGTCGGGCACCACGGTGCCGGCGGGAAGGCCGGTGATCTCGCCGCCGCCGCCGGGGATGGTGATGTAGGCGCCCGCGACGAACATGCGCGGGCCGGGCACGTAGCCGGCGTTGATGGCGTCGCGCAGCGCGATGTCGGCAAAGCCGCGATAGACGCCCACGTCGCGCACGGTGGTGAAGCCCGCGCGCAGGGTGGTGCGCGCGTTCCTGGCACCGATGAAGGCATCGCGCGCCGGGGTGCTCTTCAGCGCGGCGCCGGGATCGGCGCTCTCGGGCTCGTCGGCGAGGTGGGTGTGCATGTCCATCAGGCCGGGCACCACCGTGTAGCCGGTCCAGTCGATCACCTTCGAACCACCGGCGGATGCCGCGGACCAGGGCTTCACGCTGACCACGTGGCCGCGCTCGATGGTCACGGCCTGGTCGGCGAGCATGGTGCCGCCGTCGACATCGAGCAGGTGGCCGGCATGCACCACGACGCGATCGGCCTCGGCGGCGGTCGCGGGCAGCGAGGCCATCGCGGCGACGGCGCACAACAGGCTGCAGAACCTCAAGCTCATGCGGATGCTCCCGCGTCACCGGCATAGGCGGTGCGCAACAGGTTGTGGAAATGCCATACGCCGCTCTCGCGCCTGGGGCAGAGGCGGCCGGGCTCGTAGTGGCCGGACGCGAGCCCCTTCTGCACAGCCACGCAGATGTCGATGTCCTCGTGCTGCACTTCGTCGCTGAAGGACTGGTCCGCCTCGATGCGCGCCTGCGCCGCGGCGTCCTGGGCGTAGTAGTAGTCGAACTCCACGCGGCAACGCCCGGCACCCAGCGGAAGGATGCGGTTGGTCTGCATCCGGCCCGGCATGATGTTGAGCATCACGTTGGGATAGACGAAGTAGTAGTACGCCTGGCCGTCGCCGTAGATGTCCGAGCTGTTGCGCAGCGGCGAGGACTGCAGCGAATACCAGGGGAACAACTCGGTGTCGTAGGCGCGGTAATCGAGCACCTTGGACAGGCCGGGATGCACATGGGGCAGGTGGTAGCCCTCGAGGAAGTTGTCGATGTACACCTTCCAGTTGCAGTCGATGTCGTAACTGTCCCTGCGCAGGTAACGCATGCCCGACAGGTCGATCGGCGCGATGCGCTCCACGATGCCGCCATAGACTTCCTCGAACGGCGGCACCTTTTCGTCCAGGGCGACGAAGACCAGTCCCTGCCATTCGTGCACGCGCAGGGGCGGCAGGCGGATGTCCTCGACGCGGAAGTCGGCGGCGCTCTGCATTTCGGGAGCGCTGCGCAGCTGGCCCTCCAGCGTATAGGTCCAGCCGTGGTACTTGCAGTGCAGCGAGCGGATGCCCTTGCCGTTGCACAGCGCGAGCGGTCCCGCACGATGGCGGCACACGTTGGGAAACGCACGCAGCACGTTGTCGTGGCCGCGCACCAGCAGCACGGGTACGCCGCCCACGTGCTCCACCACGTGGTCGCCCGGTTCCGCCAGCTGGCCCTGGTGCGCCACCAGCTGCCAGCTGCGCGCGAACACCGCGCGAAGCTCCATGGCCAGCATGTCCTCCCCGAAGTAATAGCGCGGGGAAAGTGCGCGTGCGCGTTCGAGCTCCAGGATGGTGGTATCAGCTTGCATGCGTGGCTCCGGTTCCGGGATAGTCTGGCGCGACGAAGGGTTGCCTGACGGAGTTGCCATGCCCCGTTTTCGTCTCGCGCTTGCGTTGTGCCTGCTGTGCAGTATGGCCTCGGCAACCGAGCCCCGCGCAAGGGGGCTGGGCGTGCCATTCGACGGAACCCCCGGACCGCTGGACGCGATCACCGACGTGGCGGGCGTGACGGTGGGCCAGGTGACCCTGGTCGAGGATCTGCCGAACGGGCACAAGGTGCGCACCGGAGTCACGGCGATCCTGCCGCGCGGCAGGCAGAGCTACGACCTGCCGGCTTTCGGTGGCTGGTTCGCCCTGAACGGCAACGGCGAGATGACGGGCACGGCGTGGCTGGACGAATCCGGCCAGTTGGAAGGCCCGGTGATGCTGACCAACACCCACAGCGTGGGCGTGGTGCGCGATGCGGTGATCGCCGAACGCGTGCGCGCCGGTGGCGCCGATGCGTCGGGTTACTGGTGGTCGCTGCCGGTGGTCGCCGAGACCTGGGACGGCGATCTCAACGACATCAACGGGTTCCACGTACGCCCGGAGCACGCCATCCAGGCCCTGCACGACGCCAAGGGCGGCCCCGTTGCCGAGGGCAACGTCGGGGGTGGCACCGGCATGATCTGCCACGAGTTCAAGTGCGGCATCGGCACCGCCTCGCGGCGCGTGCGCATCGATGGCCGGGACTACACGCTGGGCGTGCTGGTGCAGGCCAACTACGGGTTGCGCGCCAGCCTGCGCATTGCCGGGGTGCCGGTCGGCCAATACCTGACCGACGACCGCATCCGCAGCGGCAACCACGCGCCTGCCGCCGACACCGGCTCGATCATCATCGTGGTCGCCACCGATGCGCCGCTGCTGCCGCACCAGCTCAAGCGCATCGCGAAGCGGGCCGGCATGGGCCTGGCCCGCATGGGCAGTTTCGCCGGCAACGGCTCGGGCGACATCTTCATCGCGTTCTCCACCGCCAACGGCGACGCGTTGCGCGACAAGTCGCTGCAGCAGGCCAGCTTCATCGGCAACGACCACCTCGATGCCCTGTTCGAGGCCACGGCGCAGGCCGCGGAGGAATCCATCGTCAACGCGATGGTGGCCGCGCGCGACATGCAGGGTGACGGCGGCCATCACGCGATGGCGATACCGCACGACCGGCTGGTCGAGCTGCTCAAGCGCTACGGACGCTACCAGCCGCCGCATTGATGGCGCGCGGCTCATGGCGAGCCGGACTCCTTGAGGAAGCGGTCGTACCACGCGAGGTTGCGCTCCATGCGGTCACGCAGGTAGCTCGGCACGGTGATGCCGTGGTGCTGGCCCGGATACATCACCAGCGCGGTGGGGACCTTCAGCGAGCGGAGCGCCTGGTACATCTGCTCGGCGCCGATGCACGGCACGTTGAAGTCGCGCTCGCCGCACTGGAACAAGGTGGGCGTGCGGATGCGGTCGGCATGCAGGAAGGGATAGCTGGCGCGATCCCAGGCCTCGCGGTTGCCCCACGGCGTGCCCAGTTCCAGCTCGTACTCGCGCGCGTACTCGTCGTCACCGTACATGCCGTACATGTTGCCCGAGCCGGCACCGCTGATGGCGGCCTTGAAGCGCGTGTCGCGCGCGATCACCTCGTCGGTGAGGATGGCGCCATAGCTCCAGCCGCCGATGCCCAGGCGGTCCGGGTCGGCGATGCCGAGCTGGACCAGGTGGTCGATGCCGGCCAGCAGGTCCCGGGTGTCCTTGTTGCCCCAGTCGGCATAGATCGCGCGGGCGAAGTCGAAGCCGCGGCCCGAGCTGCCGCGAGGATTCACGGCGAGCACGGCGTAGCCATGCGCGGCATACACCTGCCAGTCGGGCATGAACTCGCGGCTGAACTGGTAAACCGGACCGCCATGGACGCGCAGAATGGTGGGATAGCGCCGCCCGGGCACATAGCCGAGTGGCTTCACCAGCAGGGCGTGGATCTCCACGCCGTCGACGTTGGTGAACTGCAGCGACTGCGTGGCGGCCAGCTGCTTGTCAGCCAGCCAGGCGTTGTGGTCACCGAGCGGCCGCACCGTGCCGCGCTCGACGGCGGCCAGTTCGGGCGGATGGCGGTCGTCGCCGCCGAGCACGACGATGCGGCCGTTGGCGGCTACGTCGAGATCGGCATCGAAGCGCTCGCCGCGGGTCAGTTCGGTGAGCTTGCCACTGGCGAGGTCGATGCGCGTGGCGTGGGTCACTTCGGCCTGCTCCACCAGGGCGTAGACGCTGCGCCCGTCGGGTGACCAGTGCGCCCTGGTGAAGCAGCGGTCGATCGGCGCCGGCAGCGTGGACTTGCCCGTGGCGACGTCGATCACCGCCAGTTGCCAGGGGGCGTAGTAGATCCAGCGATCCTCGCCGCTCTGCAGGTAGGCGATCCGGCGGCTGTCAGGGCTCCACGCCGGGCGCGTATCCCAGTAGGGATCCAGGTCGGAGCCGGGAAACGTGGTGAGCTGGCGTTCCGGCGCGCCGGGTTCGGGCGCGATCACATAAATGTCGAAGTTGAGGTGTCGATCGGGATCGTCGCCACGCTTGGTGACATAGGCGATCAGCCGGCCGTCCGGCGACCAGGCGGGCAGTTGCTCGTCATGCCTGCCGGAGGTGAGGGGCGAGGCTTTCCCGCTGCCGACGTCGACCAGGTAGAGATGCTTGTGGCGACCGTCCAGCCAGCCCTTCTCGTCGTCCTTGAACTGGAAGCGATCGGTGGCGACGGGCGGGGGATTCCTTGGTTTCCTGGCGTCGGCCGGGCGATCGGGATCGAAGGAGATCACCGCGAGCCGCTGGCCATCGGGCGACAGCACGAAGTCCTCGACGCCTCCCGCCATGCGCGTGACGCGACGCGCTTCGCCGCCGTCGGCGGGCATCATCCACACCTGGGTTCCGGCACCGCCCTCATCGGGCTCGCCATCGACCTTGCGGTCGGACAGGAAGGCGATGAAGCGGCCGTCGTTCGTCCATTGCGCGTGCCAGTCGTTGCTGCCGGGCGTTCGCGTGAGCTGCGTGCGCCCGCTGCCGTCGTAGCGGACGCGCCACAGCGCAGACTGGGGCAGGTCGCGCTCGGGATCGGCCGTGGTCACCGTGTAGACGATGAAGTTGCCGTCGCGCGAAAGCGCGGGCTCGCTGACCGCCGCGATGCGGTTGATGTCGGCCGCGGTGAAGCGCGTGTCATCGGCCCGGGTGGTGCCGGCCAGCGCAAGCAGTGCGAACAGCCACACGGATCGCTTCATGGCCGGCCTCCCGCGCGCGTGGCGGCGCTTGCACGGGTGGCCATGGCGCGATAGGCGTCGCGGGCGCGGGTCAGGTAGTCCACGGTGGCCTGCTTTTCCTGGTTGTCGTTGTAGTCATCGCGGGCCGAGGCAGCTTCGATGGTGCGCGTCAGCCAGTCCGCGAGCCAGCTGGCGTCGGCGGACGCCGTGGGCGCCAGCACGTGGTCGCCGAGCCAGACGGGACTGGTGGTGGCGTACGGGTAGATATCGAGCACCTGCGGGTCGGCGTGGTCGTTCCAGGCCCGCAGCAGCAGCCAGCCACCGGCGAGATCGATCTCGCCGGCGTCGTCGAGGGCGCGGCGATCACCATGCAGTGCCATGGACTTCACCACCCAGCCGTTGTGCACCAGCTCGAGATGGTCGACCGGCACCGGGGAGCGCAGGGCGATGCGATAGCGATGATGCCCGGGGGCCAGCGTGTCGCCGGGCCGCGCGTCGTCCAGCAACAGGCCGAGCAGCGGACCGTTGCTGGCGAAGCCGTGGCCGGCCTTCAGTGCGGCCAGGGCCGCGCCGGCGTCGCGTTGGCCGCCGGTGTCGAGAAAGACGCGATTGAGACCCACGGGGCCGCGCAGGGAAGCGTAGTTGGCCATGGCGTCCGTGCCCGCGCCCGCCGGCAGGTGGAGGCCGAGGTTCAGCAGCCGGTACCACACCTGTGCCGTGGCCCGGTGGTCGGAGAAGCCGAGCACTTCGATGTAGTCGACCTTGCCGTTGATGGCATCCGCCGGCAGCTCGTTGCTGAGCAGCGCATCGTGCGCGGGATCCGGGAGTACGTCGAAAGGATGCACGTAGCCGACCAGGCCGCCCTGCGCGTGGGCCAGGTCGGCGATCACCCCGTTGGTCGGATACGGACTGGCCATCGCCGTGTGGCGGTACGCCGAAAAGTCCGGGGTAAGGAAATGGTCGGTGAGGTTGAGCAGGCCCAGGTGGCCCCAGAAACTGGTGTGGTACTCCTGGCCGTGCAGCACGAGGTTGCGCGGGGTGCTGGCCGGATCGGCGTCGTTGCGGAAGGCGCCCATGTCGGGGATGCGCTCTTCCTTGTTGACGACCAGGTCATAGGCGAGGTCGAGGTCTTCGGCGCGGGCCTGGCGGGCAAGATGGGCCGGCGAGTTGCGATAGTGCCCGCCGTAGTTCATGTGGATGTGCAGGTCGGCGCTGATCCAGTCGCCGAAGGCGGGCGGCAGCCGCCGTGCCTGCAGCGCGACGTGCACCGGCGTGTCCCGGCCCGCGACGGCACTCACCCGTGCCTGCCAGGGTGCGTAGGCGAAGCCGTGCTGCACGTCGATGCGCGTGGCACCCACGGGTACGTCGAGCGCGCATGGCGGATCGCAATGGAAGTAGTGGGTTTCGGTCGCCTGCAGCGAACGGTCGAAGCCGTCGTCGCCGTGCATCCATGCGTCATCGGGGGCGTAGGCCCGCGCATCGCTGCCCAGTACGGCGACGCGCGCGGGCGTGCGTTCGCCGCGCTCGTCGACGATGTCCAGCACGAGTCGCGCCATCGGCTGCCTGAACTCGCGCCGGGTCTGCGGGAGCGTGCGGGTGGCGCCGCCCAATACCTCCATGACGCGCAGTTCGGTGGTGCCGGACTGGTTGTCGATGTACGCGATGCGCCGGCCATCCGGCGACCAGCGCGCGTTGCGTCGATCAAAGTCGCCGAAGGTGAGCGGGAGCGGTGCCGCGCCGCTGGTGGTGGTCAGCCACAGTTGTTGCCACTGGCGACCGCGATAGCTGGCGTAGAGCAGGCGCTTTCCGTCGGGCGCAACCTCGGGGCGCGCGTTCCAGCTGGTTTCCTCGCTGTACACCTTCGTGCGCTGGCCAGGGTCGTCGACCGCGACCGACCACACGTCACCCGTGCCCCAGGCGATCTCCGGATTGCCGACGTAGTAGAGCGTCTTGCCGTCGGGCGACCAGGAGGGATTGATCGCGTGGTCGAACGGCGAATAGTAGTAACGGTCCAGCACGCTCTTCCGCTCGCCCAGCAGCGGGCGGGCGTGGTGCAGGCCGCTGGCGTCGATGTCGGCGATGAACAGGTTGAAGTGGCCGGTGCCGCGCGTGGACACCCAGGCCACGTGCCGACCGTCGGGTGACAGGCGCGGCTCCACGTTCACCGCGCCGTCGGAGGTCAGCGGCCTTTCCTGCCCGTTGCCGGGATCGAGCCGCCACAGTTCGATCGCGCGACCGTCGTAGCGGGCGAACACCACGCTGCGTCCATCGCGGGCGACATCCGGCTGGTAGTCGTAGGCGGCCCGCGGGTGGGTGAGTTCGGTGGCCACCGTGCCCTCGATGTCCTGGCGCCACAGCGAGCCCCCCATGCTGAAGACCAGCGCCTTGCCATCGGGCATGAAGCTGACGGTGTCGGGTCCCGTCGTGAGCTGGGGCAGATAGAGCTCGCGCCAGTAGTAGTCGTGGGGCAGGCCCACCTGCTTGAGCACCGGCTCGCGCGCGGCCTGCGCCGTGGCGAGACACGTCATCAGGACGCATGCGATGACCGGCCTCAGCCTCACGCTCAGCGCTCCGCCAGGGCCTGGTCGAGGCTGGCGCGCAGCATCGCGATGGCTTCGTCCACTTCGCCGGTCGTCACCGTGAGAGGCGGCATGAATCGCACCGTGCTGGTGCCGCAGGAGAGCAGCAACAGTCCGTTGTGGAAGGCGCGGGTGACCACCGCGTCGCACAGCGCGCGCGCCGGCGTGCGGTCGGCGTCGGCTTCGACCAGTTCCATGCCGATCATCAGGCCCTTGCCGCGAACTTCGCCGATGCAGGGATAGGCGTCGGCGAGTTCACGCAGGCGCTGCATGAAATGGTCCCCGACGGTATCGGCCTGGCCGGCCAGGCCAGCGGTGACCAGGTCGAGCGTCGTATTGGCGGCCGCACAGGCCAGCGGATTGCCTCCGTAGGTGTTGCCGTGCGCGCCGCGCTTCCATTGCGACATCAGTGATTTCCGCGCCACCACGGCACCGATCGGCAGGCCGGAACCCAGCCCCTTGGCCAGCGTCATGATGTCCGGCTGCACACCCCAGTGCTCGCACGCAAACAGCTTGCCGGTGCGGCCTATGCCCGACTGCACTTCGTCGAAGATCAGCAGGATGCCGTGCTCGTCGCACAGCGTGCGCAGGCCGGCGAGAAAGCCATCGGGCGGCACGATGTAGCCGCCTTCGCCCTGGATGGGTTCGACCAGGATCGCGGCGACTTCGGCGGCCGGTACGCTGCGTTCGAACAGCATGCGGATGTAGTCCAGCACGGCCTTGCCCTGGTCGCTCCCGGCAAACAGGGGGCGATACGGGTTGGGGTAGGGCACGTGCGTCACGCCGGGCATCGTGGGCGCAAAACCCAGCTGCTGCGTGTACTTGCTGGAGGTGAACGACAGCGAGCCCATGGTGCGGCCATGGAACCCGCCCAGGAAGCCCAGGTAGCGCGGTCGCCGCGTGAGGTAGCGCGCCAGCTTCAACGCAGCTTCCACCGCCTCGGTGCCGGACTGGCACAGGAAACTCATGGCCGGCTCGCACATGGGCGCGACGCGTGCGAGGCGTTCGCCCAGTCCGGTCATCTGCTCGTGCCAGTAGTCGCTGGAAATATGCAGGAACTGGTCGGCGGCTGCCTTCACCGCGGCCACCACCTGGGGATGGGCGTGGCCCGTGGCGCACACCGCGATGCCTGCGGCGAAGTCGAGGAAGCGATTGCCATCGACATCCCATACCTCGGTGCCGCGGCCATGCGACATCACGAAGGGGTAGTCGCGCGGATAGGAGGGGGAGATCACCTCTGCATCGCGGGCGATCATCGCGCTGGCCTTGGGGCCGGGAAGCGCGGTCTTGATGTGCAGTGGCTGTGGCATGGCGGGTGTCCGGGGGCAGGCGTGCAGTCAGAGCGGAAGGCGAACGGGTCGCGCATGGGCCTCGCGCGTGCGCTGGTTGAGCGCGCGCAGGGCATCGAGTTCGGCCGGGGTCGGCGGGGCTATGGTTTCCAGCCGGTCGGCCACGGCCAGTGGCCAGCCGACGGCCGCGCGCGCCTCCTCGATCGTGGCATCCGCGAACAGGGCCACCAGTTGCAGCTCCTCGCTTTGCGGATGCGGGGCCAGCCTGCCGAAGTCGGTGATCACCGCGCGGGGACCGCCGCCCGGTGCGCCCATGCGTGCACGGGCACCGTGGCCTTCGAGGTAGCCGGCGCTGGTGCGGAAGTCGAGGCGTTCGACGAAGCTGCGTTGCGATGCCCTGGCCATCACGAAGACCTGCTTCGCATGCAGCGCGATCTCCGGCGCGCCGCCGGCGCCGGGCAGCCGCGTTTCCGGCGTGTCGTAGTCGCCAATCACCGTGCTGTTGAGGTTGCCGTAGCGGTCGATCTGCGCGGCGCCCAGGAAACCGACATCCACGCGCCCGGCCTGCAGGTAGTAGCTGAAGATCTCCGGCAGCGGCACCACGCAGGCGGCGGTCTCCGCGAGTTCGCCGTCGCCGATGGACAGCGGAAGCACGCGCGGCCGCGTGCCGATGGTGCCGGACTCGTAGATCAGCACGATGCCGGGCGCATGGGTAAGCCGGGCCAGGTTGCAGGCGGCGCTGGGCAGGCCGATGCCGACGAAGCACACGCATCCGTCGTGCAGCAGGCGTGCCGCGGCGATGGTCATCCACTCGTCGCGGGTGCAGGCGCTCATGCCGCTCCCCGTGCCAGGCTTTCGAGGAAGCCGCGGTGGTCGCGGGTGTCCAGTACGTGCCGGTCCATCCAGGCGACGAAGCTGTCGCGTTCGCGGGCCACCACGTCCCACTGGCGGTAGAACGCGTTGTCGCGTGCGTAATGCCCTTGCGCATAGGACGGATAGGCGCCGCCGGGGCAGTGCACCACGGCGCTGACCACCCAGTGCGGCAGGACCACGGCATTCATTGCCGGCGGCAATTCGTCGACCAGCTCTTCGACGGTGACGATCAGCGTCTGCGCCGCGAGCGCCGCCTCGCGTGCCGCCCCGACGATGCCCTCGATGGCGATGTTGCCTTCGCGGTCGGCGCGCTGCGCATGCAGGATGGTGACGTCCGGATTGATCGCGCGCACCGCGGCCAGAACCTCGCCAGTGAACGGGCAGGCCACCGAGCGGATGTTCGGGTTGCGCGCCGGCAGGTCGGTGCCGACATAGCCGCGCAGCGTGCCGAACGGCAGCCGCGCCGCGCCCGCGCACAGCGCAGCGGCCATGCCCGCATGGCTGTGCTCGTCCAGTTCGAGGTCGCGCGGCCACTGGTGTTCCACCGCGTCACGCAGGCGATGCAGCGAACCCACGCCGGGGTTGCCGCCCCAGGAGAAGGTCAGGCGGCGCGCACAGCCCATGCCGATCATCTGGTCATAGAGCAGGTCCGGCGTCATCCGGATCAGGTGCAGGTCGCGCTTGCGCTGCCGGATGATCTCGTGGCCGGCGGCGAACGGGATCAGGTGCGTGAATCCCTCCAGCGCGACGCTGGCACCGTCGGCCACGTAGCTTTCGATGGCGTCGTCGAGGGCAAGCAGCATGCCGCCTACTCCACGACGGTGCGCGACTGCTCGCGCAGGTATTGCGCGAGGTAATAGAACGACGCGATCGCCTTGCCGGTGGAGCCCGATCCCTTCCATCCGCCGAAGGGCTGGTACCCGGGCCAGGCGCCGGTGGTGGCGCCCTGGGGACGGTTCGCGTAGGTCACGCCGGCTTCGATGTGATCGTGGAACCACGCCACTTCCTCCTCACCGCCGAAGAAGCCGGCGGTGAGTCCCATCGAGGTGTCGTTGGCGAGGCGCATCGCCTCGTCGCGATCGCGGTAGCGGTGCAGCATCAGGATCGGCAGGAACATCTCCTGTTGCCACAACGGGTGCGCCAGGGGCGCTTCGGCGAGCACAGGCTCGACGTAGTAGCCATTCGCCATCGAGTCGTCGCCGCCGGCGTCGAGGCCGAGCTGCCGTCCGCCGCTGATCACCCTGGCACCGTCCGCGCGCAGCGCTTCCACGTAGCGCGGGTAGCTGGCATATGCCGTGGCATTCACCACCGGGCCCAGCCAGTGCTCGCGCCGCTTCGGGTCGCCGATGCGGATGGCGGCGATCTGCGCCCGCAGTCGATCGATCAGCGCATCGGCCACGCGCTCATGCACGTACAGTCGCGACAGCGCCGAACACTTCTGTCCGCCCATGCCGTACGCAGAGCGGGCAATGCCGGCGGCGGCGCGGTCCAGGTCGGCGCGCGCGGTGACGATGCAGGGATTCTTGCCGCCCATCTCCGCGATGCACGGGCGCGGGTAGGGGCCGCTGGCCATGTGCTGCATGAGCTGCCGCCCCACCGGTACCGAGCCGGTGAAGGTGATGCCCGCCGTACGCGGATGCTTCACCAGGGTCTCGCCGATGTCCCCGCCGGCGCCGGAGACATAGTTGAAAACCCCGGGCGGGAAACCGGCATCGCGAATGCAGTCGGCCAGCAGGCGGCCGGCCCAGGGCGTATCACTGGCGCCCTTGAGCACCACCGTGTTGCCCGTCACCAGGGCGGCCGCGGCGGGACCACCGGCCAGCGCCAGCGGGAAGTTGAACGGTGCGATCACCACCCATACGCCATACGGACGCATCACGCTGGCGTTGTGCGAAGCCATGCCGTCGATGGGGTCGTCCGGCAGCTTGTGCGCATAACCGGCATGGCTTTCGTAGTCGCCGGCGTAGTGGTGGAAGAAGTCCACGGTTTCCTGCGCCTCGCCCAGCGCCTCCATGCGGTTCTTGCCCACTTCCAGGGTGAGCGCGGCGGCGATGTCGTAGACGCGCGCTTCCATCAGCTTGCCGGCGCGGCGCACCAGGCGCGCCCGTTCGGCCACCGGAAGGGCGCGCCAGGCGGGATACGCCGCATGCGCGGCCGCCATGGCGTCGTCGGCGTCGCCGGCGGAGGCGAGGGCGAATTCGCCCAGGCGAAGGTGGCGGTCGAACGGCGCGCGGCGATCGGCATACCGCACGGCCTCGCGGTCGGCGCCGGCGATGTACAGCGGATGGCGCGCGCCCAGGGTGGCTTCCATGCGCCCCATGGCCGCCTCGAAACGCTCATGCATGGCTTCGGGCGGGTTGTACATGGTGGCGTAGGTGAGGCGGAAGCTCATCGACGATTCCTCAGGAGGCACGTGGATAGAAGCGGGTGAACAGGCGATCGAGCAGGGCGAGCGCATCGGCCAGCGCCTGCTCGTCGATGACCAGCGGCGGCGCCAGCAGGACCAGGTTGCCGCGACAGGCGAACGACACGCCCTCGGCCATCGCGGCGTCGACCAGCGCACGCAGCGACGGTGGCGTCCGTGGCCAGGCAGCCAGCGGCTCGCGCGTGCGACGGTCGTTGACCAGCTCGATCACGGCGAACAGGCCATGCCCGCCGCGCACCTCGCCGATCACCTCGTGGCGCGCCTGCATGGCCAGGAGTTCCGCGTACATGCGCGCGCCGAGCTCGCGCGAGCGGGCGATCAGCCCTTCGTCCTCATATGCGCGCACGGCCGCGAGGCCGGCGGCGCAGGACAACGGATGGCCGCAGTAGGTGAGGCCCGTGTAGAGCATCTCGTGTTCGAGGCGTCCGGCCACGCCGGCCGACAGCACCACGGCACCCAGGGGCAGGTGGGCGCCGGTCAGGCCCTTGGCCAGGGTCATCAGGTCCGGCCTGCCTTCATCGCCATGCCGTTGCCAGGCGAACCATTCGCCGCAACGGCCGAAGCCGCTCATCACTTCGTCGGCGATCAGGTAGACGCCGCGGGCCGTCGTGGCGCGGCGCAGCGAGGGCCAATAGTTGTCGGGCGCCACGATGCCATTGGTGCCGGCGTTCGGTTCCATCAGTACGGCGGCGACCGCATCCGGGTGGGCATCAAGGGTGTCGGCGACCGCCGCCGCGGCACGTTCGCCGCAGGTGGCGGGATCATCGCTGGCGAAGACGCCGCGATACGCATAGGGCGGTGGCACGTGCAGCACGCCGAACGCATGGGCGTCGACCTGGTCACTGGTGCGCGCATCGCCCGACAGCGCCATGCAAGCGTAGCTGGCGCCGTGATAGGAGCGATCACGGGTGATGACGTAACCGTGCGGCCTGCCGCTGGCCTGCCGCGCGAATTTCACGGCGTTCTCGTTGGCATCGGCACCGCCCAGCGTGAAGAACACGCGGCCGCCGTCGAAGCCCGACTTCTCCAACAAGGCTTCGGCCAGCGCGGCGCGGGGCTCGGCACCCCAGGACGCGGTGACGAAGCACAGGCGTTCGGCCTGCGCGCGGATCGCCTCGACCACGGACGGATGCTGGTGGCCCAGGTTGCTGCACTCGGCGAGGCTGCTCATGTCCAGCACCCGCCGGCCGTCGGCCAGTTCCAGGTGCGCGCCACGGCCACCGACCACGGTCGGTGCCTGCCATTGTGCCTGCACGCACCAGCTGTGCAGCACGCTGTCGCGTTCGTTTGCCAAGCCTCTCCCCCCGGATGCAGCTTGTTCGATTACCGAACAGAAATTCGTATTGCGAACTCATTGGAATGCTTCTACGCTCGATCTGTCAATGGACTTTCCGGCGTATGGAATCGACGATCTTCGAGAACAGTGCGGACTATGTGCAGTCGCTCGCACGCGGCCTCCAGGTGCTGCGCGCGTTTGATCGTGAACTGGCCAATCCCAGTCTTTCGCAGGTGGCGGAACGTACGGGCCTGTCGCGCGCGGTGGCGCGCCGTTTGCTGCTGACGTTGCAGCACCTGGGCTACGTGGGCAGCCAGGGCCGCAGCTTCTACCTGACGCCACGCGTGCTGGAGCTGGGTTACAGCTACCTGACGTCGCTCGACCTGACCGAACTGGCACAGCAGAGCCTCGCCCTGCTCGCCGAGCGCGTCGGTGAATCCTGCTCGATGTCGGTGCTGGACGGGCATGACATCGTGTACGTGCTGCGCGTTCCCGTGCGTCGCGTGATGAGCATCGCGCTGGGCGTGGGGGCGCGCCTGCCGGCCTATGCCACGTCGATGGGACGTGCGATCCTCGCGGGCATGCCCGAAGCCGAGCTCGCCCAGTGGTTGCGTGGACAGAAGCTGCGTGCGATGACGCCGTACACCGTGCGCACCGCGACGGCGCTCAAGGCCGAGATCAAGCGTGCCCGCGAGCTGGGCTATGCGTTGGTATCGCGCGAACTGGAAGTGGGCCTGTTGGCCCTGGCCGTGCCGATCCGCACGGCCGACGGCAGCATCGTCGCCGCGTTGAACGTCGGCATGCCCTACAGCGAGGATGCCCAGGCGCGTGCCATCAAGCTGATCCTTCCCGCCATGCGTGATGCGCAACGCTCCATCGAGCACGCGATCCAGCACGGTGGATGGCAACCCCACATGGCCATGTTGAGCGTCTATGGCTGACGCCTACCTGGTCGACGCGACGCGTACGCCCTTCGGCCGCCACGGCGGTGCGCTGGCCGGCATACGCACCGACGACCTGGCGGCGTTACCGATCACGGCGCTGATGCGGCGCCAGCCGAACCTCGACTGGGACGCCGTGGACGAAGTGATCCTCGGCTGTGCCAACCAGGCCGGCGAAGACAACCGCAACGTGGCACGCATGGCGTCGCTGTTGGCAGGCCTGCCCGAACGCGTGCCGGCGGTGACCGTGAACCGGCTGTGCGCGTCCGGCCTGGAGGCGATCGGCCAGGCGGCGCGGGCCATCGCCTGTGGCGAGGCCGACCTCGTGGTGGCAGGCGGCGTGGAGAGCATGTCGCGTGCCCCGTATGTGCTGCCCAAGGCCGGCACGGCCCTGGCGCGCGACCAGCAACTGGAGGACACCACGCTCGGCTGGCGGCTGGTCAATCCGCGCATGCGCGACAGCTACGGCATCGACTCGATGACGCAGACCGCCGAGAACCTGGCCCGCGAACATGGCATCGATCGCGAGGCCCAGGACGCCTACGCGGCGCGCAGCCAGCAACGCGCGGCACGGGCGCGGGCGCAGGGCTGGCTGGCGGAAGAGATCTCCGCGGTGGAAGCGCCTTGCGGGAGGCAGCAGGTCGTGGTGGACGCGGACGAGCAGCCCCGGCCGGACACGAGCATGGAGCGGCTGGCCACGCTGGCGCCGCTGCTGGGCACGCCGGGCACCGTCACGGCCGGCAACGCATCCGGCCTCAACGACGGTGCCGGCGCGGTATTGCTCGCGTCGCCGGCGGCGATCAGCCGGCATGGCCTGCAGCCGCTGGCCCGCATCCTGGGCATGGCCTCGGCCGGCGTGACGCCGCGCCTGATGGGGATCGGCCCGGTGCCGGCGATCACGAGGCTGCTTGCCCGCCTGCGCCTGGGCCTGGGCGACTTCGAACGCATCGAGATCAACGAGGCATTCGCGGCCCAGGTACTTGCGTGCTCGCGCACACTCGGCCTGGCCGATGACGCGCATCATCTCAATGCCGACGGTGGCGCGATCGCGCTGGGCCATCCGTTGGGCGCGAGTGGCACGAGGCTGGCGATGACGGCGGCGTTTGCCTTGCGTCGTCACGGGCAGCGGCGCGCCCTGGTGAGCCTTTGCGTTGGTGTCGGCCAGGGCCTCGCCCTGGCCATGGAGCGACCATGAACCCTGCCATGACCCACGCCGAAGGCACCGGCACGCTCGAACAGGCCCTGGCGCACGCCGAACGCCTGCTGGAGCGCGATCCGACGCTGGCCGCCGAGCAGTCCGCGGAGATCCTGCGGATGGTTCCGGGTCATCCCGCCGCCCTGCGCGTGCTGGCAGTGGCGCGCGCCATCCTGGGCGAGCGGGCCGCGGCTCTGGCGATCCTCGCCCCGCTGGCACTGGCCCAGCCGAAGTGGGCGCAGGTCCATCTCGACCTTGGCATCGTGCTGGGCCTCGGCGGGCGTGGCCAGGAGGCCATCGCGTCGCTGCGCACCGCGGTGGCCCTGAAACCCGGTCTTCCGCAGGCCTGGCGGGCGCTGGGTGACCACCTGCTGGCCGCCGGCGAGCACGACGCCGCGGACGTGGCGTATGCGCAGCACGTCCGCTATTCGATTCGCGATCCGCGCCTGCTCGCCGCCGCCACGGCGCTGGCCGACAACGAGGTGCCGCAGGCCGAGGCGCTGTTGCGCGAACACCTGCGTGAAGCGCCCACCGACGTCGCGGCGATCCGCATGTTCGCGGAAGTCGCCCTGCGCCTCGGGCGCAACGAGGACGCACTGAACCTGCTGGCGCGCTGCCTGGAACTGGCGCCCGGCTTCCACGCCGCGCGCCAGAACTACGCGCTGGCACTGCACCGGAGCAACCAGCCGGAACAGGCGCTGGCCGAGATCGAGCGCCTGCTGGCGGCGGCGCCCGAGCATCCGGGTTACCGCAACCTGAAGGCGGTGGTGCTGTGCCGGATCGGCGACTACGAGCCGGCGATCGCGCTGTACGCCGACCTGCTCGCCACCTACCCGGGCAATCCGAAGGTGTGGATGAGCTACGGGCATGCGCTGAAGACGGCGGGGCGGACCGAACAGGCCGTGGACGCGTATCGGCGCAGCCTGGCGCTGGAGCCATCGTTTGGCGAGGTGTGGTGGAGCCTCGCCAACCTCAAGACGTTCCGCTTCGACGCGGACGACCTGGCCGTCATGCGCGGGCAGCTCGCGCGCACCGATCTCGCGGACGACGACCGCCTGCACCTGGCATTCGCGGTGGGCAAGGCGCTGGAGGATGCCGGCGAGTACGCATCGTCGTTCGAGCACTATGCGCAGGGCAACGCGTTACGCCGGGGGCAACTGCACTACAGCGCCGACGAAACCTCGTCGCGCGTGCGGCATATCCGCGAACGATACACACGCGAGTTCTTCGCCGCCCGCAGCGGTTCGGGCAGCGAGGCCAGCGATCCCATCTTCATCGTCGGCCTGCCGCGCGCGGGCTCCACGCTGATCGAGCAGATCCTCTCCAGCCACAGCCAGGTGGAAGGGACGATGGAGCTGCCCGAGATCACCTCGATCACCCGCCTGTTGAGGGAGCGCGGCGACGCCTCCAGCGCCATGCCGTACCACGAGGCGCTGGCCTCGCTCGACGGCGCCGCGTTGCGCGAGCTGGGCGAGCGTTATCTCGCGCATACGCGCATCCATCGCAAGACCTCGGCGCCGTTGTTCATCGACAAGATGCCGAACAACTTCATGCACATCGGCCTGATCCAGCTGATGCTGCCGAACGCGAAGATCATCGACGCACGCCGCCATCCGCTGGCCTGCTGCTTCTCCGGTTTCAAGCAGCACTTCGCGCGTGGACAGAGCTTCAGCTACAGCCTCGCGGACCTGGGGCGCTATTACGGCGATTACGTGGCCCTGATGGCGCATTTCGACACGGTGTTGCCGGGGCGGGTCCATCGCGTGATCTACGAGCGCATGGTCGAGGACACCGAGGGCGAGGTGAGGCGCCTGCTGGATTACTGTGGCCTGCCGTTCGAGTCGTCCTGCCTGCGCTTCTTCGAGAACGCGCGGCCGGTGCGCACGGCGAGCTCCGAACAGGTACGCCGGCCGATCTACCGGGAGGGGGTGGATCACTGGCAGCACTACGCGCCATGGCTGGCGCCGCTGGAACAGGCTTTGGGGACGGTACTCGGGAGTTATCCCGACGTGCCGATCGGGGAGGCGGGCTAGCGCAAGACGCCTTGTTTCGTCGTCACACCACGGGGAGGGGTAGTCGATGCAGAGGGGCAGGCCAGCATGGCCAATACGTAGGGAGCATTTGAAACTCGCGAGGGTGCCATTGGCCGCGGCGATCTGCCTGGCGATGGCGCAGCCGGTGTTTTCGCAGGATACCGACCAGGGGCCGGCCAGCAGCGCGCCATCCACCAAGAAGGCCACGACGCTTGGTGCGGTCACCGTCACGGCGCAGAAGCGCGAGGAGAACCTGCAGAAGGTGCCGGTCAGCATCAACGTGCTGGGCCAGGACAAGCTGGAAGAACTTCACGTCAAGGATTTCGATGACTACGTGAAGTACCTGCCCAGCGTGTCCTACCAGACGTTCGGGCCAGGCTTCGCGTCGATCTTCATGCGCGGCGTCGCCAGCGGCGCCAACGTGAACCACTCCGGTTCGCAGCCCAGCGTGGGCGTGTACCTGGACGAAGAGCCGGTCACCACCATCCAGGGTCCGCTCGATATCCACATGTACGATATCGCGCGCGTCGAGGCCCTGGCGGGCCCGCAGGGCACCCTGTACGGCGCCAGCGCGCAGTCGGGCGCGTTGCGCATCATCACCAACAAGCCGGATCCCAGCGGGTTCGCCGCCAACTACAGCCTGGGCGTCGACTCGGTCGACCACGGCGGCGTCGGCTACACGGCCGAGGGCATGATCAACATCCCCATGTCCAGCAGCGCGGCCATCCGCCTGGTCGGCTGGCACGAGCACGATGCCGGTTACATCGACAACGTGGTGGGCACGCGGACCTATCCGACCTCGGGCATCACGGTCAGCAACGCGAAGGGCTGCACGTCGACGCCCAGCCTGGTCTGCACCGGCGCGGCCAAGAACAACTACAACGACGTCGACACCAGCGGTGCGCGCGCGGCACTGAAGGTCAACCTCAACGACGACTGGTCGATCAGCCCGACGCTGATGGGCCAGCAGACGGTGGCCCACGGCACCGTGGCTTCCGATCCGCAGGTCGGCAGCCTGGCGCTCACGCATTTCTACCCCGAGTACACCAACGACCGCTGGATCCAGGCGGCGCTGACGGTGCAGGGCAAGATCGGCAACTTCGACCTGACCTATGCGTACAGCCACCTCAAGCGCAACCAGGAAGAAGACAGCGACTACAGCGATTACTCGTTCTGGTACGACACGCTGGCCGGCTACGGTGCCTACATCTATGACAACAGCGGCAACCTGATCAATCCGTCGCAATACATCCAGGGCCGCGACCACTACACGATGGACAGCCACGAGCTGCGCATCGCCTCGCCGAAGGAGGATCGCCTGCGCGTGGTCGCCGGCCTGTTCTGGGAGAAACAGGTACACGACATCGAACAGCGCTACATGATCAACGGTCTCGCCGACAAGCTTTCCGTGACCGGCTGGCCGAACACGCTGTGGCTGACCGAGCAGCGGCGCATCGACATGGACAAGGCGGTGTTCGGCGAGCTGTCCTACGACTTCATTCCCGAGACACTCACCGGCACGATCGGCGGACGCTATTTCCGCAGTGACAACAGCCTGGGCGGCTTCTACGGTTTCAGCGCGGGCTATTCGCCCAGTTCCACCTATGGCGAGGCCGGCTGTATCAACGCGGAGCCTTACTACGGCGCACCGTGCATGGATTTCGCCAAGGACACCAAGGAATCCGGCTCGCTCGGCAAGGCCAACCTGACCTGGCAGATCACCCCCAGCAAGATGATCTACGGCACCTGGTCGGAGGGTTATCGCCCCGGCGGCATCAATCGCCGTGGCAGCTTGCCGCCGTACAAGTCGGACTACCTGACCAACTACGAACTCGGCTGGAAAACCACCTGGTTCGGCAACCGGCTGTCGTTCAACGGCGCCGTGTTCCGCGAGAGGTGGAAGGACTTCCAGTTCAGCATCCTCGGCGCCAACGGCCTTACCGAAATCAAGAACGCCGGCCAGGCGCAGATCGATGGCCTGGAAAGCGACCTCAACTGGGCCGCCACCTACAACCTGCAGATCAGCACGGGCTTCGCCCTGTACCACTCCAAGCTGACGGAAAACTACTGCGGGTTCACCGATACCGGCGGCACGCCGATCACCTATTGTCCCGCGGGCACCATCAATCCGCTGACCGGCGATACGGTCACCGGGCCCCAGGCACCCAAGGGCACCCAGCTGCCGCTGACCCCGCGCTTCAAGGGCAACCTCACGGCACGCTATGCCTGGGACATCCGCGACATGGAAGCCTTCGTGCAGGGGGCCGTGGTCTACGTGGGCGACCGCAAGTCCGACCTGCGCCTGATCGAGCGGAGCCTGCTGGGCGACATGCCGTCCTACACCACCGTGGATTTCTCGGCGGGCATCAAGCGGCATGGGCTCGCGCTGGACTTCTACGTCAACAACGCGTTCGACAAGCGCGGGCAGATCTATCGCTTCGCCGAATGTGCCGAGCAGGTGTGCGCCGCGCACGGGGTGGTGCCGGCCTATCCCAACGGACAGGTCTACACGGTGATGACGCCGCCGCGGACTTTTGGCATGCGCTTCACGCAGGACTTCTGAAGCTAAGGCGGGCCGACCGTCGTCCCGGTACCCGCCGGGATGACGGGTTGGCACCTCGAAGTGTCACCTCAAGGCTTTGTGTTCGACTGTCAGCAGCCCCGGCACGTGCCGGGGCTTTTTTTTCCTCGATGGCGGCGTGCCGCCCGGCGCGGCGGCAGCGGGGGACGTGCCGCCGATGCTGCGCTGGCCGGCGGTCGCGACATCAGTGTGGCGACAGTGTCGGCATTCCCGTCGCGGGCGCCGACGACGCCGGCAACGGCAGCTTGATCGGTTCCTGGTCGCCGACGATGGCCCACACCAGCAGCCGCGCGGGCTGGGACGTGCTCGCATTGCGGGTCACCAGGTGGTGTACGCGCGGTGCCTCGTACCAGGTTTCTCCCTGCGCATAGGTCCTGGGTGGCTGGCCCTCCAGCTGCGAGACCACGCTGCCTTCCAGCACATAGGCAAAGATGGAGCCCGGATGAAGGTGGGGCGCGGCGCTCTGTCCGGGCGCGAGGGTGACGGTGGCGATCATCACGTTCCTGCCGGGTGCATCGCTGACCGGTTGCTTCATCAGTGGCTGCACCTTCTCTTCGCCGCCGTCGCGGGCCCGGGCCCCGTGGGCGAAGCCCAGGCCCGCCGCGCAGGCCAGCAGCAGCGCCGCCAGACGCATAGCGTTGGGATTCATGGCGGGATCCTCACGCGGGCAGCTTGCGGAAGGCGATCGCGAACCGGTTCCAGCCGTTGATCGCCACGATCAGCAGGGTGAGGTCGGTCAGGTCTTCCGGGGAGAAATGCGGCTGCACGGCTTCCCACACGCTGTCGGGCACGTGGTTGTCGGCGACGAGGGTGAGCGACTCGGTCCACGCCAGCGCGGCGCGCTCGCGGTCGGTGAAGAACGGCGTCTCGCGCCACACGCTGAGCGTGGCCAGGCGGCGCTCGTTCTCGCCGGCCTTGCGTGCATCGGACGAGTGCGTGTCCACGCAGTAGGCGCAGCCGTTGATCTGCGAGGCGCGCAGGCGCACCAGCTCGACCAGTGACTTTTCCAGGCCGCTTTTGCCGATGCGCTGCTCCAGGCCCACCATCGCCTTGATGGCTTCGGGGCTGGATTTGTAGAAGTCGAGACGCTGGTTCATGGGGTGATCTCCGGGGGGAAGTGAGATCAGGTTAGACTTCCTATTGGCCTGCTTGAATGTCCATTTTCAAGAGATTTGAGGTAGCCATTGATGGATATCCAACTAACCCTTGCCGGACGCCGCGACCTCTCCGGGCAGATCTACCAGCAACTCCGCGCAGCCATCGTGGAAGGGCGGCTTGCGCCGGGATCCCGCCTGCCTTCCACGCGCGACCTGGCGCAACAACTTGGCGTGTCGCGCAAGACCACGCTCGAGGTGTACGAGCGCCTGGTCGCCGAAGGGTTCCTGGAAGGCCGTACCGGCGATGGCACCTTCGTGGCGGAGGGGCTGGTCGGCGCCCCGCTGCGCAGGCGCACGCGGGGCGTGAGCGCTCCGCGGCCGGCGCGGGTCTGGTCGCGCGTTCCCGAAGCCCTGTCCATGCCGAAGCCGGGCGAACGGCTGCCGTACGACTATCTGGGCGGCGTCACCGACAAGGCCTTGTTCCTGCCCACGCCCTGGCGTCGCAGCGTCGCGCACGCGTTGCGCGCGCAGTTGCTAGGCCACGGCACCTATCGCGATCCGGCCGGCGAGCAGGAGCTGCGCCTGGCCATCGCCCGCTACGTCGGCTTCAGCCGGGGCGTGGCCTGCAACTGGCAGGAGGTGATCGCCACGCAGGGTGCGCAGCAGGCGATCGACCTGGCGGCGCGCGTGATGGTCAATCCCGGCGATACCGTGGCGGTCGAGGAACCGGGCTACCCGCCGGTGCGCGCAAGCCTGCTGGCGCTGGGGGCACGGGTGGTGCCGGTGCGCGTGGATGCGGAAGGCCTGCGCGTGGACCTGCTGCCCGAGCAGGCACGGCTGGTCTACGTGACGCCGTCGCACCAGTTCCCGCTCGGCATGCCGATGGGCCTCGAGCGGCGACTGGCCCTGCTGGAATGGGCGCTGCGTCGCGGCGCGCTGATCGTCGAGGACGACTACGACGGCGAGTTCCGCTTCGAGGGCCGGCCGGTGGAGTCGCTCAAGAGCCTCGATCGCGAGGGCGTGGTGGCCTACGTCGGCACGTTCTCCAAGACGCTGTTTCCGGACCTGCGCGTCGGCTACGTGGTGCCGCCGGCGTCCCTAGCCGAGGACTTCCTCAAGGCCAAGCAGATCAATGACTGGCACGGCTGCAGTCTCACGCAGGCTGCGCTGGGGCGGTACATGCTCGATGGCGAGTTCGGGCGCCACGTACGGCGCGTGCAGAAGCACTACGCGCAGCGTCGCGAGGTATTGCTGGACCATCTGCACGGACCGTTGTCCCGATGGCTGGAGCCCGTCGTCCCGGTGGCCGGCATCCACATGGCGGCCTTCCTGCGCGACGGCCTGGAGGAGGCCGGGGTGATTGCACGTGCACGCGCCGCGTCCATCGGGCTGTATGGGATCGCCGGTTTCTACGCGGGTCGGCACGCCAGGCAGGGACTGCTGTTCGGTTACGGCGACATGCCGGCGAAAGCGATCGGGACGTCCCTGTCGACCTTGCGCGCGCTGCTGGCGAAATAGCGCGCGACAGTCGTTTTCCGGGCCTGCGGACGTCCCCCGTTTGGCCTATCCGATGAGCTTGCGGAATTCACGCGGCATCAGCATTTGCTTTCGCATGATCAGGTCGCGCGGACTCGCTGTTGCTGCGTGGCGATTCTGGCCTGACGAGTGATCCACGGGCCCAGGGAAGGGTGCTAGCAGCCCTTGCCTGTCCCCGTTGAGGGGGATGCGGCGGGGAGACGACGTGAGCTGACGGCGTGGGGGAATAGGGAGCGAACGTATGCGCAAGATGACCATCAAGTTTCAGGACGTCGCCACCGAGCTTGCCCAGATCAATGCCTTGCGGGATGACGTCATGGAACGAGCCTTCATCTCACTGGAGCAGCGTCATGGCACGCTGGCCGCGATGCTGGTGCAGAGCCTGGGGGATCGCCAGCGCGCGGTGCGCTGGATGTGCCGGCACCAGAATGCGTTCGGCGGACGCACCGCCTACGAGCTGATCTCGGACGGCGAGGAAGACACCGTGTGGGACGAGATCGCGCTGGTGGGGGATGCCCCCGTCGCGGCGCGGCTGAACTCGGTTCGCATGGCTTATTGATCACCAGCCGCCGTCAGGACGAGCGGTCAGTCCCGGGTGGCCTGCAGCGACCACACGCTGTGGGCGTCACCGTGGCGTGCGCGTCGCGAGGCGGCGCGCGCGAATCCGGCAAACACCGAAGCGAGCGCGATCCCGGTGAGGTCCACCCCGATCACGCTCCAGCCCAGCGGCGCCCAGGCGCGGGCCATGTCGGCGGCGTTCGCCACCAGGTCCACCAAGGCCACGGCGAAGGTGAGCGCGGCGGTACCCCATAGCAGTTCCACGGTGGCGCGGGCGATCGGGCGCACGCAGGCGTAGGCGCAGGCGGCGAGGAACAGGCCGTAGCAGGCGACCCGCTGCGGCACCCCGGCCTCCATGCCCAGCCGCCCCGCGATCCAGGTCACCGCGAAGGCTCCGGAAATCGCCAGGCAGCTGCCGACGCATACACCCACGGTGGCGCGGGCCATCACCCGCGTGCGCCGCGGCTGGTCGAGGTGGCGTCGCTTGCGGCGTGACTCGATCCACAGCAGGTTGCCGGAATAGAACAGGAAGGCACCGGCCAACCCCAGGATGAAGTACAGCCACTGCACGGTGCGCCCGCCGAAGCTGCCGAAGTGCAGTCCGAACAGCGAGGCATAGCTGATGCCGTTGAGCGTGTAGCGCTTGCCCACGTACGTGGCCATCACGCTGCCGTCATGAGCCGACATCGCCACGGTGCCGTAGGTGCCGAGCGTGTGCTGCGACAGGCCGCGTACCTCGGCCACGGCGTGGCGGTCGCCGTACCAGGCGAAATGCAGGTAGTCGGGTTCGAAGCTGGTGACGCCGCTGGCCAGGGCCCGGGCCCGTGCGCGTTCGATCAGCTCGCCGGTGGACAGCATGCTGGCCGGCGTAGCGCTGGCGACCACGGCGGGCGTGGTCTGGGTGGCCCTGGCGAACGCGTCGAACAGCTTGCCGTCGAAGGCGATCGTATTGAGCGCGGCGAGGGTGAGGGTGAACAGGCAGAACAGGGCGCCGGTCACCGCGAAGATCACGTGGAACGGCAGGCTGAGCACGCCGATCGCGTTGTGGGCGTCCTGCCAGAGTCGCTTGAGGTTGCGGCCCACGCGCATGGCGAAGAAATCGCTGGCCAGTTGCGGCAGGTGGATCAGGATGCCCGACACCAGTGCCAGTCCGTAGAGCACGCTGACGATGCCCATCAGGTACAGGCCGATCACCGGGAGTCCGAGCGAATCGTGCAGGGCGTAGACGAAGTCGGCCAGTTCGCTGGAGGCGGCTTCCGTGGTCGGCGCATCCATCTGGCTGGCAGTGGCGAAGCGGGTCTCGCCGTTCTCCACCCAGTACGCATAGGCGGCATGCGAGCTGTCGGTGCCCAGCACGATGCCGAAATCCTCACGTGCGGCAGGGTGCTTTTCGAGCAGCTTGCCGATCAGCGTGTCGATCGGCACGTCCGCATCGACGGCACTGCGCCACGGCGGGTTCTGCCAGGCGGCGATGTCGTCGTGGAAGACCGTCAGCGCACCGGCGTAGAACGCGATGAACAGCGCGAAGCCGGCGAGCAGCCCGGTCCAGGTATGGACGGCCTGGTAGGTGCGGAGGGTGGAGGATTTCATCGGGACGTCCTTGTGTCAGCCGCCTGCGTGGCGTCCGGCCCACAGGGCGAGGAACGCCAGCGTGTTGGCCATGCCGAGCACCAGCCAGGCGCGCCGTCCGCTGCGGAACAGGTAGGCGCCCGCCATCAGGCCGGTCCACAGCGGGAAGAACAGGATCAGGGCGGGAACGAGAAACGCGGCGCCATCGCCCGGCAGCAGCTGCAGCAACAGCGCGAGCAGCAGGGCCGCCAGGGGAAAGCCCAGCAGGGTGCCGGCGAGACAGCGCGCGATCATGACCGGTCGACTGGCGCGCGGGCGACGCGCCACCAGGCCAGGTAAGGCAGCAGCACCCAGGCCAGCATCATCGTGCTGAGCGCGCCGGCGACACCCGCGCCCACCCCCGCCGCGGACAGCCACGCCACCGTGCCGGCCAGCATCAGCAGCCAGCCGGCCACACGGGCCGGGCGGGGCAGGGGCGCGGCACGCAGGCGTTGGTGTGCGCTTGCGAGATAAACCAGCGCCGCGCCCGCCAGGGTCGGCAGCAGCGCATACAGAACGGTCACGCGAAAGGCTTCCTTGTCGGGCACGGATGACCCGAAATGATGAGAACAATTCTTATTTCCGAATGAGCGCCTGTCAACCCGCCGGCGACAAGCCCTGCTGGCCAGGAGGTCAGAATTGGTATTGCAGGCGTCCCACCAGGGCCGAGGGATGCTTGCCGTCGTAGGTGCCGCCGGGCTTGTCCAGCTCGAGCGCGTGGACCAGGTTGGCCGAGAGGCGCACGGACTTGTCCAGGTACCAGTTGATGCCCACCGTGAGGTTGGTTTCGGTGCCGCCGGTAATGTCGTGGTCGTTGAGGTCGGTGCGGCTGAGGCGCACCGCGACTTCGAGCGCGCCGCCACCGCGCCCGTTCCAGGACACATGCGGCACGACCTGCCCGAAGGTGGCGTTGCTCTCCCTGTATTCGCGGGTTTCGCCGGTGAGCATCCAGCTGGCGTAGGCGTACCAGCCGCGGAAGTTCAGCGATGGCAGTCCGCTGTCGCGCTGCAGGTGGGCGGCCATGAACTCCGCCTGCCAGGAGAACGGTCCGCTCACGTGGGCCGCTTCCAGTCCGTAGCGTTGAACGCCATCGGAGTTGGGGATGCTGTGGGTGTCCAGGAAGTAACTGCCCGAGGAAAGCGCGACTTCGGGCGCCGAGTTGAAGCGCTGGTTGTTGTTGGCGCCGAGCCGTCGCGTGGAGTAGTCGACGGCGAGGTGATAGGGCCCATGCTCCGTGTGCAGCATGTAGGCCAGCCGACCGGTCAGCGCGAGGCCGCGCTGCTGGCGACCTTCGTCCTTGGTGCCCGCGGTGAAGAAGCCATAGCTCCAGATCCACGGACCGTGGAAATCGCTGGACGTCACGCCCACGCTCCGGCTGGGCGCGAGCGCGCTGCTGGTGGCGCGTTCCAGGAAGGTGGTGTTGCGGAAGCTGCCGTACTGTTCCAGGCCGAACGGCTCCTGCTGGTTGCCGATGGTGACGACGCCGAAGCGCTGCGTCTGCTTGCGGATGTAGATGTCCTTGAATTCCAGGTGCCAGTTGACCAGCTCGCTGTCCGCGTAGAACAGCCAGTCACGCCACAGCATGTGCTGGAAGTTGATGTCCGCGCGGCGCACGCTGAGCTGGGTGTCGCCCAGGCCCTTGTCGGAGTAGGCGGCGGCATCGACCATCAGGTAGCCATGGATCTGGTAGTGCACCACGGGTGTATCGATGCCGCCTTCCAGCGGGCGCATCAGCGACAGGCGACGCAAGGCGTCGAGACCGGGTTTGTCGGCGGGCGCGGTGGCGCCATCGGCGGCCGACTCGCCGGATGGTGACGGCCTCGGGGAGGGGCTGACGCATCCGGACGCCGCGGCGCAGGCCAGGACGACCGCGAGGAACATGGGCGTGCGCTTCGAGGTTGTGCGTTCGAGCTCACCCATCTTCGCGATCATCCTCGATCGTTGCGCGCAAGCGGCGATGTCATCCGGCCATGGGCGCCGCGCTGGGCAAGGCGCCATCAGCCCCATAGTGCTAGTGGGGGCGTCGTGAAGCTTCCGTCACAGGCGGGCCGGGCATGGGCAGCGGGCGCGTCGATCCGGCAGGCACCCTACGGAGGCGCATGGCCGGGCGCGCGGGTTAAGATGGCGGTTTGCACTGTCTTGCCAGGAGCGCTCGCGTGATCATCAACCCCAAGGTGCGTGGTTTTATCTGTGTGACGGCCCATCCGGTCGGTTGCGAGCGCAACGTGCTCGAGCAGATCGAGATCACCAAGGCGCAGGGCGACCTGGGTGAGGGTCCCAAGCGCGTGCTGGTGATCGGCGCCTCCACCGGCTACGGCCTGGCCTCGCGCATCACCGCGGCCTTCGGCTATGGCGCGGCCACGCTGGGCGTGTTCTTCGAAAAGCCCAGCAGCGACACCAAGACCGGCACGGCCGGCTGGTACAACTCCGCCGCGTTCGACAAGGCCGCCAAGCAGGCCGGCCTGTACAGCCGTTCGATCAACGGCGATGCGTTCGCCAACGAGACGCGCGAGCGCGCGATCGAGATGATCAAGAACGAGATGGGCGGCAAGATCGACCTGGTCGTCTATTCGCTGGCCTCGCCGGTGCGCAAGCTGCCGGAGTCCGGCGAGCTGGTGCGCTCCTCGCTCAAGACCATCGGCGAGACCTTCACCGCCAACTCGATCGACACCAACCGCGATACGGTGGTGCAGGCGTCGGTGGAGCCGGCGACCGAGCAGGAGATCAAGGACACCGTCACCGTGATGGGTGGCGAGGACTGGAAGCTCTGGATCGACGCGCTGAGCAAGGCCGGCGTGCTGGCCGATCACGCCAAGACCATCGCCTACAGCTACATCGGCACGGAAATCACCTGGCCGATGTACTGGCACGGCACGCTGGGCCAGGCCAAGCAGCACCTGGACAACACGGCAAAGCAGCTGGTCGCCGAGCACAAGGCCGAGCATCTGGACGCCTACGTGGGCGTGATGAAGTCGGTGGTGACCCAGGCGAGCGCCGCGATTCCCGTGCTGCCGCTGTACATCGCCATTTCCTTCCGCGTGATGAAGGCGAAGGGCATCCACGAAGGCACCATCGAGCAGATCAACCGCCTGTTCCGCGACCGCATGTATCGCAAGGACCACCAGCCGATCGCGCTCGACGACGCAGGCCGCGTGCGCCTGGACGACTGGGAGCTGCGCGAGGACGTGCAGAGCGAGTGCAAGGCGCTGTGGCCCACGATCACCACCGAGAACCTCAACGCGCTCACCGACTACGCCGGCTACAAGCACGACTTCCTGCGCCTGTTCGGCTTTGGTCGCGAGGACGTGAACTACGAAGCGGACGTGGACTCCGACCGCCGCTTCGACGTGGTCGAACTCTGATCCACCCCATGGCATGGCGCGGTGATGCCGCGCCGTGCCTGCCGGAGGGGCGGACACGGCTGCCCCTCGCTGGCTAAGCTGGCGGCATGAGCACCGCCATCGTCTGGTTCCGCCGTGACCTCCGCCTCGCCGACCAACCCGCGCTGAGCGCCGCCTGCGCGGCGCACGATCGCGTGTTGCCGGTCTATATCCATGCGCCCCATGAAGAAGGCGCCTGGGCGCCCGGTGGAGCGAGCCGCTGGTGGCTGCACCACTCGCTGTCGGCACTGCAGTCGCGGCTTCGCGAGCAGGGCGCATCGCTGCACCTGCGTCGTGGCGACAGCCTCGCGGTGCTGCGCGCACTCATCGACGCGACCGGTGCATCGGCCGTTTACTGGAACCGTCTCTACGAGCCCGCGGCGATCGAGCGCGACCGCATCGTCAAGGCGGCGTTGCGCGAACAGGGCGTGGAAGCGCACAGCTCCAACGGTTCGCTCTGGTTCGAGCCCTGGCAGCTGGAAACCCAGCAGCAGACTCCGTACCGGGTATTCACGCCGTTCTGGCGCAATCTTCGGCCACAGCTTTCGGTGATGTCACCGCTGCCTGTGCCCGGCATACGCGACATGGAGGCCGAAGGCGGACTCGCGCTCGAGGCGCTCGGGCTTAGCCCGGCGATCCGCTGGGATGCGGGACTGCAAGACACCTGGCGGCCGGGCGAGCAGGGCGCGAGGGAGCGGCTGGAGGTGTTTGCGGACGACGCGCTGGGCGATTACGCGCAGGCCCGCGACCTGCCGGCGCGGCATGGCACCTCGTACCTCTCGCCACATCTTCACTTCGGCGAGATATCGCCGCGCCAGGTCCATCACGCGCTGGCCGGGCATGCTGCAGCAAGCGATGCGCGGCGGCGTCCCGACATCGAGCCGTTCCTGCGCGAACTGGGTTGGCGCGAGTTCTCCCATCACCTGCTGTATCACTTTCCCGCCACGCCGACGGCCAATTTCGACGCCCGCTTCGATCGTTTTGCCTGGGCGGCTGATGACACGGCATGGCGGGAGCGCTGGCAGCGCGGACGTACCGGCATTCCGCTGGTCGACGCGGGCATGCGCGAGCTGTGGCACACGGGGTGGATGCACAACCGCGTACGCATGGTGGTGGCCAGCTTCCTGTGCAAGAACCTCAGGCAGCACTGGCATCATGGCGCGCGCTGGTTCTGGGACACCCTGGTCGATGCCGATCTCGCCAACAACACGCTGGGCTGGCAATGGGTGGCCGGCAGCGGTGCGGATGCCGCACCTTATTTCCGGGTGTTCAATCCGGTCTCGCAGGCGCAGAAATTCGATGCGCAGGGCGAGTACCTGCGGCGCTGGCTGCCTGAACTGGCTGACGCAGCGTTGCCCCTGCTGCACGAGCCGTGGAAGGACGCCTCGTTGCTGAAGCGCTCGGGTTATCCGGCGCCCATGGTCGAGCTGGGCGCAAGCCGCACGGCGGCGCTCGGCGCCTATCAGTCCATGCGTAATCCGTAGACCTGGCGGGAGCGCACCTTATGCGCGACCGCGCGGGTGGGTCCTGCCTAGGTGCGAGGATTTCGCGGGCCGGTCGCGCACAGGGTGCGCTCCCACAGGGTGTCAGGAACCTCAACGCAACTCCGGCACCTGGGTCTTTTCGCCGGGCGCGCTGCTACGCCGCAGCATCCACGCCAGCACGGGCGGAGTCACCATCGCGGTGAGCAGCGACATGGCCACGATGATCGCGTAGATCTGCGGTGTGAACACGCCGGCGGACAGGCCGAGGCTGGCGATCACCACGCCCACTTCGCCGCGCGGCACCATGCCGAAGCCCACCATGGTGGCGCTGCGCGGCCCCAGCGAAAGCGCGCCGAGGAAGCCGCCGATCAGCTTGGAGACGATGGCGATGCCGGTGACCACCAGCAGCATGATGTCCGCTTCCAGGCTGGCCAGCTGCGACAGGTCGATCTTGCTGCCCGTCACCACGAAGAAGAACGGCGTGAGCAGCGCCAGCAGCGGCTGCGTCTGCTTCTCCAGCGCGTGCTGCTGGCGCGTTTCCGAGGCGATCATGCCGGCGAGGAACGCGCCGATGATCGCGGCCAGCCCGAACAGGGTCGAGACATAGGCGAGTCCCAGGCACAGCGCCAGCACGATGGCCAGCGCCGAGTGCGGGCTGCGTGGCTTGTCCAGCCAGCTGGAGTTCCAGCGCATCACCCGCGCGCCGCCCACGCCGATCACCGCGATGAAGCCGATCGCGCCGGCCAGTACGGCCAGCAGGTGGACCAGGTCGATGCCCTGGCCGCCCTGGATCGACACCACCACGCCCAGCAGCAGCATGGCGAGGATGTCGTCGATCACGGCAGCGCCCAGGATCACCTTGCTCTCGGTGCGCTGCAGCGCACCGAGCTCCTGCAATACGCGCGCGGTGATGCCGGCCGAAGTGGCGACGAAAGCGGCCGCGATGAACAGCGAGCGGCTCCAGTCGAAACCGTTGCCGTGCGCCCATACGCCGCCCATGGCAAACGGCACCAGCACGCCGAGCACGCCGACCAGGAAAGCCACCTTGCCGACTTTCTTCAGGTCCTCGAGCCGGGTTTCCAGGCCCACGGCGAACAGCAGCAGGACGACACCGATTTCCGACAGCACGTCGAGCGGCGTGCCGGCAGCGATCTGCTCCGGCGTGATCCAGCCCAACACCGAGGGACCGACCACGCAACCGGCGGCGATTTCGCCGACCACGCCGGGAAGCTTCAGGCGTTGCGCGATCTCGCTGCCGATCTGTGCGGCGATGAAGACGACGAAGAGCGTGAGGAGGATGTCACTGGCGTGATGCATGCGGCGCCCGGTGGCAAAGGAACAATGCCACGCATGCTACCTGTTCGCACCGAAGTGCGCTGCTCAATCGGCTGAGCGTGCCGGGCCCGTGCCCGTGTCGGGCTGCAGCCGGCTGAACACCCAGCTGGCCGTGGCCGTCACCACGCCCAGCAGCAGCACCGTCCAGCGGAACGCGGGGACGTAGTCGTCGTGCGCGTGTCCCTGCAGCAAGGCTTCCATCAGCAGCGACGCCAGCGCGATGCCGAAGCTCATCGACAGGTACTGCGCGGTGGATGCCATGGAGGAGGCCTGCGAAGCGTATTTCACGTCGAGGTCGTTGTAGATGAGGGTGTTCATGGCGGTGTACTGCATGCCCATGAAGCCGCCGTACACGTAGACCATCAGGGCGATCAGCCACATCGGCGAGCCCTTGCCCAGCAGGGCGAACGAGGCGAGCAGGGTGGCCACGACCAGCGTGTTGGCGAACAGCAGCCGCCGGTAGCCGAACAGGTTGAGCAGCTGGTTGATGCCCCATTTGGCGGTGATCGAACCCAGCGCCTGCGGCACCATCATCAGGCCGGCCATCAGCGGCGACCAGCCGCAGCCGACCTGCAGGAACAGCACGAGCAGCAGGAACATGCCCGACACGCCCAGTCGCGTGAACAGGTTGCCGGCCAGCGACACCCACACGCTGCGCACGCGCAGCAGGCTGAGGTCGGCCACCGGATGATCGGTGCGCCGGCTGTGCCACACGTAGATGCAGCCGAACACGATGGCCAGCACGCCATAGGCAGCGATGCGCGGCCACTGCACGCCGCCGCCGCTGGCCACTTCCGAGGCGGTGAGCAGCATCGCCGAGGCGGCCGCGAACAGCAGGAAGCCCACGATGTCGAACTTGTGCGGGTCGTCGAGCCGGTAGTCGGGCATGTCGCGCCGGTTCATCCACATCCCCACGATGCCGACGGGCACGTTGATGAGGAAGATCAGGCGCCAGGAGGTGTATTGCGCCAGCGCGCCGCCCAACAGGGGGCCGAGCACGGAACCGAGCAGGCCGACGGTCGCCACCGTGCTCATGGATTTCACGAAATCGCGCTTGTCGATGCTGCGCACGAGCACGTAACGGCCGACCGGCATCAGCGCCGCGCCGCCGAGGCCCTGCAGCACGCGTGCGGCGACGAGCTGGGGCAGGGTCTGCGCGATGCCGCACAGCAGCGAGCCCACGGTGAAGGTGCTGATGGCGGCGGCGAAGATCAGCCGCGTGCCGAAGCGATCGCACAACCACGGACTGGCGGGAATGAAGATCGCCAGCGTCAGCACGTAGCTGGTCAAGGCCGTGCGCATGCCCAGTGGCGTGACGTTGAGCGCCTCGGCCATCGCCGGCACGGCGGTGTTGACGATGGTGGAATCCAGCGCCTGCATGAAGAACGCCGCGGCGACCAGCCAGATCAGGCCGCGATAGCGATCGTGCGACGATTCCGGCGGTGCGCCAGGTAGTGACGCCTCTTCGCCAGGGGGCGGAACGGGGAGGTTGGCCGCCGTGGCGGGGATGGGCTCGGGCATGTCCCTCCATGATACCTGCTATGACAGCTTGCTTTCGTCCGCCGTCGCGTCCAAAGTCAGTGGCGTTTCATCTTAGGGCTTGTGTGTGCGCGCGACGTCAAACGCGTCGGCGCGAATGCCGCGGGCCCTGGCAGGTTTCGACCATGACAGGTTGAGCATCGCCCACACGCGCCGGGACGGTTTCGTCCCGGCGCGTCGCTTTTTCAAGGTCATCAGCAAGCGGGCCCCACGGGTGCCCGCCGACAGGAGTCATCATGAGCAGCAAGCCACCCATCATCATTTCACGCCTGGACCTGGAGCGCATCGATGCGCTGCTGGAACGCCTGCCGCTTGCGCAACTGGCCCAGTACGACGCGCTGCGCGCGGAGCTGGACCGTGCCGAGGTGGTCGAGCCCGCGCAGGTGCCGGCCGATGTGGTGACGATGAATTCCATCGTCACCTTCGAGGACGAAAACAGCAGCGACGAACTGACCGTGAGCCTGGTCTATCCCTCGGGCGCCGGCGTGCCCGGCACGGTCTCGATCCTCGCGCCGGTAGGCAGTGCGCTGATTGGCCTGGCGGTGGGGCAGTACATCGAGTGGCCCATGCCGGACGGACGCCAGCGCCGCTTGCGCGTGCTCGAGATCGAATACCAGCCGGAAGCGGCGGGCGACCTGCATCGCTGAGCGGTGCGCGTCCCTGGCATGCATGCCAGGGACGCACCTCACGGGTCAGTCGAAATGGCGGGCATAGCCGAGGCGAAAACCGTCGGGCAGCATGCTCAGCGTCCACGGCGAGTCACGATGCATCGCCCACAGGCCCATGCCGGTGCCGATCGCCGCACCGACCAGCACGTCGCTCTGCCAGTGGCCATGCGTCTTCACGCGGGCCACGGCGGCGTAGGTGGGCAGCAAGGCAAGCAGATAGGCGGACGGGTGTTCCTTGCCGTAGGTGGCGATGAAGGGCGTCACCGCGGCCGAGATGGCGCCCACCTCGTTGCTGGGAAAGCTGTGCGCTCCCCAGCCCTGGAAGAATTTGTTCGGATCGTTGGTCTGCGAGGGGCGCTCGCGCTGGAAGATCCATTTCAGGCTCTGCGTGGTGATGGCGGTGGTCACCATGGCATCGGTCGATCGCCAGAAGGTGTCGCCGAGGCGATCCTGGTCGCCCAGCCAGAGTGCGCCGCCACCCACGGTGAGCACGGTGCCGTAGAACAGGATGTTCTGGTTGCTGCGCTTCCAGATGCCGCTGTTGTCGTAATGGACGGTGTGGTCGATGCCGAAAGGGCCGCCTCCGGCCTGGGCTGCGCCGCTGGCGACAGCCGTGGCCAGAATGGCCAGCTTGAAGATACGCACTTGCTGATTTTCCCCTGTCCGCGGGCAATGAGCCGCGGTCGCAAGAAATTGTAGGGGAGCCGGCTTTCGGCCGCCTTATACCGGGGTCAGGGCAGGCCGACGGTTGCTGCCGGCCGCAACCGTCGCGTCACCGGGCAGGCGAACGAAGCGGGTCGGGTCAGTCGAACTTTTTCGAGTAGCCGACCTGGAAGCCGCCGGGCAGCAACGAGATGATCCAGGGCGACTCGCGATGCGTGGCCCAGTAACCGATACCGGCGCCGATCGCCGCGCCGAACAGCACGTCGCTTTGCCAGTGTCCATGGGTCTTCACGCGCGCTACGGCATCGTAGGCAGGCAACAAGGCCAGCAGATAGACCGAAGGATGATCATGCCCGTAAGTGATCATGAAGGGCGTCACGGCCGCGGTGACGGTCGCCACTTCGCCACTGGGGAAGCTCTGTGCATGCCAGCCCTGGAACCACTGGTTGGGAGAGTCCGTCTGCGAGGGGCGCTCGCGCTGGAACGTCCACTTCAGCACCTGGGTGCTGGCGGCCGTGACCACCATCGAGTCGACGGAGCGCCAGAAGGTATTGCCGAGCCGGTCCTGGTCACCCAGCCAGATGGCCCCGCCGGCGACGGTGAGGATGGTGCCGTACATCAGGATCTGCTGGTTGCTGCGCTTCCAGATGCCGCTGTCGTCGTAGGCCACCTTGTGGTCCAGGCCGAGGATGCCGCTACCGGCCCAGGCGGGACCGCAGGCGAGCGCGAACACGCAAATCAGCCATCGAACGCTTCGCATGATCTGCCTCCCTCTCGGCGAGCCCGCGTGAATGTCGCCCTGCGGACGCTACTCCGCCGGACTTTCACCCGGCTTAGCAAACCCGAAAAGGCTGCCCATGCCGGTAAACTCCGGTCCATGAGGACACCTGAATGAGCAAGAGCCACGCCCACGACTGGCGAGAGCGCGCCACGGAACTGCGCGAGAAGATCGATCGCGCCAATTACCAGTACCACGTGCTCGACGATCCCGAGATCACCGATGCCGAGTACGACCAGGCCATGCGCGAGCTGGAGGCTCTGGAACAGGCGCATGACGAGCTGGCCACGCCTGACTCGCCGACCCGTCGCGTCGGCGCCCGGGCCCAGGGCGGCTTCGCCGAGGTTCGCCATGCGATACCGATGCTCTCGCTCGGCAACGCCTTCGAGCAGGAGGGCGACACCGAGCGCGAGCGCTTCCGCGACGTGGCCGAGTTCGAGCGACGCATCGAACATGCGCTGGATCGCCGCAACCCCGTGTTCTCGGTGGAACCCAAGCTCGATGGGCTGGCCATCAGCCTGCGCTACGAAGAGGGCGTGTTCGTGCAGGGCGCCACGCGTGGCGACGGCGAAACCGGCGAGGACGTGACAGCCAACCTGCGCACGGTGAGGGCGATCCCGTTGCGACTGCGTGGCAAGGACTGGCCGCGCGTGCTGGAAGTGCGCGGCGAGGTGATCATGCTGCGCAAGGACTTCGAGGCGTTCAACGAATACGCCCGCACCCATGGCGAAAAGCCGCTGGCGAACCCGCGCAATGGCGCCGCGGGATCGTTGCGGCAACTGGACCCGGCCATCACGGCCCTGCGCAAGCTGAGCTTTTTTGCCTATGCGGTCGGCGAAGTGCAGGGCGGCGAGCTGCCTCCGACCCATTCCAGGACGCTGGCGAAGCTGCGCGACTGGGGTTTCCCGGTGTCGCCCGAAGTCGACACGGCGAAGGGCTTCGACGGCCTGCTCGCGTACTTCCGTCGCGTCGGCGAGAAGCGCGACCGCCTTCCCTATGACATCGACGGCGTGGTCTACAAGCTGGACGACTACGAGGGCCAGCGCGCGATGGGCTTCGTGTCGCGCGCACCGCGCTGGGCCATCGCGCACAAGTTCCCCGCACAGGAGCAGACCACCACGGTCGAGGCGATCGAGATCCAGATCGGCCGCACCGGCGCCGCGACGCCGGTGGCGCGCCTGAAGCCAGTGCAGGTGGCGGGCGTCACCGTCACCAACGCCACCCTGCACAATGCCGACCAGGTCGCGCGGCTGGACGTGCGCGTGGGCGACACGGTGATCGTGCGCCGCGCCGGCGACGTGATTCCCGAGGTCGTGCGCGTGATGCCCGAGCTGCGGCCGGAGCATACGCATCCCTGGCACATGCCCTCGCATTGCCCGGTGTGCGGTTCGGCGCTGCTGCGCGAAGAGGGCGAGGCCGCGTGGCGTTGCTCGGGCGGCCTGGTCTGCGCGGCGCAGCGCAAGGAAGCCCTGATCCACTTTGCAGCGCGTCGTGCCATGGACATCGAAGGCATCGGCGAGCGCTTCGTCGATGCGCTGGTCGACTTCGGCTACGTGCACACGCCGGCGGACCTGTACAAGCTCACGCTCGAGGACTTCCTTGAAATGAAGCGTCGTGCTGATGAGCGCGACGGCACCACACCGGAGACGGTGAAGCAGGGCAAGGTGGCGACCAAGTGGGCGGAGAACCTGATCGAGGCGATCGAGGCCAGCAAGCGCACGACGCTGCCGCGTTTCCTGTTCGCGCTGGGCATCATGCACATCGGCGAGAGCACGGCGAAGACGCTGGCGGCATGGCTGGGCAACCTCGCCATGATCCGGCGCATGCCGGCCGCCCTGCTGCTCGTGCTGCCGGACATCGGCCATGAGGTGGCGGCATCGATCGCCGGCTTCTTCGCGCAGAAGGGCAACCAGAAGGTGGTCGACGAACTGCTCGCTGCGGGCATCGTGTTTGCCGACGAGACGCATCCTTCGGCCAAGCTGCGCCAGCGCCTGAGCCTGGCCGTGCTGCTGGATACCGCCGGCATCAACAAGCTCGGTCCCAAGAGCACCCAGTTGCTGGCCGAACGCTTCCCGACGCTGGACAAGCTGATCTCCGCCGGCCCTGCGCACTGGGTGACGGCGGGCCTGCCATCGGCGGCCTCGACCAACCTCGAGGCCTTCCTCGCGCACGAAAAGCACGTCAAGCCCTTGCGCGAGGCGGATGCCGCCATGCACGAGCTGCTTGCGGCCATCCCGGCATCGACCAAGTCCGCGTCCGCGCCACTGGAAGGCCAGACCGCCGTACTCACCGGCACGCTGGCCTCGCTCAGCCGCGACGAAGCGAAGGAGCGGCTGGAGGCGCTGGGTGCGAAGGTCGCCGGCTCGGTGTCCAAGAAGACCAGCTTCGTGGTGGCCGGCGAAGCGGCGGGATCCAAGCTGGACAAGGCGCAGGAGCTCGGCGTCGAGGTGTGGGACGAGTCGCAGCTGCTGGCGTTGCTGGCGAAGCACGAGGGCGGGGCATGACGCTGCATCTGGCCGGCCGTCTGCACCTGCGGGCGCGACTGTACGCGCTCATCCGCCAGTTCTTCGCCGAGCGCAACGTGCTCGAGGTGGAGACGCCGATCCTTTCCGCGGCCGGCAATACCGACCCGAACATCGAAAGCTTCAGCACCACGTTTCGTGGCCATGTCGATGCCGGTTCGCGCGAGCGCTGGATGCGTACGTCGCCGGAGTATCCACTCAAGCGCCTGCTCGCCAGCGGCGTGGGCGATTGCTACGAACTGGGCCGGGTGTTCCGCAACGGCGAGGCCGGCGGGCGCCACAACCCCGAATTCAGTATGCTCGAGTGGTACCGCATCGGCTGGGACCACCACCGCCTGATGGAGGAATCCATCGCGCTGGTGGAAGCGGCCCTGGCGCTGGTGGGCCGTCGCGCCGAGGTGTGGGTGGAGGGTTATCGCCAGCTCTTCATCGACGAGCTGGGCATCGATCCCATCCACTCGTCCATCAGCGTGTTGCGCGAGCCGCTCGCCGAGTACGGCATCGACCCGGCCGGGCTCACCCGAGACGACTGGCTCGACCTGCTGATCACGCATCGGTTGCAGCCGACGTTTCCGAGCAACCGCATCACGGTCATCCATGACTACCCGGCGTCGCAGTGCGCGCTGGCCAAGGTGCGGCCGGGTGATCCGCCGCTGGCGGAACGCTTCGAGCTGTACCTGGGGCGCTACGAACTGGCCAACGGCTATCACGAACTCAACGACGCCACCGAGCAGCGGCTGCGTTTCGAGCACGACAACGCGGTGCGGCGCGAGCGCGGGCAGCGGGAGATTCCCATGGATGAACGCCTGCTCGGCGTGCTTGACGCCATGCCCGACTGTGCCGGCGTGGCCATGGGCATCGAGCGCCTGCTGATGTGCCTGGTGGGCACCGATGCGATCGCCGACGTGCTGACCTTTCCCTTCCCGGAGGCCTGACCCGGTGTCCTTGTTGCCCGCCATCCATCACGTGGCGCTGATCTGTTCCGATTACGCGCGTTCCAGGGCCTTCTACAGCGAGACGCTGGGCTTTCGCATCATTCGCGAGGTGTACCGGGAGGAACGCGACTCCTGGAAGCTCGACCTGGAGGTGAGCCCGGGCGTGAGCCTGGAGCTGTTTTCCTTTCCTTCGCCGCCACCGCGCCCCTCGCGACCGGAAGCGCAGGGCTTGCGCCACCTCGCGTTCGCCGTGCCCGACATCGATGCGGCGATTGCCACCTTGCTTGAGCGCGGCGTGGCCTGTGAGCCGGTTCGTGTCGATGAATACACGGGGCGACGCTTCACCTTCTTCGCCGATCCGGACGACCTGCCGATCGAGTTGTACGAGCAGTAAAGCCCGGGTGGCCCTTGGGGGGTACTGAGGGTGTGGAGACTCGAACCGTCATTCGAGCAAGCGCCGGAATGACGGTCGAGGTGGGTGGCGAGCCCGACAAGGCGGCCACCAGCGCAGCAGTCAGTCCCGCGCTTCCAGCAGATGCTTGTAGATCAGTCCGCCCACGGCGCCACCGATCAGCGGAACCAGCCAGAACATCCACAGCTGCTGGATGGCCCAGCTGCCCTGGAAGACGGCCACGCCAGTGCTGCGTGCAGGGTTCACCGAAGTCGCGGTGATCGGAATGCTGATCAGGTGAATCAGCGTCAGTGCCAGGCCGATGGCCAGCGGGCCGAAGCCTGATGGTGCGCGCTTGTCGGTTGCACCGTGGATTACGATCAGGAAGAAGGCCGTCAATACAAACTCGGCCACGACGCATGCCTGCAGGGAATAGGCGCCTGGCGAGTGTTCGCCGTAGCCATTGGCGGCGAAACGCACCGTGGGGTCGAAGCCGGGCTTGCCGGTGGCGATCAGATAAAGCACCGCGCCGGCAGCGAGGCCGCCGACCACCTGGGTGATGATATACGGCACCACGTCCTTCGCGGGGAAGCGGCCGCCCACAGACAGGCCCAGGGTCACCGCGGGGTTGAAGTGGCCGCCGGAGATGTGGCCTACCGCGTATGCCATGGTTACGACGGTAAGACCGAAGGCGAGTGCAACACCGGCAAAACCGATGCCCAGCTCGGGAAAGGCCCCGGCAAAAATCGCGCTGCCGCAACCGCCAAAGACCAGCCAGAACGTACCGAAGAACTCAGCACCCAAACGCTTGCCCATGCTCATGGGGACTCTCCTTGCAGGTTTCAGGGGAAAGCTCTCACGCCTCCATGCGTCACTTCCACAAGGCTCCTGATCCGGTGTCGACCCCAGGGCGGGTGCGGGAGGCGGGCATAGGCTAGCAAAACCCCGGATCGCGATTGGATGAAGGCCGACCGGGTTTCGTGGCTCCTCCTTTGTGTATGCTGCCGCGTCGCTTACACCAAGAGTGCGGGATCGCTGATGGCGCAAGTCGTTTCGTCCACTTCTCCGATGGCGCCGGCAACCCGCGCGCTGTCCGGCCGCGATATCCAGACCCTGCTGCTCGCCTCGCTGGGTGGGGCGCTGGAGTTCTACGATTTCGTGGTCTTCGTGTTCTTCGCGCTGCCACTCAGCCACCTGCTCTTCCCGCCGAACACCGCGCCCTGGCTGGCCCAGCTGCAGGTCTACGGGATTTTCGCGGCCGGCTACCTGGCGCGCCCGCTGGGTGGCATCGTGATGGCGCATTTCGGCGACCGGCAGGGTCGCAAGCGCATGTTTACCCTCAGCGTGTTCCTGATGGCGCTGCCCACGCTGGCGATCGGCCTGCTGCCGGTCTACGCCCAGGCGGGCGTGCTGGCGCCCCTGCTGTTGCTGGTGATGCGCGTGGTGCAGGGCGTGGCCATCGGCGGCGAAGTGCCCGGCGCCTGGGTGTTCGTGGCCGAACACGCGCCGCCGGGCCGGGTGGGCTTCGCCTGTGCCTGCCTCACTTCCGGCCTTACCGCCGGCATCCTGATCGGCTCGCTGACGGCGGCCTGGATCAACCACCATCTGGCGCCGGAACAGGTGCTGGGCTGGGGTTGGCGCCTGCCGTTCCTGCTGGGCGGCGTGTTCGGCTTCATCGCGGTGTGGCTGCGCCGCTGGCTCAGCGAGACGCCGGTGTTCGCTCAACTGCGCGAACGCAAGGCCTTGAGCCGCGAGCTGCCCCTGCGGAGCGTGCTGGCGGGCCATGGCGGCAGCGTGCTGCTGTCGATGGCGGTGACCTGGACGCTGACGGCGGCCATCCTGGTGCTGATCCTGATGCTGCCCAACCTGGCGCAGAAACCGTTCGGCATCGCGCCGGAGGTGGCCTTCCTGGGCAACAGCCTGGCGGCGTTCTGCCTGGGGCTGGGCTGCCTGGCCTATGGCTGGCTGACCGACCGGATCGGGGCGGCCCGGGCCCTGCTGGTCGGCTCGCTGGCGTTGATCGCCGCCACCTACGCGCTGTTTGCCGACCTGGGGGCAGGCGGTGCGCACTTCCTGCCGCTGTATGCGCTCACCGGTTTCATGGTGGGCTGCGTGGGCGTGGTGCCGACGGTGATGGTGATGGCCTTCCCGGCGCCGATCCGCTACTCGGGCATTTCCTTCGCCTACAACGTGGCCTATGCCGTGTTCGGCGCGACCACGGCCACCCTGATCGGCTACCTAGGCGAACGCGTCGGGCACATGGCGCCTGCCCACTATGTGGCGATGACCGCCGTGGTCAGCATCATGGCCGCGCTGTGGCTGATGGTGTCCCGGCGGGGCGGGGCGCTGGACGACTGAGGTAGTAACCGGGCGGTGGGCGCCCCGGCGGGACCGGCGACGCCGGATCAGGTGTTGCTGATCGTCGAGCCGGTGAGCAGGCCGCGCGCCAGCATGCCGCACTGCTTGCGGTACAGCAGCATCTGCCACTGGCGTCCGCCCAGCTGGCGCCACAGCACGGCCGAGCGCACGGCCGCCAGCAGGCTGGCGCGTACCTTCTCGACCACGGCCGGTTGCTGCAGCTGCTGCGGATTGCCGGTCACCATCACGCGCGGCTTCAGCGTGGACAACGTGGTGGCGTAAAGCTCGGCGAGGCGCTTCACCACCTGCGGCGAATCCTGCCCGAAGTGCTCGACCTGGCGCTGGGCGGACACGATGCCCTGCTGCAGTTGGTCGAGCAGGTCGCTGCGGCGGGCCAGGCTGCGCTCCAGGCGCATCACCGTGAACGCCATGCGGGTGATCGCCACGTCACGGTTGCTCTCGTCGAGCAGGGTGATCAGCTGGCGCAGGCCCAGGCGCACCGCGGAGACGTCGCCGTAAACGCCCACCACGGAGGGCGCATCGATGCGAAACACGCTGGCGATGCTTCCCGCCATCGCGACCTCGTCACAGCGGCCGTCGTTGGCGAGCTGCTGGGCCAGCGTGGCGGCCTGGAACAGGCCGGCCAGGGCGAGCACGCGCTCTTCGTTCATGGCAAAGGTTTCAAGCACCGGGCACGGACTCTAGGGGGGAAGGGGAGGATTGGACATCTTTCCAGCCACCGAACGGCGCATCGGTGCGGTCGATCACGGCGCCACCCAGGCAGGCCTCGCCGTCGTAGAAAACCACCGACTGGCCCGGCGTCACGGCGCGCTGCGGCTCGTCGAACACCACCTCCAGGCCGTCCTCTCGCACGAACACCTCGCAGGCCTGGTCGGCCTGGCGATAGCGCGTCTTGGCGGTGCAGCGAAAGCGCGGGGCCGGCGCTTCGCCCGCCACCCAGCTCGGCGGCTCGGCATGCAGCCGGCGCGAATACAGCCAGTGGTTCTCGCCGCCCTGCGCCACGTAGAGCACATTGCGGGGCACGTCCTTGCCGACCACGTACCAGGCCTCGCCGCTGGCGCCGTGGCGGCCGCCGATGCCAAGGCCGTTGCGCTGGCCCAGCGTGTAATACATGACGCCCTGGTGCTCGCCCACGGTCTCGCCTTCCGGCGTGCGCATGGGGCCGGGCTGGGCCGGGATGTACTGCGCCAGGAAACTGCGGAAATCACGCTCGCCGATGAAGCAGATGCCGGTGGAATCCTTCTTGGCGTGGGTGGGCAAGGCGGCGTCCTGGGCCATGCGGCGCACCTGCGACTTCTCGATCTCGCCCACCGGGAACAGCGTGGCCGCCAGCTGCTGCTGGCCCAGCGCATGCAGGAAGTAGGTCTGGTCCTTGGACGCGTCGACGGCGCGCAGCAGGCGGTACTTGCCCTGCTGGAATTCCACGCGTGCGTAATGGCCGGTGGCGATCTTGTCGGCACCCAGGCCGCGGGCCTCGTCGAGAAAGGTCTTGAACTTGATCTCGCGGTTGCACAACACGTCGGGGTTCGGCGTGCGCCCGGCGCGGTATTCGGCAAGGAAATGCTCGAACACGCCGTCCCAGTACTCCGCGGCGAAGTTGCGTGCATGGAACGGGACGTCCAGTCGGCCGCATACGGCCACGGCGTCCTTGCGGTCGGCATCGGTGGTGCAGGGGCCGTCGCGGTCGTCCTCTTCCCAGTTCTGCATGAACAGGCCTTCGACCTGGTGGCCTGCCTGCTTCAGCAGCAGCGCCGCCACCGACGAGTCCACGCCGCCGGAAATGCCCAGCATCACCTTAAGAGCCCGCTTCATGTCTTCACCTGGCTCGCGCCGGGGGCTGTTTGCTCGCCAGACCAAGAAGAACGAGCACGTGTATGTCGATACACAACCGAGTGATGACGCAGGATGGGGAGCAAACAGACCCGGCCCAGAGGGTTGGGCGTCAACGCCTGCCAGGAAGCGGCGCGCGGCTTGACCTGACCACCCGTCAGGCGCTGCGCCACGCGCCACTCCCTGGCAGGCGCTGACGCCCAACGCGAGCTAGGTGAAGGCATGAAGCGGGCTCTCATGGAAAACGGTCCTCGTCCAGCAGACTGTGCAACAAACCCAGCGGGTAGCGCTGGCCGGCCAGCCAGGCATCGATGCTCATCAGCACCAGCGGGCTGCGCAGCCGCTCACCAAGCGCTGCGATTTCGTCACGGGTCATCCACAGGGCGCGACGGATCCCCTCGTCCAGGGGGCGCTGCGGGTCGTGGCTGAGCGCACGGGCGGCGAAGGTGAAGCGCACCACGCCATCGCCATGCTCGGTGCTGCGCCACTGGTTGACGGAGACGAGGTGTTCCAGCGCCACCGTCCAGCCGGTTTCCTCCAGCGTTTCGCGGACCGCCGCGGTGACCAGGCTTTCCCGGTCGTCCAGATGGCCCGCCGGCTGGTTATAGGCCACGCGGCCGTTCACCTCCTCTTCGACCATGAGGAAGCGGTCGCCATCGGCCACGACGCACGCGACGGTCACGTGCGGACACCAGACGGGATGGGCGGTGGGAGGGGCGGAATCAGCCATGGAAGCCATATGGCGGCGATGACGGCACTGGAAAAGCGGTCATTGTGCCATTACCTGAAGGCAACCATGCCTTCACGAGGCTCCGCGTCGACCGGCACAGGCCGGATCGGAACGGCGGCGCTATACTTTTTCCCAGGAAATCTCACGTAGAACCCATGGCTCACGAACCCGAACACGAACAAGGCAGTGGTCACGGCCTGGCGCTTGAAACCTCGCGACCCGAGGTGGCTCGCCCCCCTCTCTTCCAGGTGGTGTTGCTGAATGATGATTTCACCCCGATGGATTTCGTCGTCGAGGTGTTGCGCAGCTTCTTCAACCTCGACCAGGAGCGCGCCGTGCAGGTGATGCTCCACGTCCATACGCGAGGGAAGGGCGTATGCGGGGTCTTCACGCGGGAGGTGGCCGAAACCAAGGTCACCCAGGTAAACGAATATTCACGTGCTCATCAGCATCCTTTGTTGTGCACTATGGAAAAGCTTTGAAGCCTGTCAAAACGGGGTTGTTCGGAGATATTGAACAAGTAGCCGCCACCCCCATTTTGTAGCCATCGCGGCGTAGCCGCCCTGCCACACAGCGGAGAAGGTCCGGATGTTCAGCAAGGATCTCGAAGTCACCATCGGCCAGTGCTACAAACAGGCCCGTGAGCAGCGTCATGAATTCATGACGGTGGAACACCTGCTGCTCGCGCTTACCGAAAACCAGTCGGCCCTCGGCGCCCTGCGCGCCTGCGGCGTCGACCTGCCGCGACTCACGCGCGAGCTGGAAAAAATCATCGCCGAGACGGTTCCCGTGCTGCCGCACGGCGACGAGCGCGACACGCAACCCACGCTGGGCTTCCAGCGCGTGCTGCAGCGCGCGGTCTATCACGTGCAGTCCTCGGGTCGCAAGGAAGTCACCGGCGCCAACGTGCTGGTGGCGATCTTCGGCGAAAAGGATTCGCATGCGGTGTATTTCCTGCACCAGCAGGAGATCACGCGTCTCGACGTGGTCAACTACATCTCGCACGGCATCGCCAAGATCGGCGACGAGCCGTCCAGCAGCATGCCCGGAGCCGAGCGCGAGAGCGAGGACGGCGAGCCCAAGGGCAATCCGCTGAGCGAGTACGCCAGCAACCTCAACGAGCTCGCGCTGGAAGGCAAGATCGATCCCCTGATCGGCCGCCAGGACGAAATCGAGCGCACCATCCAGGTGCTGTGCCGCCGCCGCAAGAACAACCCGCTGTACGTGGGTGAGGCCGGCGTGGGCAAGACCGCGCTCGCCGAGGGCCTGGCCAAGCGCATTGTCGACGGCGAAGTGCCCGAGGTGCTGGAGAACGCCACCATCTGGTCGCTGGACCTCGGCGCCCTGGTGGCCGGCACCAAGTACCGCGGCGATTTCGAGAAGCGCCTGAAGGCGGTGATCGGCCAGCTGAAGAAGCAGCCGGGCGCGATCCTCTTCATCGACGAGATCCACACCATCATCGGCGCCGGCTCCGCCTCGGGCGGCACCATGGACGCCAGCAACCTGATCAAGCCCATGCTGGCGTCGGGCGAGCTGCGTTGCATCGGTTCCACCACGTTCCAGGAATTCCGGGGCATTTTCGAGAAGGACCGCGCGCTGGCCCGTCGCTTCCAGAAGATCGACGTGGTCGAGCCGACCGTGGCCGACAGCGTGGAGATCCTCAAGGGCCTGCGTTCGCGCTTCGAGGAACATCACAACGTCGCCTACACCAACGAGGCGCTGAAGGCCGCGGTGGACCTGTCGGTGAAGCACATTCCCGATCGCCTGCTGCCGGACAAGGCCATCGACGTGATCGACGAGGCCGGCGCCCGCCAGCGCCTGCTGCCGCTCGACCAGCGTTCGGGCAAGGTGGACGTCCCCGAGGTCGAGTACATCGTCGCCAAGATGGCGCGGATCCCGGCCAAGCAGGTGTCCGCGTCCGACCGTGACGTGCTGAAGAACCTCGAGCGCAACCTGAAGATGGTGGTGTTCGGGCAGGATCCGGCAATCGAGGCACTGGCCGCGTCCATCAAGATGGCACGCTCCGGCCTGGCCGACCCGTCCAAGCCGATCGGCTGCTTCCTGCTGGCCGGTCCCACCGGCGTGGGCAAGACCGAGGTGACCAAGCAGCTGGCGATGCAGCTGGGCATCGAGATGATCCGCTTCGACATGTCCGAGTACATGGAAGCGCATTCGGTCTCGCGCCTGGTCGGCGCACCTCCGGGCTACGTCGGCTTCGACCAGGGCGGCCTGCTCACCGAGGCGGTGACCAAGCATCCGCACGCGGTCCTGCTGCTCGACGAGATCGAGAAGGCGCATCCGGACGTGTACAACATCCTGCTGCAGGTGATGGACCGCGGCGTGCTGACGGACACCAATGGCCGCGAGGCCAACTTCAAGAACGTCATCGTGGTGATGACCACCAATGCCGGCGCCCAGCAGGCCTCGCGCCGTGGGATCGGCTTCGTGAAGCAGAACCATTCGATGGACGCGATGGAAGTGATCCGCCGCACCTTCACGCCGGAGTTCCGCAACCGTCTCGATGCGGTCATCCAGTTCACCCCGCTGGACTTCGACCACATCCTGCGCGTGGTGGACAAGTTCGTGATCGAGCTGGAGTCCCAGCTGGGCGAGAAGCACGTGACGCTGGACGTGGACTCCGACGCCCGCCGCTGGCTGGCCGAGCACGGCTTCGACCCGCAGATGGGCGCGCGCCCGATGGCCCGCGTGATCCAGGAGAAGGTGAAGCGCCCGCTGGCCGACGAACTGCTGTTCGGCAAGCTCGCCGACGGCGGCAAGGTCAGCCTCAGCGTCAAGGACGGCGAGCTGGTGGTCAGCACCGAGGCGGCGGAAAAGCTGCCGGCCACGGTGATCTGAGCCATCGGTACGTGAGAACGAAAAGGCCGCGCACAGCGCGGCCTTTTTTTATGCCCTTCCTGTAGGAGCGCACCCGGTGCGCGAAAAACCTACGGAGCGGCAATGCCAATACCTGAGGTCGCGCACCGGGTGCGCTCCTGCAGGGAGGCGTTCGCTTACTTCATGCGGTAGGTGATACGACCCTTGGTCAGGTCGTACGGGGTCATCTCGACCTTCACCTTGTCGCCGGTGAGGATGCGGATGTAATGCTTGCGCATGCGGCCGGAAATATGGGCCGTGATGACGTGGCCGTTTTCCAGCTGCACGCGGAACATGGTGTTGGGCAGGGTCTCCTGGACCGTACCTTCCATTTCGATGACGTCGTCTTTGGCCATGCGTTCCG
>JACXTT010000192.1_pt1 | contig 97960 bp, 74 predicted proteins | sample 9270951 | NCBI WGS metagenome assembly JACXTT01 (sample SAMN15532306, study PRJNA645909) | rock metagenome | isolation source: weathered quartz diorite | place: Puerto Rico | collected 2017-06-21 | reverse complement strand
GCTTGCGCCGAAGCCCGAGCGCTATTTCAAGCTTCGCGGAATCACATTTGATCGGATTCGTGCAAATGGTGGTGTTTGTACTGACCCACGTAGTGAGATCAAAGTCGATCTCGACGGTCAGCCATTCGGTCATGGAGTGTTCCCCGGCGGCGGGAAATACTGTCCTCAGTATCAGCATAAGGCCAAAACGACCCTTGAAGACTGGCAGATATTTCGTCATTGGACGCGAGCAGCACTCCGTCAGGAATCTGTGCAACGTTACATGATTAACCGCTGGATCGAGCATGAGTGGCTCCCTTCCTATCGAGCTGTCCTTGCTGGGGGTGGAACTGTAGAAGAGGCTATGATCAATGCCCGCATTCGGAATTCCAGTCCATTCACTGCAGATTGTGCGATCAAAGAGGCCATGGGCGCGAGTGACCGGATTAAGGCTGAACTTAACGCTTATACCGCCAAAAAATGCAAGGGTAATCCTCGGCACCAAGTTCGCTTTCCAGCGATGATGCGACCAGTAGTGCTTTATCGACACTTCCGTACTGCCTCTGCTATACCTTCCGGGCAGGCAAACCCTTGATTGTCCTTGGCATCGCCTTCGGAAAAAACACGTGGAGTTGATATGCAAAGCGTGACTAGGCCCAACAAGGCATTCAAGCGGACGGGCTTCGCCCGCTGCTTAATTTGAGCGTTAGGCTTTTCGCGTCAGCTGCAGCGAGCGTAGCCTGACGTCACTAAACGGGGGCAATATCGTGCTGTGTCCGTCTTGTGAAGCCGCGAATCCTGAGGGGAAGAACTATTGCGGGGATTGCGGCTCGCTATTGAAAGATGACCATACGCTGTTGGTTGAGAAAGTCAGGGCAGAAATTAAGGTCAGGATCGACGAAGCATTAAAGGAACGTTTCCAGGACAAACGCGTCGTTGAAGTCGAAATTACAGAGAGTGTAATAAAGAAAATACAAGAGTGGGCAAAGCTCTTAGCGTTTCTTGTTGCAGTACCACTTGCCGTTCTAATTGTCGCATTGAGTGTTTTGGGAATCGGAAGCTACAAGGACTTTAAACAAAGCATCGTAGATGTGAGCGCCAAGGTTAACGCCAGTATTCAGAAGAGTAAGGGCGAAGCAGACATAATCGCTTCTCAAGTGGAGGATTTAAAAGGTCGAACGGCTTTCATTCAGAAGCAGGCGGATGACATTAGTGCTTTAAAAAATAACGTCGCCTCTCTATCGGACAACGTGAACGACATAACAGGCACCTCAAGCAGAATTCAGGCACTCAAGGCGGAAAATAAGGCATTTGGCCCAGACATTTACCGTGCATCTAGCGTCGACTGGTCAAAAGTGGGAGGGAGTGATGTTTCGTTTATTTTCATCAAAGCGACTCAGGGGATAAACTTCGTTGATTCAGCATTTGCAGGAAATTGGGAACAGGCAAAAGCAGTTGGTTTGGTTCGCGGTGCGTACCACTTCGGCGTGGAAGGCGACCCTATTGGACAAGCGGACCACTTTGTTTCCATTGTTAAGCCAAGTAGAGGGGATTTAATGGCTTTGGACTTCGAGCCGTCTCCGAACGGCCATTCAATGAGTATTACCGAAGCAAAGGATTTCGTCGAAAGGATCTATCAGAAGACTGGTCGGTACCCTATGATCTATGGTGGTCATAGTTTGAGAGAGGCCCTGTCGTCCCCAAATGCCGCTGTTGCAGATCTGAGGAAATGCCCGCTTTGGATTGCCCAGTATTCAGCGAGCGCACCGCGAGTACCCGCACCCTGGACGCACTGGACGTTTTGGCAGGTGTCCAATTCCGCGCCGGTAGAGGGAATTGGGGTGACCAATGTGAACTTCTTCAATGGGACCAAGGCAGAGCTTTGGTCGTTTGCGCAAAATCAGTAACCAGCCTAACCTTTCGTTCCAGCGCACCGCGCGAGGTGGTGTGAATCGGCCCCACCATAGTGCGCGAGCGCTAACCGTTTCTCGTGAGCGCCTCAATGAGAGGAAATTTTCCGCTGCTCTTCTGCCCATCTGTCCAGGAATTATTGCAAAACTGGATAATTTTAGGAGTTACGCAGTTGGATTCGTAAGTTGTCGATTTTCCTTTAATCTCGCTCAGAGATATACGATTGAGATTCCTTACAAATCAAAGATTTAGGATTTGGACTGCGTAACCCCTAAATTTGTAAAGTCAGCAAAACAGCCATTTGCATGTCCGGGAAATCAGTCCGGCAGGCTTAGGCTGGTTTCTACGGTCTAGACAGGAACAGCATGTCCAGCACTCAGAGTTCCCCACCAGGAGAATGCTCTCTACCGATGATGACGAAGCATTGGCGATGTTGGGAAAGGTAGTGGAAGATAACGTAGGCCGAGCGCCGTCACGGTCGGTGATCGTTCGTTCACTCATCTGTCTGGCGCGTGCGGATGACGGTGCCGTTGCGCCCTGCCCCTCCCACTATTTTCCCACTACTTTTGTGGGAAAGTTGGTCCGCGGGTGTTGTATTTGCGGTTGCTGGTATGCTCTGCAAAATCTCTGTTCTTTGCAGAGTTCGGGTGATCCTTTGGAAGTATTGGATTGCAATGGCGTCCTGCAACACTCTCGACGTTTTACTGGGGACGTGACGTTTTGTGTGAAATTTATTGAATCTTTCAGGTCTTAGGGGTCGTGTCCTCATTGCTTTGCTGTTGTTTTTTGCAATGGGTAGAACCAATGAAAAAGAAACATACCGTTTTCATTTCCTTGCGGACGCGATTTAGTAGCTTGAGCAGCTTTCGCAGCTCTCTGAGTTGTCCGGGAAAATAATGATAAAACGCCGACAAACTACCGGGTGTTTACGGAAGCGTTGGGCGTCCATATCTTCCTTTTCTTCTTCATTGCTCTGCCTAATTTTGCCTATCTTTTAGGCTAACGTGGCCGTCTTTACGTCCATATCTTGCCTACAAATTGCCATCATTTTGATGGCAAAAATGGGAGACGTTGTAGAAAATGGCAAGAAGTCCACATGTTCCACATTTCTGCTGTTATCTCCTTGTTTTTTTATCAAGACAGTTCAGCCCTCAGTGGCCACGCAAAAGTAGAGTTTGCCGCGGCGATACAAGCGTGACAACATCGATTTTCCCGTCAGATTCCCGTTTGTTTAACGGGTTCAGTCGTCCAACAAGCCCAATAATGTCACTTTTAGGTTGTTATTTTCTCGCTCTTTTTAGGGGTGCAATCTGGGTGACTCGACTCTTTTTAAGGGCTCTGCAGAGCGGGACATGGAGCGAGGTTACCGGGCTTTCTTTTCCCTCTCCTCTTCCCGCCAGCGTCGCTTCAGAAAGCGCATCGCCACTTGCATCTCTCCCCGAAACCGCGGCCAATCATGGGTGCTGGTCGGAGTCAGGCATCTATACTGGGGTGGATCAGGCCAACGACACAGGCCACCACCCGGACGATGGGGCCACTGGTACGCAATACAATGGCAGGGCTCATAACGGGTTTTTCCGTGAAACACGCGCTGAAATACGGCTTTTTTCCGCTGTTTATAGGTATGAACGGCGCACTTTTGGTCCGGATTTCCCCACAATGCGTACGCTTGGCATTGTTCTCCATCCTTCTTAGTCGCTGTACATCGTCGTCTGTCGCGTGCTTTTTGGCTGTACATAGAATTTTTCCGTGCCACGCTGTGTCTTAAAATAAATGGAAACTATTCACTATTGACAAATAAATTTTTACCTTTCCGATAAACATGGGAGTAGTCAGCATGATCGTTTTTCATCAGTTGAGCTTGGCTTACTGAGCAGGCTGCGATTCTCATTGCTTGGAGGTGTTGCTTGATAGAGTCTGGCAGTGCAATTCCACCCGAACATTCTGGCGCAAGCAATGCTTTGGCAAGATCTTTCCGAAGCTTTCGGATGGGTTCGACCATTTCTTGGACACGGTAGACGAGATTGCGTGCAATATGAAGGTTGCGACAGCCCAGATCTCGTAAGTAGGGCGCAAGGTCAGCGTCGTAGTCCATCGAATGGGCCTCCGGGATACAAATTATTATGTGGTATGGAACAAGAGACACGGAGTCGTGCGGTAACTGAGCTTGAGCAAAAACAGGCTGGGAAGTTGTATAGAACTCTTCATCGCACAATACTCTATTAATAGAGGCTTGTGCGAGATTGTCAGGTTGCCCTACAGCCTTCTTAATTGTTTGAAGGACTCTTGTGCGCAGCTTCTCGTCTGTGATGGTCTTTAGAAGGAACTTTCGCAATTGCTCGTAGTCTTCCTGGAGCAGAGCGTCCCGATTGAGCTGCCGTAGGTCACTCAGGCTAAGATCAGCTGCCGTGAAGGCTGCACCTCCAATCGCTGCGAAGCGCAAATCCGCGCCCTGGAGCTGGGCCTCCTCCAAGATTGCACCCTGCAGTTGGGCCTTCTCCAAGATTGCACCCTGCAGTTGGGTATTATGCAAGAACGCCCCCTGGAGTTGAGCCTTTACTAAGAGAGCGCCCTGGAGCTGGGCCTTCTCCAAGATTGCACCCTGCAGTTGGGCATTATGCGAGAACGCCCCCTGGAGTTGAGCCTCCTCCAAGTTCGCCCCCTGGAGCTGGGTATCCTGTAAGAACGCCCCCTGGAGTTGAGCCTCCTCCAAACGCCCCCTGGAGCTGGGTATCCTGTAAGGTCGCGTTTTGGAGCTGGGCCCTCCGCAAGGTCGCCCCCTGGAGTTGAGTCTCCATTAAGAGCGCCCCCTGGAGCTGAGCATATCCTAAGTCCACGCCCTGGAGCTGGGCATATCGTAAGTCCGCGTCCTGGAGCTGGGCAAGCACCAAGTTCGCACCCTGGAGGTTCGTACGCCCTAGATCTGCTTTAGGTAAAACAGCCATGGCTAGATCTGCAAAGCGCAGATCACGTTCTTTGGTGAGACTCAGTCCCGCTATTTTCTTCAGGGCATCTTGCTGTTCTTGGTTGTCATGGCTTCGCAGACCAGCGATTACTTCCGCAGGCGGTTCGCCTGCAACAAGAAGTTTCCCTTGCAGGCGTAGATTACGGTGAGGAAAGAGGGAGAGCGGGTTAGACCCATCAAAAAGCCAGTGAGTGAGACGCAGATGCGGTCTATCATCATTGCCGTCCTTCTCGACTACCCAGCTCTGCGAATTAAGGGAAGCAAGAGGTTCTGCCACCCACTGCTCCATGTATTCCCCAGGAAACACGGCGATAATTAGCGAGAGCAGCACGGCGACAGGAGTAACACACCACATGAGGAGAAAGGAGCCACGAGCATGGTCTAGTGGGGCTCGGGGTGTTTTAATTCTCTCGCTGAGCGCCTCGGTCTTCTGACGCAGACGGTTATGGATAGAGAGCCGTTCCATTAATCGTACGGGCACGCAGTGCAACGATCTGATGACAAACCGTCGCCACCACGCCTGGGCAGATCCACCCGGACCGACCATCATTGGCCAGAAGACCCACAACAAGGCCAAATCCGAAAGCACGGCTCCCCGATGGCCCCAGGTGATCGGCTCGTCGTGATAGGGCAAGAAACGGATCTGCGCCCAGAGTAACAGAACAAGCGGCAGTACAATGACGGTCCCCACAACGACAAAACTCAGGAGGAAGTGAGCCATCCATCCGTGATGATGACCTATGAGCATATGGCTAAAGGGGAAGGGATAGAGGCGCCGCCGGTGTTGCTTTTGCGCTGTCGGGCTCTCCAAAGCGGTTAGCGCCGCATTCAGAGGATGCAAATTGCAGGCGAGGAGGTAGAGCTGGAGCAGCAGGTTAAAATGCAGCAGCCAAAATAGCCAGGGGATAAGCGCGTAGAACTGTAGGATAGGGAGACCCACATTGAGCAACGGTAGCGTCACTGGGCTCACTTTGAACAGCTGCTCGTCCGTGGTAGAGCCGATAGTAATGGCAATGTAGGTGCCGAACAACAAGAAGGTCAGAGTTACGTTTTGTACGTACTGCGCCGCGTCATTTGCAGCTTTGAGTAACTGTTCGACGCGCTCTTTTAACTCGGACTCAGCCATGCTGGTTTATGTATCTTATCTTGAACAAAAGGTGAAGGCGTAACATGAGAGTAGGCGCAACGTTAGGGACTAGACCGACCCGGGCGGAGTTCACTGTATCGTTTTCGGCTAGTCTCCCACATATCGCCTCCAGATGTCTGCAGAAGCGTTCAGTTCTCGAAGCGTTGCGGCAATAGACTGTCCACCTGCCCACCAGTGATACTTCGGGTCGGTCGTAAACTCGATGCGCAGCTCTCCAGAGGGCGTCAGGTACGGTTTCGTCAGCAAAGCCATAACTTTTGCTTTGTGAACCCGGATTTGCTCTCGCAACGAGTTGGTTAAGCGGCCAGCCGGTTTAACAGCTAGCTTGCCATCAGCAGTAGGGGTAAGCGCGAACCCCTGGCGTTCAAGCTGATGAAGCAATTCGAGTGCGCTCATCCAAACAACTCCTCTTCTCGCGCATCATTAAAAAACTGTGAATGCACGCCATTAGAATGAGTAGGTATTGGAGCGTCGCAAGCGTCGCTACCGTCGCCAGTATTGATTTCATTGGGGTTTTTTGCGTCGCTTGCCGTAGGTGGAGCGTCGCATGAAGCGGCGCTTTGCGTCGCTTGCTCTTCAGGGGCGTCGCCCTGAGAGGCGTTTGCGTCGCTCTCGGGTGAGCTAGCGTCGCCATTTTCTTCAGCAAAATCGCTGGGTGCGTCGCCTGCGTCGCTTGCGTCGCTCGAATCGGTACTTGTACTAATCGTGATGAGCCGCTTGGAACCGCTCCCGTCAGTTTTCGAGAACTGCACGGCAATACCTGCTTCGCGCAAACTGGGGGCTAACCGGCGCAGTTGATTGGAGAGCGCCAAGGGGCTTTTGGGCCAGCTCTTCGTTTTAGTTTCCTTTTCAGTCAGTAGACTCCCGAGCTTCTCCAGCAGGTCTTTGGCTGTGCCTTCCCAGGTGCCCAGGGCGAGAAGCGCCTTCACCGCGGTGGCAACGTGAGAGGCGTCTAGCACGACTTCATTAGCGCTCGTGCGGTTGGCGTTGTATGCCTGCAGAAATGTCCCGTTCTTCCATCCAAGCGCAGGTTCTGCCGCTGTCACCCAAAGAGCAAAGTCGGCCATGCGAGGAGATTCTGGCAACTGCATGGCGGGCAATGTTTTGAGAATCGACACCACAACATTAAGTAAAGCGCCAAGAATCCGCGGGCGGGCTTTCTCGAACTGCAGCCAGAAGACCTTTTCAGGCTTTCGTTTTTTCTTAGGCATGGAGGGTAGGAGCAACCTGATACCCCGGTCTACTAAGTCGCCATGCAAGACAATATCTTCGATCGCCGTAAAGAGAATGGTACGTTGGGCATCAAAGAGGGTTTCTTCATCGTTGGTGTAGAGTTCGCGGGTGGAGAACCCGCCACCGGTCGCCAGTCGGCAAAAGGCGTCAGAGAGCCACTGCGGTAGTATGGAGAGATTGTCAAAGGCAAGTATCCATCCGGCATTAGCCGAGATCATCAAATCTCGCTCTTCTCGCGGCGCAGTACGGAGAGGAGCGGAAGACGGGTCAATCAGCGAACGGAGCACCCGTGCAGTGGTGGACTTCGTGCTCCCTTGCTCGCCACTCAAGCCCAGGACGGGATAGGGACCGTGCGGGGAAAAGGCCATCAAGAGCCACGCAAGGAGGAGCGGCCAGTCTTCTTGACGGATGTTCACGAAGGGACGGAGATCCTCAATACTGCCGCCCTTCACTGGAGATGGCAGGGGCGACATGCCCTTTGTGCGCCGAAACTGCACGGGTGGCATAGAGACCACGCGCCAACCAGTCGAGGAAATTTCTACCGCTTCCCAGGCGTCATTGGCGAGGTCGAGGTAGACCTTCCCCTCGTGCTCCGCAATCCGTGTACACACCGGGTATTGGGGTCCTTCAAAGAGCGCTTTGGCTTCCAGGACATTCAAAGCATCTTGCAATGCTTGCGAGCCCGGGGCTTTTCCCTCTTCCTCGTAAAAGCGGCGTGAGAGAAAACGCCGAAAGTTCCGATGCTTCAGCGGCCACGTTTCTCGATGGTCATTGACCAGTACGATAGCCCACGCTTCGCTGTCTGGCGTGTGAAATAATTCGACATCGTCCGCTAAATCCATGAGAACAGTTGCTTGCGTTGCCCCTGGTTCTTGGAGTGCGCGCACGCTGACGTCGAGGTCTCGACGACTGATACCCAGCTTCGTTTTTACGAGGCTAGCAGCAAGGCTAAAAGCAGCACGATCATTGCGGTAGAGATCAGCAAGCGCAGGGCGGAGGAATTCCCATTCTTCCTTTTTCTTGACATCATCTAAGTCCGCATCCAGATCAGAGAGGTGCTTCACAATATCAAAATCAGTCATTATGCCACCTCTCCATCAAGGTGCGCTTCAAGCAGAACGCGCCGATGAATCACGGTGCCGTAACTGCGTGCGGCTTGTGCTGCCAAGTCAGAGCACTGGGCTTTGAGATCAGGACGACGATGAAAAAGAGATAAAAGGTCCACCGCGTGTACGGCGTCTCTGTTCAATTCGCGCCATTCACTGAAGATTTCGTCAAGGTGTTCATCACGGCGCCGCTGCAAGATCGCGCGTGCTTTTTGTTCAGCTTCACGGCGCCGTAGTAAAACGGCAGCACGTGCTTTTTCACGTCGAGAGAGAGAGGCGGTGCCCCAGGGCTCGCCTACTAACTCGGCAAAGCGCTTGACGCCGCCGCTAGCGCCGCAGCTGAAGCAATGAAACACCCCTTTGCTGAGATCCGCAGAAAAGGATGGGTGTTTGTCTTCGTGCCAGGGGCATGAACCAGTTACTTTATTCCCGCGACGGCGGAACTTGAAAACGTGTCGCTCCAAGAGTAGGGGAAACCGGGCAAGATAGTCAGTTGCAGCGTTCGTCATCTCCACCCTCGCTGCTTTAACTGGTTCGGAAGACGAGAGCCTGCCCACCGCAAAATTCCGAAATTTTGACGTACTGAGTCCCCACGCTTTTGGATCTCATTTGCAGCCTTGAGAAAACTGTGCATCTCTTGGAACGTTTTGAAGACGAGCTTGACGCTCCTCTTGGGCCGTGAAATATTATTCATGTCTACTCCGTTTTTGCGGTCCGTCACCGCAAGTTTTGAAGAGAGCCCCCAGGTTGCCGCCTGTGGGGCTCTCAACGTTTTTAGAGATGAAATAACCGCTCCCATTACCGTGCTGCCGCTTCGACCCGAGCTGTTACATCCTCAAGAGACGGCCCGGGCAACATTTTTAAGAACTGATCTAATTCTTCTTCAATGATGACAACGGTTTTCCCCCAGCGACGGTGGGGCAGCATACCGCGGTAGAGACGTTGCCACGTAGCACGTTCTGAGATGCCCAAAACGGCAGCTGCTTGTGGGACGGTTAACACTTTCTGTTTTTGCGCGCTTAGTGCTGGCTTCTTTGCCACAGGTTTGCACCTTTCTCACTGTGTGTTTGCTCCACTTTACACACCGTGGTAAAACTAGATCAACACAATTTTGTGACAGAAAGTGTTACAAGGGACATTCAAGCATGGAAAATAAATTTCCCTGGCAGTCGATAGAATCAGAGATTTTAGAGTTCCATTGGTCGGTTTTTGAGGAGGGTTACCGTCTGGCGGGGGTCTCTGACAAAAAGAACCCCAAGCGTGAACCGGAATTCTATGTCTCCAAGGCACCTCCTTTAACAAGGACATCTCCCGTACGAGTTTATCAACCTATGGCGGAATATCCCGCGCTCTACCATGAATTTGCAGAGATCGATTTTTCAAAGAGTAAGAGTATTATTGCTTTTGTAAATCAGTACGGATTTCTTACGAAATGGAGCAGTATAACTATCGCTAACGGAGTGCCTACAGCGAGGGGTATTGTTAACGGAATACCCGGGGTGGAGATAGAACCGCTTGCTCTTTGGGTTGAGGAAATAAAGGCAATGCGATTTGCTGTTGAATTCTGGGAGCTAGTGCAAAATCAACACAGGCGAGAACTTTCCCGAGTTATCCGATGGGAAAAAAACCAGGACACCGTTCAAGTAACTTTCCAAGAAGGGATATTGTCAAACGATTTACGACCCTCTCGTCTTCACCTAATTACCTCTAGCCACCATGCGCCCCTTCTGCTCGACTGGTTTGCGCCTGGAGACGTCTTTTTTCCCGCGCGGTATTATCTGACGCACTTTATCAATGCACATCTTTTCGGGCACGTCACGATGCGATTGCTATGGACACCAAGTGAGTGGCCGCGATTGAAGAAGCGAAACGTCGGACCACCGTCTCCTGATCTCCGCGTTGTTCCTTGCGACCTTCTTGGAACGTTATGGCTACAGCTCGCGCAGATTGTCGCGGGCGAAAGATATTACCAACGATGTAAAAACTGTGGAAAGCTGTTTTTGGTTGGTGACTGGCCCGCAACATTTCGCACTAACAGGAAGACGTGTTCTGATGCCTGTAGAACAGCCGCTTGCCGTAAGGAGGGAAAAGAAAAACTGCAGCTCCATCAGCGTGCCGGACTCACAAAGACAAAGCGGCGCCGCCAGAAACAGTTAGATCCCATGCCAGCCGGTCACTCTGGATGATTGTCGTGAACCTGGTATAGTGCGAAAAAATAAGAGGATGAACGCCGCATCTCGGGTAGTGAAGTGTTTCTTAAGTCTGGTGATGGTCTAAAGATGTGGTCTCATAACTGTTGTGAAAATTCGCGGGACTCTGATGGGAAAACATGAGAAATGGAGAGAACAGGAGAGAGATGAAAATACCGCTTTTCTCTAGGAATAACGCAGATTTACTAACAATCACAAAGAGTTAGTGAAATGCTTGGAAACGAATTTGAAGACCGGTGGGGCCACCGGGCCCCATCCTCCTCCGTTGACGTGCCTTGCTTACCATGAGGAGAGACCGGCGTCCAGAGTCAGATATGATCGCAAAGGACGGCGTACATGAAACACCTAAGATTGTATTGGTTGATCTGTAGCATTGCATTGGGCGTATTCGCGGGCGGGTGTGGTAAACCGCAGCCGTTGCGTGAAGCAGGTCAACTGGCGAAGCAAGGACAAGAAGCGGAAAAAACAGACTTCGCTGCCGCTGTGCAGTTCTACCAAGCTGCGCTCAAAAAAGTAGAAGACTTTTCTGCTCAATCGGCGGCTTCTTCTCAACCTGACCAGCGAGTTAGAGACGAGACTCGCATTGGACCCTACACGCTCGCTGAGTTGCGAGACCGAGTGCTTCCGCAAGTGCAGCAGAAAAATGCAGCTCAAGAAGATCCTCTTGCGTGTGCTTTCGTCCTTGCTTTTTCTACAAAAAATTCAACGAAGAGAAGCGCTCTCTTTACTGAAGTTGCTAAATCCTATGCAGCTTTGGGACAGGATGATCAGGTCCAGAAAGTAGTAGGCGCTGCCTTGGGCGACTTTGTCTGGGCAAATGCGGTTCTCGACCGAGCCGCCCAAGAGGAGCCAGGAGGCATGTGGAAAGCTATGGACGCTCCTGATGAAGAGGCGCTGAAAATTGCAAACTCTACCAAAGCTGCAGTTCTTTCATTTCTTGATAATGTGATAGGACAATACTTTACCCTTGGACGAGCGGGTCGCGCTTGGGCGCTGCTGCAATTGATGAGCGGACAAGAACAAGAGGAACTGAGGGATGCGGGGTGGAATACTGTTGCCTTCCATCACGTGGATCTCGGTCAACTTGAAGAGGCGCTTGGCGCGAGTACTTTCATTGTCGATCCGGCAATACGGGCCGGAGCGCTCATAAAAATAGCAAATCAATACACTGAAGCCGGGCAAGCTGCCTTGGCCGTAGATTGGGGAGATTGGAATACGGTCGGACAATGGCCTCCCGTACCAAGAAGCTTACGACAAGCTTTTCTTGCTCCTTATGAGGACGCAGAACAACTGGCCCTTCACATTATGTGGAGCCTCATCGCGCAGTGGACTGATCCAGCGATTCCTGGTCGAATTGTGTTTCCTCCATATAGAAAAGACCGTGCTGCGGGAATCCTCGTGCAAGCGCAACGCATTGCTGAAGCTATAGGAGAATTTCCTGACCGTGTAACGCAATTGACCGGCGTTGTGCAAGGATACGTTGCTGCTGAACACTATAATCGTGCGCTCGCGCTCATAGACAAATTTCGTGATCCTGAGCCAAAAGCAATACTGTTGACAACAGTTGCTACGCAGTACGCCAATACTGGTCATGCGGAACTGGCGCGTCCTCTCCTTGACCAAGTCATGCAAATGGCCAAGGCCTTTATTGATCCCTCCGTGCGTACGGAAGTGATGAAAAATGCGGCGCGCATCTATATCACTACGGGAAAGGAAGAGGCGGCGTTACAGATTGCACACGCCTTCAAAGATTCGTTTGCACGTGCTGAAGTGCTGCAAACCCTCGTGCGGAAGGAGGCCGCGTGCGACCATATAGAGGAAGCGTTGCTGCTTGCCCGCACAATAGCTGCTGATGAAGCTCGAGCGGACGCGCTTACGGCGATTGCAAAAGCTTACGTGGTAAGTGGCCAATTGAAAAGAGCGACCGATCTCATCGCAGAGGTAGACCAAGACTTGCCTGCTGTTGCACGTCATTACATTGAAAATGGACAAATGAGGCAAGCGGAACAAGTTACTGAGGAGGTGAGCGATGCGGCAAAACGCGCTGAAGTGTTGACGGAGGTTGCTCAAGGCTTGTTCACTATCGGTGATGAAGCGCGGGGAGGCTCCGTGTTGAAGCGCGCATTTCTGGCTGCCGAAGCAGTGCAAGATGAACAAGAGCGAGATAAAGTGCGAACCACGATGGCGCGTACGCTCGGGACGGGTCAGCAACAAGAGAAAGCGCGGCGAGTGGCGGAAACAATCGCTGACCCCGTAGCGCAAGCTACAGAATTAGCCGAAATTGCTCGGAGCTCCTTTGCTATAGGGGATACTAGTCAAGGCTTCGCTTTCCTTGCTCAGGCGCTGCGCGTCGGTCGAGAAATCCATGATCCAGCGAAGAGAGCGAGGACAATAACGAATATCGGGAAACGGATGATGACAGCGGGCTATCTTCCCCAGGCGTATGACGTTGCACTCCAGCTTGAAAATGTTGCATTGCGTTCTGAGATGCTTGCAGACGTGGCGCGTGCGAGCCTCAAGTCAGAACAGTACGAGCGGGCGGCGCATGTTGCAACCACTATTCCTGACCCCTTTATAAAGTCGAGGACGTTTGCCGCGATTGCATATAAGGCGATAACGGACGGGCGCTACGACGACGCCCGTCAATACGCAACCGCGATTTCTACGGTAAGTGAGAAAGAGGAGGTGCTGGTCGGCTTAGCGCATCGCTATGCTACGCTGGGTCGTCAAGACGAAGCGTTAGCGTTAGTGCCGCTGATAAAAAGTGCATATTTGAAAACTCGCGTACTTACTGATGTCGCGCTTGCCTATGTGGCGGACGCTCAAGAAGATCGTCTCGAGATATTCCTCAGCGGCATTGAGGACGCCTTTCCACGTGCACAAGTGACGGCGGAGGTAGCGCGTCAATATGCACTCAGTGGTCAGCGACAAAAGGCGCTTCTATTAGCTGATGCAATTGTAGACAGTGGTCTGCGTAGGCGGACGCTGAAAACAATTGCTGAACGAGGAGGAGGGGAAGGAGAGAATGTTGCGTTCGTGAATATGCTCCTTCAGGAGGGCAAAGAGCGCGCCCTCCGAGAAATGGCGCGAGCAGGGAAATGCGAACAAGCTCAGCAAATGACCTCAGGGATCACTGATAGCAAAGGGCGAGTACGTGCTTTACTTGATATCGCACGTCTTTGTTGTGAAAATGGACAACGTGAGCAATGTAAAGGAGTTATTGTTCAGGCTGTGCAAGAGACTCGCGGCCTTTCTGACGGCCAGGACCGGTCCGAACTCCTGAGCCGGATCGTGCGTCAACTCGTTGCAATTGGAGAACGTGAGCAGGCTGTGGAGTCAGCAAAGCAGATTGAAGAAAAGGCTGCGCAGGCAGAGGCGCTTATTGATATTGCGCGCTCGTATCTCGAAGAGAATCAAGAGGACCGTGCGGACGCCCTCATCCAAACAATTGGTGAAAATCGCTCCGCCAAGCTTTTTACGATTCTTGCCCGTAAACGTCTTGAAACGAAGCAATGGGATGCTGCTGTTGAGACGGCTCGGAGGATAACTGATCCGTATGAGAGAGTAAAAGCGTTGCTTAATATTATCTCGACTTGCATGGACAACAGCCGGAACGACAAAGCAGAAGAACTCTTACCTCTGGTTCTCCAAGACGCCGCGTCAGTAGAAGGGGTGCGGACGAATGCCGAAGTGCTTGCCAGAGTTGCACGTTTCTATCTCTCTCTAGGGAGAGTTGAATCGACGCTCCAGGTTGCCCAAACGATCAAAGAGTCCGTTGTTCGCGCTGCTGTTCTTGCGGAAGTCGCGAAAGAAGAATCTGGTAGCGGCAGGCTTGCCTCTGCCGCGCAATTGGCGGCGGATATTACCAATCTCGATTTACAAACTGAAGCCATTACTGCTGTTATCTACGAATATCTTGCGCGGAAAGATTCTGAGTCTGCCTTCGCGCTAGCGATTCTTGTGAAAGACCAAAACGCGCGTAAAGATTTAGTCACCGCTGTTGCTCGTGAGGAACTTTCTTGCAGCGACTCAGATTCGCAAGCAGTAAGAGAAATCGGGGCGCAGGGATCATGGAAGAGAAGCCGGGAAGAGTGCTTGAGTACGGAACCTGCGACGCTTATCCGTGCGTATATCACAGCAGGGCTTTACGATCATGCGAGCCAATTAATTGAATTAACAGAGGATCCGGGGGAAAAAATTCTCTTGCTCGTTGAATTGGCCCGCGGCTATGCTCGGAGCGGAGAAAAAGAAAAGGTAGAGGCTTTATTGGAAAGAGTACTCAGAGAGAGCGGATCACTTCCTAATGTGTCTACGAAAGAAACAGCTCTTGCCAGCGTCGGAATGTTGGCTCTTCAGACCGGTTTGACGATGAGTGAAGAAATGAAAAAAGCGCTGCTCTCTATCGTTGGACAAGTTGAAGAAGTAAAGAGGAAGACGGATTCTGTTATTGGACAAGCTGAAAAGAAGAAATGGAACACGTCGCCGCAATGAACGCGGCTCCTTGGGGAGAGCTGCACGCGCCAAAATCGTAAGGGAAATATGTAGAAAACTCTGTTGTTTCTCAGTAAAAATAAGAGACAAAGTCTTCTCAGAAGACAAAGCGGGTTTTCTCTTAGAAAAAGTAACCGACTTTCTTGTGAGTGGCGTAAAAACATGTCAAATGAAGAAAAAGCAATCTCTAGTAATTCTTGAGATAGAACAAGAAGATAGCATTTTTATGGGCCTGAGTTCTTTGTTGATGTCTACTGGAAGGAACGGAACTTTTTGTGTCACTTCCGGCTCCCAGCCGCCTCTTTACAAAAGGGTGCTCCATGTGCAAAGATGAGACGGTTTGGTGGAGAACAATATCCTCAATTTTTCATGTGCCCAGATAGTCGAATGCTCTTGGCCTACGCTTAGATAGGAGACGTGGTGCGGCAGAATAAGGAAACTCCATGAAGAGACTCGTGCTAGTCCGGCCTTGTGCTCTGTTGTTCTCGTTTCCTGAACGTGTGTCTGCTGCGGTCCGACCTTGGAGTGACGATCTGGGGAAATCACAATCGAGCAAAGCGCGGCCCAGATGTTGGAGTTGTAAATTGCCAAGAAGAGAAGGCCCCGCGACAGACCGAGGCGTGCAACTCGTGTACGCCATCGCGCCGAAACACCTCCGGGGAAAAGCTCCCCTAAGTGAAAACCGAACCGAGCGGCGACAAATGAGATTCTGGACGCCCTTCTTCTTAGGGATCTTCATATGTTGTGTACTCGTGGGAGGGTGCGCGTCTTGGAGACGCCATCCTTCACCAACACACCTAACAAAAAGTGAAACTCCGCTCACAACTACAACTCTCCCGGCAGAAACAGTTATCAGCAGTATAGAAGCAGAGAACGACAGCACTCTCGCTCGTCTCTGGGAAAAACGCTCCCATGAGGGACTCCCTTCCGATCTGTCTTTAGGCGTAGGAGACATTCTGGAGATCTCCGTTTCACCTGGAGAACTATTAAAGGACTATGCCGTACGAATTGGGGGAGATGAAATGATTTCTCTTCCGCTCATCGGCAACGTTCATGCAGGTGGAAAGAATGAGGCTGCGCTGGGAGAAGACATTCGTCAACGCTTCGCGGAGACATACGTTCGCAATCCTCATGTCCATGTTTTTGTACGGGAGTATCATAGTCGCCTCGCCGCTGTTGTCGGCGCTGTAGACAAGCCCGGCGTCTACAGCATGACGAGAGGGAACGATACCATCCTAGAAATGCTCTCCCAAGCTGGGGGGCCGACAAAAGAAGCTGGAGCACGGCTCTTTTTCTTTCCCGCGGAGCTGTACAATACTGCAAATAAACCATTCGAGGTTGCTTCCTCTGGTGTTACCATTCCGGCAAGCGGGGAAACTCAAAATTCAACCCGACCTGAGCCATTAGTTATTAGCCTCAAAAGTAGTCAGATTAATAGTGAAAGCGGACGCTATCTTGTATTGCCCGTCCGTCCCGGAGACGTGATCATGGTGCCGGCAGCTGGAGAAGTCCTTGTGGATGGATGGGTAGAGAAACCCGGTTCGTATCCGATTACTCCAGGGCTCACGGTTCTTGGCTCTATAACGGCTGCTGGCGGGATGAATTTTGCCGCTAGTTACGGCGAGGCGAAAGTGACGCGAATAAATCAACAGGGCGCAAGAGTTGCGTTCTTCCCCAATATAGAAAAAATACAACGTGGAGAGGCCCCTGACATCCCGGTGCAGGAAGGAGATGTCGTTGAAGTCCTCTCTTCAAAGCCCAAGCTTATTCCATACGGGTTTTATAAGGTCGTCAAAGATATGTTCCGCGTCGGCGCCACGTTTTACTAGATCACCGGAGAATGAACCAGAACGAGTGAGAATACATGCGCGAACTTGCACCACGTCTGCCTGAGGGGTCGGAGCTCTCTGTTCACGAACCTCCTTCGTTTGTGAATGAATTTCAGCCTGAAGAAGATGCCATTGAACTGCGGAGTTACTGGCGTCTTCTTGTTAAGCATCGCTGGCTGATCACTTCCATATTTTTCTGTTCTATCGTAGCGACAACCATTATTGTTCTTTCTATGACGCCTATCTATACGGCGGAAACAACTTTGCTGATCGAGCGGAAAACTCCTCAGGCGATTAATATGAATAATCAGGAGACTGCTGAAGCCGAAGCTCCTGATGAATATGACTATTATCGAACCCAATATGAGATCCTCAAGAGTGATGGGCTCGTTACGCAAGTAGTCCAAGAGCAACAACTCGACGGCCTTCCTCTTTTTGCTGTTGATCAAGAGCCCGAGGGCATCATAGGAAAATTATGGGCTCGTCTTACCCACGTCTTTACATCGCCCAAGGGGACGATAGATGGATCTTCTCAGAATTCAGCCCAAGGTGAAGAGACGAAGCCCTCTCTCTCCCCAGACTTGATCGAAACATATACAAAAATGCTGACTATCAAGCCTGTCCCTCGCACTCGTCTCGTCAAAGTCGCTTTCAGCACGCCTGACCCTGTTCTTTCCGCTCGGATTGCGAATGGGCATGCGCAGATCTACATCCGCCAGGGAGTGGGGCGACGAAATCAGGCGGATGAAGCGTCGCAAGGATTTCTAGAAGAGAAGTTAGTCGAATTGCGAGAGCGGCTGGAAAAGTCCGAAGCTGCCCTCAACCGCTACAGTAGAGATCAAGGCATTATTACTCTGAATGATCCTAAGGATGACGACGAGAAGGGAGAAGATCTCGCGACCCGACATTTGGAGACCATTGACTCGAGTCTCGCGGAAGCAGAAGCAGAGCGAATTGCTTTAGAAGCACAAATGACGCTCATTCGGAAGAAAGATTACGAAGTGCTTCCTGATGTCGTCAATAATCCGCTTATTCAAACTCTGAAAGAACAGCTGGGAACTCTTGAAGCGAACCGAGCACAGTTACTGAGCGAGTTCAAAGAGAGTTATCCTCAAATTGTGGAGCTTAAAGCGCAGATCGCAAGGACTGAGAGTCAACTAAGACAAGAAATCGAAAGAGTTGCACAGAGTATTCAGTCCTCCTACCAGTTCGCCGTTGATAAAGAGAGGGAACTGCGCAACACGGTAGAGGAACAGAAGAAAGAAGTGATGCGTCTCAAAGATGCTGCGGTGAAATACGCTATTCTTGCGCGCGAAGTCGATACTAACCGTCAACTCTATGATAACGTTCTGCAGCGGATGAAAGAGGTAGGCGTCGCTGCAGAATTGCGGGACTCAAATATTTCAGTCATTGATGAGGCTGAACCGCCTTTACGTCCTTCCAGTCCAAGAAAACTCTTGAGCTTGCTCTTAAGCGCCATTGGCGGTCTGTTAGGCGGGGTGGGAACCGCATTTTTCTTGGAATATCTCGATAATCGACTCCACACTCCAGAAGAGGTGGAGCGTTATATACGATTGCCAAGTTTAGCGGTGATTCCGGATTTTGCACGGACAAGTGAGCATCAAGCGTATGCTCCTTATGCGCCAAAGCCGTTGCTGAATGGACATGGGGCCGCCGCCTTAAATGGCGATGGCTCGTCAACCGAAAAAGGGCTTGCGAATAGCGCTAACGGCAAGGCGACTGGGACAAGCGAATTAGTGCTCGATCATCATACGTTTTCTCTCTTTTCTGAGTCGTATAAGACCTTGCGCGCCGCCCTTCTCCTGTCGCGAGCTGAAGCGGCGCCGAAGACCCTCTTATTCACCAGTGCAACGGCGGGTGAAGGAAAAACGGCGACGGCGACAAACACCGCCATCGTTTTTTCTCAACTTGGACTCCGCGTTCTTTTAATCGACGCTGATTTACGGCGGGCCCGTTGTCACAAAATGTTGGGGGTGCAAAAAGGCATCGGCTTGACAGAGTTTTTGACCGGTCGTCGAGAGATGTCTCAGGTTATCCGCCAGACTGCCGTAGAAAATCTTTTCTTTCTTTCGAGCGGAGTGGCTCCGCCTAACCCTGCGGAACTCATGAGTTCTCGCAAAATGCAAGAAACCCTCCAAATCATGCGAGAGAAATATGATTGTGTCATTATAGATTCACCTCCTGTGATGCCAGTCAGCGATGCTCGCTTGTTGTCCACAATGGTTGATGGCGTAGTTTTGGTTGTCAACGGTCAAACCACTCCACGAGAAATCGTGCGAGGAACTCGGGCGCGGTTGGAACAGGTCGGCGCGAAAATTTTGGGCGTAGTACTGAATCGTGTCGATGTCCATCGAAGCGGATATGGGTACTACTATTACGGGTATGGATATTATTCTGGCTATTCTGGATACTACACAACCAAGGACGAAGAGGAAGAAGCTCAATTTGAAGAAAATGAAATGAACAATAAAACCTGATAACAGTCCGTATTGAGATGCTGAGAAAGCAAGAGTGATGGTCCTGAAGAAAAAATACGGGTGCGGCTGCGATCGTGTCATAACGGGCGGAATTCTCTTCCTCGTTATCTTTACTCCGCTCGCTTTTGGGACAGTACACCCTTGGGCATTCATTACGATGGAGATTGTCATCTTCTTCTCAATCGCGGTATGGATGCTGAAATTGATAATCCTCCGCTTCCAGCGTTCTCCGGCTCTGTCTTTTCCGAAAGGGATTCATTCTTTCACTATTCCTCTTCTGCTCTTCATCGGATTTGCGATTTTCCAGCTCACACCAGTCCCTCCTTTGTGGCTGCATGCACTTTCCCCTGCTACATACGATTTGTATGTGCACAGTTTGCCTGGTTGGCCAGAGAAACAACCCTTTGAAGATTGGCTTTCTTCGGACGCCGCCGGGATGCAAAAGGGTCGTGACACATCGCAAGACCCCATACCTCACACCCAACCTCCAATCTCTACTTTACAAGAGTCGGAACCAGGACCTTGGCTCCCTCTTTCTATCGCTCCTGAATTAAGCAAAATTACCCTCCTCAAAATTTTAGCCTACGCTGGACTGTTTTTCCTTGTCCTGCTCTATCCCTTTGATGACGATCCGATGTCAGACAAAGCTGAAGAGCGCTTCTATCGTACTGTGCTTCGTTTTACTTTTTATACGGGAGGACTTGTTGCCTTTCTTGGGGTGGTGCAGCGCTTCACCTGGAATGGAAAGATCCTCTGGTTCTTTATCCCTTATGATTGGTCAGGCCCGATGTTGATGGTCCTGCCGCGCGCGAGCGGCCCATTTGTGAATCCTGACCATTTTGCTAACTATCTCGCTCTGCTGCTTCCACTGGCTCTTGTTGGATTTGTTTCTCGTGCGGCATTCATTGAACTCCACACCCATATCGCCTTACGTCTACTATTTGGGCTCGGTGTTGTTCTCTTGCTTATGGGGTTGCTCCTGAGTCTCTCTCGTGGCGGTTGGCTCAGCGCCGCCTTTGGGCTTGTTTCTCTTTTATTTCTTCTCCCTGCGGAGCGGCGTCGACAGCTACTTGGTATCAGGACCCAAATGACTGCTCGGTTCTTTTTCACCGTGTTAGCGGGCTGTCTCGTAGTGGCTCTGTACTTAATAGGACCAGCCGGGCGTAGCCAAATAGATCGACGAATCAACGATTCGATGGTTCAGACGACTGACTTTTGGAATCGCGTACGCTTATGGCAGGGTTCGCTCAAAATCGTGCAACATTTTCCGCTATTCGGCGTTGGGCTTGGGACTTGGCCAGAAATTTTTCCTCAGTATCAGCTTCCTCCCTGGTCACTTGATTTTACGCGAGAAGCCCATAACGATTATGTGCAAGGTCTTGCTGAACTTGGAAGCGTGGGGTTTGGCTTGCTCCTGTGGTTCTTTGCCGCGATCGGCCTGCATCTCTACCGAGAGTTGAAGAATTCATCTACGAAGTCTGCCTTGGTGTATGCTGCTCTGCTCGCGTCGCTAGGCGTGATGACTCTCCACGAGAGTATAGATTTCAGTCTGCAAATTTCTGCAAATGCCTTGCTGTTTACCCTTTTCCTCGCACTTGCTTTGCGTGTGGCGTTGAAAGATGGAGAACGAGAGCCAAGTCCATACATTGTCGTCTCCTCATGGAAGATGGCTTCCTTAGGAGCAATGGGGACCGCAGCTTTATTGATTGGTGTTGTCGCCTTTCGACAGGAGCTGTTACCCTATCCTTACAATCTCCAAGAACCGACCTCGATAGCTGGCGCGGCAAAAGCGCTACTCTCTTATCCTGCTCATGCGTCAACCCATGTCTCCATGTTTGACCTCATGGAGAAACAGTTGCCAAACGAGCAACGACTCATTGCTTTGGAGCGGGCGTTGTGGCTCAGCCCTCTTGATCCTGACACACATGACCTTTATGCGGAAGGATTGAAGCAGGTAGGGAGAGAGCAAGAAGGACTCCAAGAAATGACCCGTTCTATGTTTCTCTCGCCCCGTCTTTCGACGCATGAGAATTTGACTGGAGAACGAATCGCAGTGTTGGGCGAAAAAGAACAGCGAGCTCTCGAAAGTGGACTACGAAAGGCTCTTGCTGCAGGATGGGAAGAAGCGATCCCCGCACTTGGTTCATTTTATCAATCTCTAGGACGTTATACTGAAGCTGGGAAAGTGTATGAGGATGCGGCGCTGAGGGAAAAGGGAGAGGGCTTCGCACCCCAGGATTTATTCAATGGGGGCGTTGCTTTTGCCCAGGCAGGAGAATTCACAAAAGCAGAGCAGTTATTCCGGCAAGTTATCTATATTGATCCAGGCGATGCTCGCCCGTATCAAGCATTGATGATCCAAGTGTGTGCGGCTCGAGAAGATCTTACTTGCGCCAAAGCAGTAGTCACAGAAGGACTGCAAAATGGCGTCGCCCCAGTTGACTTATTGCTCGCATTGGCAAGCGCCGCGGAGAAGATGGGAGAACGAGAAGCGACGAAGGCGGCGTTAACTGAGGCCCTCCAGCGTCGGAGCTTTTCATTTGAGGCGCTGGTTGGGCTTGGAAAAGTGTATTTGCAAGAGAAAAATTTCGGACGGGCTGCGTCGGTTTTACAAAAGGCGGCTGTTATCCAACCCAATGACGCTTCCATCTTTTATGCTTTGGCGTTGGCGGAAGAGGGAAGATATCAATTTGCAGCTGCGCAAAAGGCGTACGCACAAGCTGTGACTTTGAAGCCGCAAGATGCAGATATTCGTCGGCATTATGAAGATTTTCAACGAAAAGTGGTGGAGAGTCAGTAGAAAGATGCAGCGACGAACAATTGATAAAGAATGGAGAACTGCGCGTGAATGCCCACCTTATTCGAGAAGAAAGAGAGAAAAAGGAGGAAACTGTATGACAGATGACGCATCGCGACAACAGCAGCGGTCATGGCGGAGCTTGAAAGTTGCTGTGACGTTGATGAGTGGAATCGCCATACTAGGGGGAACCAATACGCTAGCGGAAGCCGCTTTGCAGTGCTCGGTCGGCGGCTCGAAGCAGACGCACGCTACTATCCAAGCCGCTGTGGACGATCCCGCTTGTACAAAAGTGAGGGTGGCTTCAGGAGAGTGGGAGCCGTTCACTGTCACTTGCAGTGTGCAAGTCCGCGGCGCTCAAGGCGCTATCGTTCGGCCGGCGGCGACGGTGACAAATCGCTACGACCGCAACAAGTGTAAGAACAATGATGGCGGTGTTTCTGCCCCAGACGGACTCTGTCAATAAGAACAGTTGACAGACAAAGGTGACGGGCAATGAAAGTGCCGCTGCTCGACCTCAGACCGCAATATGCCGCCATTCGAGAAGAGATCCGTGAAGCAATTGACCGGGTCTGCGAATCGCAATCCTTCATTCTTGGACCAGAGGTTGCTGCTCTTGAAGAAGAAATTGCTAGTTATTGTGGAGCGCGATTCGCCATTGGCGTTTCCTCTGGAACCGACGCTCTTCTTGTCGCGCTCATGGCCCTCGGCATTGGTTCAGAAGATGAAGTCATCACTACCCCGTATTCATTTTTTGCGACGGCTGGCGTGATTGTACGGCTCGGGGCCCGACCCGTTTTCGTGGACATTGACCCGGCAACCTCGAATCTTGACCCTAACGCTGTGGCGGACAAGATTTCCGTTCGCACAAAGGCGATCATGCCGGTGCATTTATTTGGTCTCTGTGTAGAACTCGATCCGCTTCTTGCCACAGCGAATAAGCACGGCGTCGCTGTCATTGAAGACGCCGCCCAAGCGATTGGCGCACGAGATAGTCAGGATAGACGAGCTGGAACGATGGGAACAATGGGGTGTTTTTCCTTCTTCCCGAGCAAAAACCTTGGTGCCTTTGGCGATGGGGGGATGGTTGTTACTAAGGATATCGATCTAGCAGAAAAACTGAAAATTTTACGTGTTCATGGAGGAAAGGAGAAATATTATCATCAGGTGGTTGGAGGAAATTTTCGTCTTGACGCTCTCCAGGCCGCCGTATTGCGGGTCAAGTTAAAGTATTTACCGAAGTGGACGCAGGCGCGGAGAGCGAACGCCAGTCGGTATCGTCAGTTGTTTGCGGATGCAGGATTATTGGCTTTTGTACAGTTGCCCCTGGACGCTCCTGGGCACATTTACAATCAGTTTGTGATTCGTGTTCCCCAGCGCAATCAGGTGCGAGCCTTTTTGCGAGAGCAAGGAGTGGAAACCGAGATCTATTACCCAGTGGCGTTACCCACGCAGGAATGCTTTTCCCCCTTTGGTTACAAACCCGGAGATTTTCCTTCAGCGGAAGCGGTTGCGCACGAGACTTTGGCGCTGCCGATATATCCAGAATTGACGGAAACTCAACTGCGATACGTTGTTGGTAAATTCAAGGAGTTTTTTGCTTTGTAACTGACGGGTGACTTTGTTATGAACTGTGGTCATGGGCACCCCAATGTTATCCGCCGATCTTTGGACGTAAATTTTATGGTCGATGGCGGCACTATCTGCTTCTATCTCACTTCGACGTATCTTAGTTGTGAGAGATATCCGAGTAACTGGCGTCAGGAGGACTTTACGGAAATGGCAAATTTCCCCCGGATCAAGGGATTTGCTATGCGATCGCTGGCGGCATACAGGGAGCAGTGTGCAATCAGTTCGCCCATGTCTCAAGCGTTTCTCTCTGAATCGCTGTCGGATTCGGAAACATTTCGTCATGATTTAATCAAGGTTCAACTAGTGCGGCCGGACTTCTTTCCTTTACTTTGTTCAATGCAATAATGATCGTGTTGCTCAATGTTGGGACTTCTACGCAAAGCTCTTAGAAAACCATCTTCGGTGGTGGCCTATCGTGCAGCGCAGGAGGCGCGTTTGCTGATGATAAGCGCCACGAATGGTTGGCGGCGGCTAGAGAGGCGCGTTGGGCGATTTTGGGATGTCGATCGGGTGCGCGCAATGAGCAGCCCCGATCGACCCTTCACGTTGCTGGCCGCCGATGGCGGTCTAGCGTTTCGCGATGTGCTGCAGGGGGATCCACAACTGCGCACCGCGATTCTTGCGCAGGCGTATGCGATTCGAGACCGATGCTTTACGCTCCTTGGTGCGCCCGTGCCGACCGGAGGCGCTTGGCCGTGGCATACAGACTGGCGCTATGGATATACCTGGGAGCCCATATTTTTCAAACGGTACGACTTCTATCACGCGCGTGCGACGCCCTACGATGTCAAGTTTCCGTGGGAATTGTCGCGGTTGGGTTATTTGATCCCTATGCTTCAATGCCTTGCTATTGAACCTGCTGTGGAGTGGTCTGAGAAAGGGTATGAAATATTACTTGATTGGGAGCGCCAGAACCCGCTCGCCTATTCAGTGAATTGGTATGCGATGGAATCCTCCATCCGCTCACTTAACCTTCTGTTCGCCTTTGAACTACTTCGGACGGTGGAGGAGCCTCACCAGCAGATAGGTCAAGCCTTTCTTCGTCAGTTGACCATGAATGGCGAGTTCCTCTGGCGCAACATTGAGTATACGGATATCCGTGGTAACCATTTTGTCGCCAATATCGTTGCTCTTTTGCTTCTCGGTTTACTGTTAGGCGATGTGTACACGCCAGCGAAAGCGTGGGCGAACTACGCCAGAGATATGCTAGAGGCTGAGGCGGAATTGCAGCTTTTGCAGGACGGCGTGTTTTTTGACCGTTCGGTTGCCTATCACCGATTGGTCACTGAACTCTTTGTTGTGGCTCTCGTCGGTTTGCGTCGCATCGAAAACCGGATTTCGAGATCCTTATGGGAACGTGTCCGGGCCGCCTGCCTCTATCTTGTCGCCTGTCGTAGACCAGACGAACTCGCGCCCAATGTTGGGGATAATGATGACGCACGGATTCTGCAGTTTGACCCGGCGCCCCTTCGCGACCATAGTCCCCTTTTAGGTGTGGCTGCCACATTTTTTGAAGAGGCGACGTTGAAGACTGCGGCGAGTAAACTTCCAGCGGCCGTGCCCTGGTTGCTTGGTCGAGAAGGTGTGACTCGGTGGGGAACCCTCGAGTCGCAACCCCTCCCACACCTCTCTTATTTTAGCGAGGGCGGAGTTGTCGTCTGCCGTCACACGGAGAATTATCTCTGGATGGATGTCGGTGAATTTGGCAAGAAGGGAAGCGGCGGCCACGGCCATAATGATCTCATGAGCTTTGAGGTGTCGCTCTCAGGGGTTCCTCTGGTCGTTGATCCCGGGTGTCCTGTCTATAGCGGCGATCCCCAGACCCGTAACTTATTCCGAAGCACGGCCTATCATAATGGCTTAAAAGTCGACGGGTGTGAGATTGTCGAAATGCGAGGGCTTTTTGCCGTTGGCGCCGAGATCACTCCCTCTCTCCTCGCTGCACAAGAACTTGATGATGGTGTAGAAATTAACGTTGCTCATCGGAATTACAGCCGACTCCCAGACCCGGTCGTGCATACTCGCCGTATGCTCTTCAACTCTCGTATCGGAGAGCTCCGCTGTGAAGATTCCCTCGTCTGCACTGCGGAGCACCACATCGAACGGTTCTTGCATTTCGACGCGAATGTGAGCGTCTCTCTTGGTGCTCATCAAGCCGAGGTCCAGGCTGGCGGCTCCATTTTTCTTGTGACGTGGAACGAAGGCGCCTCTGTGCAAGTCGATGAAGGGTGGGTCAGTCCTGGTTATGGAGTCTGTGAACCAGCCCCTATCCTGACGTTTACGGATGTTATTCGAGGCTCTGCAATCTTGACGTTCGTCATCACTTCGGTAAAGGCGCCCTAACATGAAACAAGTTCTTCTTTCAGGAAAAGGACAGGTCGAAGTTCTCGAGACGCCAATACCAGGACCTATGACAAACTCTCTGTTAGTACGCAATGCGTATTCTCTGATCAGCTCTGGGACTGAAGGCTCTGCGGTTACAAGCCGCAAGGGTTGGCTCGGCGTCTACGAGAAAATCGCCGCCTCGCCAGAGCGACTTACTCAGGTGTGGAATTTCGCGAAGTCTCATGGGGTCAGTCGTACTTTGGCGGCGGTTCAATCCAAACTCGAAGGGTATAGCAGTCTTGGTTATAGCTGCGCCGGCACTGTGGTAGAGGTATCGAACGACGAGATGCCGTTTGTTCCCGGCGACAGAGTTGCCTGCATGGGGAGTGGGTTAGCCAGCCATGCCGAGTATGTCGTCATTCCGAAGAATCTCGCTGTAGTCGTTCCTCCTACGGTCATGTTGGAAGAAGCCGCGTTTGCTGCTCTTGCTTGCATAGCGATGCAAGGCGTCCGTCGGCTGGACCTCAGTCCTGGAGAGCGTGTCGGGGTAATCGGTTTGGGCTTGATTGGTCGACTGACACTCCGACTGCTTCGTGTCATGGGGTATGAGCCCTTTGGAATGGATATCAATCCAGAACGCAGCCGTATGGCGCAAGAGGTCGACCTGGTTGAATCTTGGGCTCTGTCGAGCATCAGCAGTGAGGAAAAGGTGCGCGACCTCACCAACGGACGCGGATTGGATGGGGTTGTCATCTGCGCCGCAACCCATAGTCAAGATCCCATCAATTTGGCGTTTGCATTGTTGCGCCACCGTGGCCGGGTTTCTATCGTGGGAGATGTAGGCTTACACCTCGAACGAGAAAAAATGTACAGTAAAGAGCTGGAAGTAAGGATGTCGTGCTCCTACGGTCCGGGTCGGTATGATCCGCTCTATGAAGCCAAAGGAGACGACTATCCCTTCAGCTTTGTGCGCTGGACTGAGCGGCGCAATTTGGAATACTTTGTAAATTTGTTAACAACGAGCCGTCTTGATCTGCGTCCTCTCATCAGCGCCCGCTATCCCGTCGAAGATGCATCCGCAGCGTACGCGCGTCTCAAAGCTGGCCAGGCAAGCGATTATGGGATCCTTTTTCAATATGCATCGCCTTCCGCTGCTGTGAACCTTGCTCAGGAACGTGTGCTAAAGACCGCTCCCCCCGTACGGGCTGCAAGACCGGGGCGCGTCCGTGTAGCGCTCATCGGAACCGGTGCCTACGCGAATGCTGTACACATTCCAAATCTCAAGCAACTTGCTGATCAGTTTGAAATCTACGGCGTAGCCAGTCGCAGTGGCGTCAGTGCTGCAGTCACCGGTCGTAAAGCTGGCGCCAGTGTTGTCACCAGCGATTACCGCCGTCTTCTTGAGGATGCGAATGTTGACGCCGTGCTGATCGCAACCCGGCACTCTAATCACGCTGCAATTGCCCTTGACGCCTTGCGAGCAGGAAAGCACGTCTTTGTCGAAAAGCCGCTGGCAACGACTGTCGATGAGGCTTGCCAAGTCAAGGCGGTAACCCAAGAGACCGGTCTCATCTTGCGTGTGGGATTCAATCGTCGCTTTTCTCCCTTTATGACTGCAATGCGTCAAGTCGTCGGTCAGTCGGGGACCCGGATCTTCAGCGCGCGCATCAATGTTGGTTCTCTTGGTCAACATTGGAGTAATACAGCCGAGGAGGGGGGGCGCCTCCTTGGCGAAGGCATCCACTTTTTCGACTTATGTAATTGGTTCATGGCTGTTCCTCTTGTTGAGATCAGCGGGCAGTTCGCTGGAGAGGTTACAAATGTCAATCCGAATGCCAGCGTCCAGTTACGCTACACGGATGGCTCCATGGGACATATTCTTTATACAATCTCCGGGAATTCGGAAGGCGGCAAAGAATACTATGAGGCGTTCGGAAATGGGAAATTCGTCCGTTCTGAAGATTTCACAACGTTTTCGGCCTATGGCTCGTCTGTCAGAGTGCCGCGCCGAGAACGAGGCAATAAAGGACAGTTGGCTGAGCTTATGGAATTCGAGGCTGCCATCCGCGGGGAGTCATATCCCGTTGAAGGAGCTGATGCACACGCCGGGGCTCTTTCTACATGGATGGCATTAGCTGTATATAAGAGCGCTGCCATGGGAGCCGTGATAAAGTGCAATTTGTCATTACGAGAAGGCTATAATAGCTATCTCGGGCTTGAGAGTGCAGATCTCAGTTCTCTGTCTCTTCGTGAAGCGCTAGGACCAATAGCTTCAGTATAAACTTTATCAAACTAAAGTGCGAAGCATAATCTACGACACTAATGATTCTCAAACGGTTCCAGCTCCTTGGATTGATCGTACGAGAAATCACATAGGAGCTGCAGCGCTGTTCAGCTCGCGGATAGCAGGGTTGGGGCTGGCGTTTCTCAGCACAGTGGTTGCTGCACGACTCCTTGATTCAGATGAGTTTGGGAGATTCACATTTCTTCGATCAATGACTTTATATCTAGGGATATTTTTCGATTTTGGCGCGTCTATCGCCACGGGGCGACTGCTGGCGTTATCGCAAGCAGCCTCTGAGGCTGAGAATCTGTGTGGGGCGTGGTTAGTGATCTTTACGCCTATAGCAGTGGGATATGTCTTGCTATTAGCCGCGAGTTCGTTTTGGCTAGACGAACTTTTCCACTTCAATGTGAACAAGGCGATTTTTTTGAGTGCGATACCAGCTCTAGGTATCCCTTTGGAGCGATCATTAAGAGAATTACTACAAGGACAAGGTGGGGCACTCTTGTTGGGAATACTGAACACCGTCCCGTGGGCGTTGTTTCTGTTGCTCTCGGTGAGTTTATGGATTTCTGGCTGGGCATCGTTTGAAGCTGTTGTCTTTGTATATTTTGGAGCGTTCTTTGCCACGATGGTAGTGCTGATTGTGCTGTTGCGACCCCGATTTGATCGACTCGGAGATCTCGCGCGTAAAATTCTGGCTGAGACAAGGGCATTTGGACTAGAGGCGTACATAGGACGAATCATTGGAACAGGTACGTATCAGTTGGACTCGCCGATGATTGCCTACTTTACTCAGGACCCGGCCGCAGTTGGCTTTTATGGTTTGGCGAAGGCATTGGTTGCGCCTATCTCTCTGGGGCCTGGATCATTGAGTGTTGCGATATATCGTGATCTTGCTCGCGCAGCACGATTGCCCGTTCGGTTCACGAGAGTCAATCTTCTTTGGTTGATCGTCTTGAGCGCACTCTATTTGGTGCTTGCTCGACCTGTCGTCTTTTCTCTGTTTTCCTCGGAGTATGCTGAAATGCTTCCTCTCTTGTATGTTTGGATCCTTTCGGCTTTTATTCAGGGGGCATACCAACTGCCGAATTTCTTCCTCTCCGCCAAGGGAGAAGGTCGGGTATTGCGCATTATAGCGACTTGGTTTGCCGCAGCTAACATTTTACTGAATTTTTCCCTCATTCCGCCATTCGGAGCGTTTGGGGCTTCGGTCGCCTCGACCATTGCCAATGGGTTGTGGCTCTACATTTGTATCCGCTTTTATCAGAAGACTGTGATAGGCGGGCGCGACGGAGGTATGCATGTCAGTCCATAGTGACTCTGAGCGAAAGTATCAATTTGGCTCCGACCCCTGGGGCACGGGAGACGCAACGGGAGAATACTACGATGCATTTTTGCAGTTCATCTGCACTGTCAAGTCGAAGGCTGCAATCGCAGTCGATGTGGGTTGCGGAGAGGGTGCCTTTACGGCTCGTGTGGCGACTCTGACTGAGAAAACTTATGGTATTGACATCTCGCCAACAGCTATTCGGAGGGCAAAGGAGCGATTTCCAGGAATCGAATTTTCAGTGTGTGATTTGCGGCACATTGCAAATCTCGAGATTGAAGAATACTCGATAGATCTCATTGTTGTGAGCCAGGTACTATACTACTTGACCTGGACTGAGGCGTCAGAAGCTCTGGCTCAGCTCGGGACATTATTGACGCCTGACGGCGTGATTTGTGCCGCAGCAAACTGTAGCGGTGGTGAGTATTTCCAACCTCATGAGTTCCATGCGCTCTTTGCAGACCATTTTGACATCGTCGGGGAGGAGAAGTTTCAACACCATATCTTTATTGCTGGAAAACGCAGGCCGGCAGAGGTCCTGATTACTGTTGATTACGAGGTGGATGATTTTGGAGACCGAGAGGTGATAGGAACACCGGAAATGTGGAGCCGACAAGTGATCGAGCCGTGTCGCCAGCTTATGGCGCTATGCGAGGAGTTCGGCGCCAAACTAACTATTATGCTCGAGATATGCGAGCTGTGGTTTGTCGATCAATATATGCCCGCAGTTGCCGACCGAGTTCGGGCTCAGTTGGTTGACGCTGTTCAAAGAGGCCACGATGTGCAGGTGCACATGCATACCCGCTGGTTGCCTGAATTGGGAGCCAGGCTGGACCAATCCACAGGAATTGTCCAATTCAACATGGATGCACCAAGGCTTCAGGATTTGGCTGACGGTGAGTTAGAGCGCATCCTACGTCGAGCCAAACAAGAACTTGAGGAATTGCTACAACCTGTTCGCGCAGATTACGAAGCCATCGTCTTTCGAGCTGGCAAGTACCAGATTCAGCCTCACGAAAGAGTGTTCGCGGTGCTGGCGGCCTCAGGCTATAAGGCGGATAGTTCGGTCTGGCAGGGAGGGTTCTTATCAATTTACGATCGTAAACCCGGTTACGATTTTCGCTCGCTCTGGACGCAGGTAACACCTTATTGGCCTAACAAGGAGGATATCAATGTGCCAGTGCGAGACGTGTGCACGGTGCCGAAGATCTTGGAAATGCCTATATTTGCCCAGGTCGGAGAGCAGTGGGCTTTCGATAGCCTAACTGCGCAACGCTTGATTGGCCTCTTTCAGCAGTCACGAGGCGCTGGGCCTAAGATTATGGTCGGCCATACCAAGGCGCTAACGCCTAGATCTCTTAGTCAACTGCGCATGGTCTTCCAGTGGCTCAGTGGAAGTCAGTCGGTAGTGTTTGAGCGAATGCAAGACGCAGCCCGTCGGTGGTGGCAATACTCTCACATCAACGAGTCACAGACTGCGCAGCAGGAATATGTGCGACGCTCAAGTAGTTCGCCCGAGGAATTATGGCGGAGCTTGCCGGATGCGTACAGGCGGAAGGTTGAGATCTGTGCGATGCATGTTCGGGAGCTGGCGAGACGTAAGGGCCGGGTAAAAATATTAGACGTAGGGTGTGGCACAGGTGAGTTGTTTCTGGTTCCGCTCTGGTACCGTGTTCAAGACGTGGAAGCAGTCGAGATTCTGGGAATCGACGTTGACAGCGCGAGCATTGCGCGAGCCCATGATAATGTTGCTACGCATTCATTGCGACGGATCTCATTCAAAGCTCAGCCGGTTGAGATACTGAACGAAGCTTTTGACCTTGTCATTAGCACAGAGGTCATCGAGCACCTTGAGGATCCTGCGACCTTCCTGACCGCCTTGCGTGCAGTCGTTGCCGAAGATGGCATGTTAGCACTTAGCACACCGAATGGTATGGGTTACTCCGAACAGGAGCGGAAGCTGCTTTATGCCACTTTTGATCTGGTTGGACGTCTACCTATCCCCGTCAAAAAAACTTTTCTACTGCTCTATCGAAAGTTGCAGTCGTGGCGATGGCGGCGAAAAATACAAGCCTCTCTCAAGAGCGGCAAGGACAGACGACGGGCGTTTGCGACACTAAACTTCGCCAACGACGTTCATATCCAATACTTCACCCTTCGACGCCTTAGATGTATGCTCAAGAAGAGCGGTTTTGCCGTTGCGGAAGTTCATAATGTTCAGTTGTTAGGAGGATTGATCGGGAAAATCCTGGAATCGCCATTCAACGTAGAGAGAGTACTAAAGGTCTTACCTAATTGCTTGGCATCATCATGGTTGGTGGTGTGCCATACTCAGGCTGATGCTGGTCAGAGTTCATACTCAACGACCTGTCGTCGCATCGGGGTCAATCCCTGCGTCACGCAGCGTGATCGATAAACGCTAGGGTGAACAGAAAGTGACTCACCCAGAGTAGAAGATCGACATGATATTCGAGATTATAGCGATGTTTGCTCTGCCGCTCTTATTTGCTTGGAGAGCGCTAACATTAAGGAACCCGGTTGCCCACATTGTCGTAGGTCTCTACGCCTACCTGTTTTACGCGATCACCATAGTATCAAGCAAATATAGTATTCCTGGATTGGTTATTCCTATAGACGTTGCTAACTATTTTCGGATGGCAGTTCATCTATTCGTATTTTTCGTGCTCTTAGTTGTTTTTTTGTTAACTCGACCGGCGTTGCGAATACCAAGATTCATAAAATGGGGCGGTGCGACCCTTGTGGGAATGTTGTTCAGCGCTTTCGAAAACGGTGCTGAACCGGCAGCAATCGCGAGAATCGCAGCGACGGGTGTCATGCTGGTTAACCTGCTCATTCTGATTCCAAATCTAGCAATACGGGAGAAGGAATACTTCCTGGAGGTCAGAAAGGGATGTATCCTGATCGCTGTCTATCTCAGCGTCTTTTCGGTGTATACGCTCTTGCTGTACGGAGCCTTTCCCGAGTGGAGGATTCGCCTCGGTCGACCACTGAATCCTGGAATATTGTCGTACCTTATCGCCACGGCCACGGCGGCGTCCTTTCTGACGGATACAAGGATTTACGTTCGAGCCGTACTGGGGATCGCGGTGCTGGCCGCTGCGTCCCGGGCCGACGCAGCCCTCGTTTTGGGAATTTATTTTATCGTAGCAGTCTGGAGGGGGGAATGGGGGGTCAAGGTCCTTTGGGCAACGCTCGCTCTTGCCACTACAATCTTGGTATTGCTAAGCGCAATGCCCAATGAGACTGAAAGTTTCTATAGGCTGTTATTCGTACGGGATGACTTTTATAGCGGCCGGCTGGAAATTTGGACGACTGGCGTCGATAACGTAATGGAGTCGCCCTGGCTTGGCAAAGGTGATCGAACCTATGTGGGTCGGTTTGACCCGAAGGGAGCCATAGATGAGGAGACGGCCCTCCGCTCACACAATATGTTTTTAGAGCTAGCGATGAGCTACGGCATCCCCGTCGCGATCCTCGCGTTCAGTCTCTATTTCTCCATTGCGGCTGCGACAAGCCGCTTGCGGAACACGCCCGGTGGCGGAACATATGCGTTCGTTGGCCTAGCGATGGTCTCGCTCGCGCTCGGGCATAGCATGGTTGATACCTCCTTCTGGACAAATCTTGGCGATGGAACGAACGTTCTCATCCTCTCTATTTCTGGACCACTCGCTCTGCTGGGTGAGCGAGTGCACGCTCGCCCAAGGGCTATATATAATCCAACGCTTCAACTCCGCCGTCCCCGTTACTCCTCATCTTGACGTTGACAAAAAAAGGACTTTTTATGAAATCCCCATCCTTTGACTCCCTTAACACGATAAGTCGTCGTGAGTTTCTCCAAACCACCGCTCTAACGCTTGCCTCAGCTGCATTGCCTCGGCTCAGCGTGGCGGACAGTCCTCCGCAGGCGACGCGAATATTCGAGAATGGACAATCGCGTGCATCGATTGTGCTTGGCGCAAATGCAACGAAACAGGTCCAGGACGCAGCGAGCCTCTTGGCGCAGTATTTTGAACGATGTACGGGCTCGGCGATTGTCATGGCGGCAACCCCTCCAAGTATTAGTCAGGAAGTGATCCGCATTGGTGACCGGGACCGCTTGGGCGGAAAGAAGGAGACGCTTGAGAAACTTGACAGCGATGGCTTCGTCATTGACTTTCCAGACTCTGGGAATGTTGTTCTTACTGGCGCGAGTGACTGGGGCACCGAGTTCGCCGTTTATGAGTTTCTCGAACGGTACCTCGGGGTCCGATGGTTGTTTCCGGGAGCTGACGGTGAGTACGCGCCGAAGCTTTCGGTGATTGATCTGCCCATGGTTTCAGTCATCCAAGAGCCCGCATTCTTCTCGAGAGAGGTTGGGGTCGAGGGTGATAGTGTGAAGACGTGGGCTCGTAGAAACCGCATTCACAGCCGTATCCAGTTCCATCACAATCTTCGATATCTGTTTCCGCCAGAGACCTACATGAAGACGCATCCTGAGTTTTTTCCACTACGAAACGGTCTCCGTTACTTTCCGCCGCCAGAGAGACTTTCCGACTGGCAGCCTTGCTTTTCAGCCAAGGGCATTGTCGAAGAAGCAGTCCGCAACATCCGCGATTACTTCACGAAGCATCCGGAAGAGACGTCATTCTCTCTTGGCGTCAACGACAGTGGAATGTTCTGTGACTGTGAGGCGTGTCGGAGTAAGTACGGTCAACGAAAGAATTTTCTGGGATACGACGATCGTTCTGATGAGTACTATGAGTGGGCGAATGCGGTTGCAGCCGAAGTGTTGAAAGAGTTTCCAGACAAGTGGTTTGGCTGCCTTGCCTACCGCGAGGTTTTGCAACCGCCATCCGTGAACTCCGTTCATCCCCGCATCATCCCCTACCTCACATATGACCGCCTCCGCTGGGTTGATCCTTCTAGCGAGGCGCAGGGTCGGAAAATCACAGAGGATTGGGCGAAGAAGGCGCGTGTCATCGGATGGTACGATTACATCTATGGAGCGCCGTACTGCGTGCCGCGCCTTTATCCCCACCACATGGCAAACTATTATCGGCTGGGTCGGTCCCTTGGCGTCCGTACTCAATATGCTGAAGCTTATCCCAACTGGGGAGAAGGACCAAAGTTATACATTAGCCTGCGCTTACAATGGGACCCGAACCTCGATCCTAGTGCGCTGATGTCCGACTGGTGTGCGAAGGCGGTCGGTACGGGTGCCGACTCGGATTTAGTGAAATACTGTGGAATCTGGGAGAATTTCTGGACTCGGATCGTACCAAAGTCACCGTGGTTTTCTGGATTCGAGCATGAATACTTGCCGTTTATGGATCCTGGATATCTGTTGCTGATCACTGACGAAATCATACAGAGTCGGAAGCTTCTCGATCACATGGCCGCGTCCACCAAAACGGCGGAAGAGCGGAAACGAGCGGAAGTTCTCCGAAGAGCTTTTGATTACTACGAGGCCTCTGCCGTCTCGTACCTTGGCCTCAAGGGTAACAAGGTGGCGTGGGAATGGGCAGCTGCAATTCTTGGCAAACGAGATGTCGACCGGAAGTATTTCCAGGACATGGCAAGTCGGCGAAAAACTCTCGTCGACGAGTTCTCGAGCGATCCGGTTCTTACCCATGATGGGGTTCGTTTTGATCGATTCAAGACCCTGCAATGGTAGCTGTTATTGCGGCGAAGCAGTAACTGAATCAGTTAGCGTAAGATTGAGTGTGAGATTGAATAGGCAACTGCAATCCGAAGGCTCCCGAAGAGCAGTGACATGAAAGCCATCATAAATAACAAGATGTGTTTGATCCCGAACCATTCCCCTCAACCTGGGCGTGTTCTCGTCCGTGTACAAACGTCGGCACGAAAAATTGGGACCGGCAAGTTACGTCAAGTATCCAGACACTTTCTGAATCTGCTGAAAAACCGCCTGCGGCTCATTCCTGAGGTCATAGTTTATGATGGACCGCGTCTTTTACTGGATAGGTTGATCCACATGACGCGTAGAGAAGTGCGGCAGTTCAGTGGACATTGCGCAAGTTTTTCGGGAATCGCGATTGATGACAAATCATATTCTCCAAGTGGGTTAACAGGCAGAGTAGCCGGAGTCTCCATGACGCACCCGCTTGATACTGAATTTGTCATTGCCCGGCCTGAGTTTGTTTTTCCGATCCCTGATGAGTTGTCAAAATATCTTGCAGCACTTGTCCTTTATGGAGGTATGACAGTCTACGCAGTAACGAGAGCCTTAAAATTGACAGACGGTCCTGTGGGAGTGACGGGGCACGGGATTCTAGCCAATATTGTTGCTTCGATACTTTTGAGTGAGGGAAGGCAGATAGCTTTATGTCACAGCAACCAAGCCATCGATCTTAAAAACATTTGTGTTGGTCTGCAACTAGAAAAGAACGGCGAATCTTCTCTGCCAGCTGAGAGGGCTACCATCTGGATTGAGACAGATGATGCGACAGTACCTAAAGAATATTCTGCCGAGCAAGTCATTGGGGTAAGTGTTTCTTTAGATACTATCCGTGCAGTGTGGCCGAATGCGAGGAAGCACCTGTCTATCAATATCGGTGACTTAGAGAAAGACCCTGATCGTGTCGTTGATCTTTATTACTATGACGGCAATTGCGACTGGCCTGATTGGTTTCAGCCGCGCTATTTTCAACGGTATTTGGAATTGGCGACGAAGGGTCGGATTATCCTTGGGCATGTACCACCAAAATGTGATTTGGGAAATATTTCTACGACAGACAAAACAATTCAGAAGGCAGTCTCAGACGCCAGATCTTCTAGAGCAGGTATTATCTTCACTGACTTTGATGCGCCACTCCAGTCGCTCTCTTCTGGACCGATCATTATCAAACAAACTTCTTCCACTACCCGGCAGGTCAAAAAGGTTAGTTTAATTGGTGCAGGCCGCTGGGCCTTGGGAATGATAGTGCGACAAATCTTATGCAATAAGAACATTGCTTTGAGAGGGGTTTGTGATCGTCGTCCAGAGGTCTTACATCTAGCTTACCAGACGTTACCGTTTGAGTATGCCACAACCAATTATGAGGATCTCCTTAATGATGAACAGACCGATATGATAATTGTGGCTACCTATCATGGCGCCCACGCGCCGCTAGCCACGTTGGCTTTGCAAGCTAATAAGCACTGCTTTGTCGAAAAACCACCCGCAATTAATGAGAGTCAGCTTGAAACTCTTATCGCTGCAGCTCGATGTAGTGGCCGTATGTTGTATGTTGGTTATAATCGGCGTTTTGCCCCCATCACAAAGATTCTCGTTGAGCATTTGCGAAAAATTGAAGGCCCTATGAGCATTAGTATGGTGATACGCAGTGTAGATATTCCAAAGAAAAGTTGGTATTTTTGGCCTACAAACGGTAATAGAATTATAAGCAATATTTGTCATTTTACTGATTATGCTTTCCAGTTATTAGGATATTCTACTCCTGTGAGCGTTATGGCTTCACCTTCTACAAGCGGGCGTTTAGATCAGAATGTGGTTGTTAGTATCACTTTTGCAGATGGCAGTATTGCGTCTATTTTATATACTGATAAGGGCAATAGGAGCATGGGCGAATATGATCAACGTTATCAAGTGATGAAAGGGAATCTGACTGCTCGAATCGATAATTTTACACGGCTGACTATCCTTGAAGCAGGTAAACAAGTTGCTCAGTGGAAAGGACTGCCAGATATGGGACATCGGCAACAAATGGCAGCCGTTGCCGATGCCCTTTTAAGAGAAAATTTCTCTCTTGTTTCTCTTCCTTTTACAGAGATAAGCGCCAGAATCTATCTAGCAGCGGCTCGTTCTGCGGAGATTGGGGAACCTGTTCAACTCGAAGCTGCGTTAAAGCAGACTTCCATCGGCAGTGATGGAGAGCAGAGGACAGGCAGTCTGAGCGATGTTGATGTTTATCAGAAACAGATGACCTCGGGTGGTGAGGCTTAAGATCTCGGACAGGCCCTTTCTAGACGATCGCACGCCGTTTCCATCACGTCAATTGTGAACCTGTGCTTATAATGAGTCCCACATTGCTATGCATACGAGCATTATGTGAAGAAGGGGAACAATGCGATATCAAGACGATTCCTACCGTTCGATGAGCCCGGCGGCTCTCCTGAAAATGGAGGCTGCGATCCATGATCGTGACTACGCTGGGTCCTTTCCTTTCCTGGGCTCTTCTCTGGTGTTTAGTAAAGAGCGCGCCTGGGCTATTAACGATCATGCCCACAAGAAAGGCAGCTATTACCGAGGGTTTAGGAAACGCCGCCTTTTCCAGCTCATGGAGCTTGAACATATTCGAGGGAAGCGAGTCTTGGACGTTGGTTGCGGGAATGGACAACACGCGGTCTTATTTGCCATGTACGGAGCAGAAGTTGTCGCCTTTGATATTTCTGCTCAGGGCGTCGCTGTCGGAAGGCGGATGGCAGAGGCCAATGGGGTATTGGAGCATTGTAACTTTGTGGTGCAAACGGTGTCGGAAATGGCTTTTAAAGATGACTCCTTCGATATCGTGATTTTCAATGCCGTGCTCCATCATGTCCTCAAGTATCCCAACGTGAAGTGTGAGGCCCTACGAGTACTGAAGCCAGGTGGTCGCATCGTTTTTGCAGAAGGACTGCGGTCAAACCCTTTGTACCGTGAGATCCGTTCGATTTATCGCCGTTTTACTGGGGGCAAGCCGCAGGGCGACATTGATTTGGAATATGAAGATCTGCTCCAATTCGCCGCCGACTTCCGGGAGACCTATCTCGAATGTTTCTGTTTGTCCTTGGGCGTGAAAGAGTTGATTGCTAAGCCGATAGACAACAGCCTGCCAATCCGGACGCTACTTTTTATGTTGAAAAAACTTGATGATATAATCCTTGCGGCCTTCCCCTCTCTCCAAAAATACTGCTCCGAAACGGTGGGCGTTCTCACTAAGTAGGAGCGGGTGAGCGAAGGTCATGCGAAGCGCTGTGCTGAACCGGATGCTGGGTTGGCGTACAAAGGTCGTGATACAAAATTCCATTGGTGTTCTTCCAGGCTCCACTCCTTTTCGTATTAACGAGTGGTTGACCCGCGTAGCGCGAGGCGCTCCGTTGGCGAGGGCAGATCTCTCGCAACGGTTTGAAAAAGGGGTTGATAATCTCCACTTTTTACGACTAAAAAGCGGCTGTACGGTGGAAGGAAAAACCATCTTGGAACTCGGTACGGGTTGGTTGGGGGTTGACTTGCTCCTCTTTTACTTGTTGGGCGCCAAGAAAATCTATACCGTCGATCATCATCCTCATCTCACGTATTCCACATTTAAGAACTTGCTTGTGTGGATCGACACCAAGCCTGATGTTCTGGGGCAAATGGGAAAATTCGGGCTGTGCCCCGATTCTCTTCTGCAGCAGCGTTTTGTTCACGTGAAAGATGTGCATGCGCAGTGTTCGAATCTTCATCAGATGCTGCAGACAATGCACATCGAATACTGCATTTCGCATTCGTGTAGAACAACACCCTTAGCTCTCCCATCAAAAGGGATAGACATCTTCTATAGTGAATCAGTTTTGCAGCGTATCCCTGAGGAAGATCTTCGTGACACGATACAAGATGCAGCAACGCGACTCTTGTCTCCGACAGGCGTGTTTTTCCATCGCGTGAATCCTCTAGACGTGAACGCACACCTTGATCGGCGGCTATGGTATCTCAATTATCTCAGATATAGTGATTTTTTCTTTCGGGTCTTTTATTCTGGCAAGCTCAACACTCAGAATCGGCTTCGAGAGTCAGACTTTGTTGACTTCTTCTCAAACGCAGGTCTGGAGGTCATGTATGTGGGGAGTTACATTATGCGCGAGGATTTAGAGCGGCTGAAAAAGTTTCCAGTTGACCGACGATTTGTGGGTAAAACTATCGAAGATCTGGCGACGTGGCGGTCAAAAATCGTAGGGTGCAACGCTGGAGAACCGCCGAGTCGTCCTCGAGAGCATGAGGTCTTTTATACTGCCGGCTATACGGCGTTAGATTAGGAATGTCGCATCAAATCTGATCATGCTTGAAGCGTCATGAGTACTATGCCTCTTTCGTCGCTTGACAAACCTGCTGTCCTCTATGTGTTGCCAAAGGCCAATTTTTTCTCTCAAGGGCGGCGTGGAAGAGTAACCCACGCTATAGGCGTTGCGCGAGGGCTCGGGGAGAACCAAGTCCCCGTGCACGTTATTTCGGGAAACAGTTTGGCGCTGTATGCGCAAGAATTGGGCTCGTTCGTGACCCTTCATGAAGTGCCGTCTCCGACAGCAGGACCGCTCGCTGACCTGCGCTGGACCCGCTCGCTCATTGCTGAAATCCGTGACCTCCTCAGTCAACATCCGCAGATCAATTTCGTCATCATTCGCTACGCCAGCTCTAATGGCTTCCTGTTCCAGGCTCTTCCCCGTATGTATCCGGATATAGTCTGGGTTTTTGAGGTCAACAGTCTTCTCTACCACCAGTACGATAACTTGCCCTTATTTGTACGAAGGTTCGCTCTTAGTGCAGAACTCCGAGTGATCAATCATGCCAATGTCACCTATGTGGTCTCTGAGGGGTTAAAGTCTGATTTGCGGCAAGGCGTCGCCACGAATCAAGATCGTATCCTTGTTGTTCCCAATGCTGCTACAGATAACTTGGCGCGTCTTGCTACAACAGCAGCATCCAGTCGGCAAACCCGAGAGGAAGGCCTCGACGATGATGGCGTGCAATTTGTCTATCTGGGAGTATTCCAAACCTATTACGAACTTGAATTGGTAGTCGAAGCATTTGCGGAGATTCGAGCGAAAAACGTCAAGACTGAGCTGCATCTCTTCGGGGATGGTCCATTGCTTTCTCGCGTGCAATCGATAGCAAAGGGGCATCCTGGCATTGTCTTCCCAGGACGGTATGATTTGTCGAAAATGCTCAGGGAGGGCGCGCTTGGAGAAAACTGGGTGTTACTTCTCCCGTACCGAGATTCTCCGATTTGTCGAGTGGGCTCGCCAACGAAATTATTTGAATATATGGCGCTTGGCCGACCCATTATTACGTCTCGAGTCGGACAATTGTCGCAAATTTTGCAAGATGGGGTGACGGCTCTTTTCTATACTGCCGGTGATCGGGCTTCCTTGGTTGCCTGTATGCAACGGATGGTGGACGAACCGGCGACCCGGCGCGCCATGATGGCGAATGCTCGCAATGAGTTCTTGGCGAAACATACTTGGCAGAAGCGGATGGATGCCTTTTACGAGGCACTGCGCTGCTACAAATGTAGATAGAACGACGCAATGAAGTTAGACGAAAATGTACAACCGGTCTTTGTGGTGGGGGTAGGTCGCTCGGGAACGTCTTTGGTCCATAGTATGTTGGCTGCCCATTCTCAATTGGCCTTTCCTCCAGAAATCAATTTCATCCGACGTTATCTCGCGACGAACAAAATAAGCGAGACTTTTCATAAAACCGGAACAAAAGGAGTGCAAAAACTTCTTCTCGAGGATCGCTATATCCAAAGGATGGGGCTTGAGGTCCCAGCGGTATTAGCCGCAATCGAGCGGACCTCTCAAGAAGTGACAGATGGAATCGTTTATCTGGCCTTGTTACACAGCTATGCGCAGAAAATTGGGAAACCCCGCTTTGGGGATAAAGACCCGCGCAGTGTTGAATACCTTCCCCTCCTCGGGAGATATTTCCCGCAGGCGTATATTGTTCACATTATTCGCGATCCGCGAGATGTCCTTGCCTCAAAGAAAAAGGCGGCTTGGTCACGGGGCCGACTGCCCCTCCTGCATATCGCGGCCAACATGGTGCAACTCTGGATGGGCCGGTATTATGGGCCGAAATTTTTTGGTCATCGCTATGCTGAGATCGTTTACGAACAATTACTAGTGGACCCGGAGCGGGTGCTGCGGGAGTTGAGCAAGAAGCTCGATTTAGAATTTGAACCAGTATTATCGAGATTTGCCGAAGCCGCGAAAGAACTCGTAACTCAGGAGGAAATGGAATGGAAGAAAGAGACGCTGGGGGAGCTGCTTCGTGATAATTCCGGTAAATGGCGGGACACTCTGAGTGACTACGAAATCTTGGTTACCGAATCTGCATGTCGTGAGGCTATGCAAGTCGGCCAATATCAACGCAGCTCAATCCATGTGGGCGTTGCGCAAAGAATGGCCGTGGCGGCAGTCTGTCCTTTGTTTGTCCTGTTTAAGAAAACCTATTGGTGCTATCGCGCCCTGTCCATTTGGAGACATTTGTACCGCGCCCCGGGAAAGGCCGCGCCTAGAGACGCTTCATGGGTATACTGAACGAATTCTCTGGGATCGTTCATTACGTGGATGGAACGACCGCTTATGCCTCTCGAGGGAGAGTGATTTTTCGCAGTCTCGACGGAGGTGAGAGCTGGGTTCCTTTGTTCACCCTGCCTCTTCCTACTCTGAATCGCTTTATGGCGAGCACCCGTCTGTCTCGTCGTCTTTTTCGTGCAAATATCTATCATCTCAGGCCTACTTCTCCAGATCGACTAGTAACGCTCGGATTCGGCGCTGTTTTTGTCATTGATACCCAAGCGCGTGCGGTGAATCGGGTTTGTCGTATCGTTGGTTCTCGACCCCTATCTCTGTGTGATGATCACCACGCCTTGTATTATGGCGAATACAGAGGCAATCCTGAGAGGAGCAGTGTCCATGTGTGGAGCAGTGTAGATCAGGGTTGCACTTGGACTCCAGTCTATGTTTTTAACAATATTCGACACATTCATGGCGTGTTTTTTGACCCCTATACTGAATGGCTCTGGGTTACGACAGGTGACACTAACGAAGAATCTGGTATTTGGGTGACAAAGGACCGGTTTGTCTCGGTGGAGAAAGTTGTTACGGGATCCCAACAGGTCCGGGCAATCACTCTTTTATTTGACCAGGAGAGCGTTTTCTTTGGGTCCGATAGTCCTGAGGAGAAAAATCACCTCTATCGGCTTGACCGACGCACCTACCGGATTGAGCAGCTTGCGCCCGTAGCCGGGTCTGTCTTTTTTGGTTGCCAGGTTGGGAACCAGTTTTTCTTTTCCACCGCCTGTGAGCCAAGCAAAGTCAATCGATCACGGCAAGTCACGGTATGGGGGGCGAAGATGGGAGAAGCGTGGCATGAAATCATGACTTTTCAAAAAGATCTTTTCCCAATGAAGGCTTTCCAGTATGGGCAGGTCATGTTTCCTGCCGGTCCTGGACAGGAAGGTCATTTGTGGCTGACCCCGTTTGCAACCTGGCAGGACCAAATAAGCAATAAGATTGCTATTACATAACGCTTGAAGGCCACTTTGAGAGCAGACTCAGCAATTGGCTATAGAAGCTTTGCAGAGGACATGTGGGTGAATGTTTAAAGGACTAAACATGAAGATATGTCACGTTGTTGGAGCCCGTCCCAATTTCATGAAAGCTGCCCCAGTTGTGCGTGCGCTTACTGAGCAGGAGAACGGCCAACAAGTGCTGGTACATACTGGCCAGCACTACGACGTGAGCATGTCGGATGTCTTCTTTCAGGAACTCGGGCTCCCTGAACCGGATGTGAACCTTGAAGTAGGCTCAGGCTCTCATGCTCGGCAAACCGCTGAAATTATGATGAGGCTTGAGCCTGTCATTGTTGAGACAAAGCCCGATCTGGTTATCGTTTATGGTGATGTCAACTCTACTGTGGCGGCTGCTCTTGTCTGTAGTAAACTTTTAGTGACTATCGGGCACGTTGAAGCAGGTCTACGTTCTTTTGATCGCACCATGCCTGAAGAGATTAACCGCTTGTTGACCGACCAAGTGGCTGATCTCTTATTCACGCCCTCGTCTGATGGCGATGAGAATTTGCTCAGGGAAGGCATTACTCCCGAGAAAATTCATTTCGTGGGTAACGTGATGATTGACACCTTGCTTCGGCTGCTGCCCGTTGCTGAAGCTCGGAACGTGCAGGCGCATCATCAGGTAAAAGCGCATGACTATGGTCTTGTAACTTTACATCGCCCTGCAAATGTAGATGATCCAGCAGTGTTGCGCATGATTGTTGACGCACTGAATGATGTGAGTGCGCACACGACGCTCCTCTTTCCCGTTCATCCACGTACTCGTCAACAACTGACGCGTTTGGGGTTCTCAGCATTGCATCCAAGGCTACGGTTACTTGAGCCTCTGAGTTATCTAGACTTTCTCGCGTTGCAGCGTACGGCAACCTTTGTCATTACGGACTCTGGCGGCATCCAAGAAGAAACCACCTATCTCGGCGTTCCGTGTCTCACTGTACGTGAGAATACCGAACGACCAGTGACAATGTCCCTGGGAACGAGCTGCTTGGTGGGGCGAGACATGGGACAACTCCGAAAACATGTGCAGAGCATTCTCGCAGGAGCATGGAAGACGGGGAGTATTCCACCATTGTGGGATGGACATGCTGCTGAACGCATTGCACGAATTATTGGTTCACTGTGATTGCACGAGTCTCTCACTTCTTACAGTTGTGGCGAACTTTTGGGACCGCGTGGATCGTCTACCGAGCTCATTACGCGCTTCGCTTACGCACCGGAGCCGTGCGTCGTCAGTGCCCGGCCACTGATTGGGAGGCGCAACCGCTTGATCGCTTTCTAGGAGAGGCATCTTTAATTCGACGGCCCCAAACGTATTACGAGTATCGGAAGGACCGAGCTTCTTTATTTTTCTTTAGACCTGAAGATCGGCTTGCTTTCCAAAATGTTTTTGCTGTCTGGGACACTCACGATAGTCCAGAGAAAGCCGCTGACGATTTAGCCCACGGAATCTTCACCTATTTTTCTCAAACAGTCGCTCAGGTTGGCTTTCCTCCGTCTTGGCATGGGAATCCTTTTACTCGCCAACATACGCCTCAAGATCAACACTGGAGCCGGATCGGAGACTTTGGTTATGGAGACATCAAAATCATCTGGGAACTTAATCGGTTTGGATTTGCCTACACGCTGGTTCGCGCCTATTGGCGCACCGGGGACGAGCGCTATGCTGAATTATTTTGGCGACTCGTCGAAGACTGGCGAGCACAGAATCCCCCACAGCAAGGTGCGAACTGGAAGTGTGGCCAGGAAACCAGTTTGCGAGTGATGGCTTGGTGCTTCGGTTTATACGGGTTTGGCGATGCTGCAGCGACAACGGCTGAACGAGTTGTTATGTTGGCGCAAATGATCGCTGTTTCAGGTGGGCGGATTGCCGCGAATCTCGAGTATGCGCTTAGTCAACGCAATAACCATGGCGTTAGTGAAGGGGTAGGGCTCTGGACCATAGGCGCACTTTTTCCCGAATTCCACGCTGCTGAAGAGTGGCGCGTCGTTGGGCGGAAGGTGTTGGAATCGCAGGGGCGCGAACTCATTTACAATGATGGTTCCTTCTCGCAGCATTCCGTGAATTATCATCGGTTAATGTTACACGATTATTTGTGGGCCTTGCGACTCGGAGATCTCTTGCAACTTCCTTTCAGCGAAGCTTTGAAAGAGCGCGTCTGTCAAGCCGGAAATTTCCTATATCAAATACAGGACCATGACACTGGAAAGGTCCCCTATTACGGCCAGAACGATGGCTCCTTAATCTTACCGTTTAACAACTGTGACTATCTAGATTTTCGGCCAGTGGTCCAGAGCATTCACTATTTATCTACCGAGGCTCGCTGTTATCCGGACGGGGTGTGGGATGAGGACTTGCTCTGGCTTTTCGGCTTGTCTGCGGTCAAGTCACCGGTACGCCCTCCCATTGTGAAAGATTTACAGGCGGTGGACGGTGGTTATTACACGCTTCGCTCTCGACAGGGATTTGTTTTCCTTCGCTGTGCGACTTTTCGCGATCGTCCCGCGCAGGCGGATATGCTGCATTTAGATCTGTGGTGGAGAGGGCAAAATATCGCGCTTGATGCTGGAACCTACAGTTACAATGCTCCGGAGCCTTGGGACAATCCTTTCGCGAGGACGGCGTATCACAACACGGTGACAGTCAATAGTCTGGATCAAATGGGGCGAGTGGGGAAATTCCTTTGGCTGCCATGGCTCAAGAGTCGAGTTCGTTATTCTGCCCAATCCCCGCAACACGTCCTGGCCTATTGGGAAGGCGAACATGATGGTTACCAACGACTCGAGTCTCCAGTGCGCCATCGTCGGGGCGTTTTGCGTCTCGGTGATGAGTGGTGGCTTGTGTGCGACGCGCTCTCGAGTCGAGCACGACATAACTATCGGTTACACTGGCTTTTCCCTGATCTAGCGTATGTTTGGAATGAAAAGGAGGGCTGTTTTCAGCTGCGGACTGCGATGGGAGCTTACTTCGTGCGGGTTGGAACTTCCGCGCCAAATTGTGCATGTTCGTTAGTGAGAGCATGCACAGACTCCCCCCGAGGGTGGCGTGCGCCGTATTATTACTACCGAGAACCGGCTTTGTCGCTCGCCCTAGAAGCAGCCGCGGAAACAGCACATTTTTGGACGCTTTTTGGTCCTGCACCTGGCGCCATTGCTTGCAAGGGTCAAACGATGACCGTGACAACTCGAGAATGGAAAGTTATCGTACAGCTGCACGTTCCCGCTAACGAGGCGACGGCAATTGTGAGTAGTGCGTCTTTTTCGGGAAGTATGGATGACAGCCTTGAGGTTTCCCCATGCACGTCTTGTTGATTCATCAAGCCTTTGTTTCTCCCCGAGAAGCGGGGGGAACGAGGCATTATGAACTTGCCCAGCTTCTCCTACGGCGACACCATCGTTTCTCTATTGTTGCCAGCGATCTTAGCTATTTCACCGGGCAACGCGCAACCACGAAGCCGGCGCTCGTGACTGAACAAGATATTGACGGAATAAAAATCTTACGCGCTTATACCTATCCTTCGCTCCACAAGAGTTTTATCTGGCGTATTGTCTCCTTTCTCAGCTTTATGGTGACCTCAGTGGTAGCGGCGCTACGAGCTGGTCCAATCGATCTCATTATGGGGACGTCTCCTCCCATCTTTCAGGCAGTGTCAGCTTGGATTGTTGCTGTCTTACGACGGAAACCTTTTCTGTTGGAGATTCGAGATCTCTGGCCGGCATTTGCTATCGATATGGGAGTGCTCAAGAACCGGTTGCTTATTCAGCTATCTGGCTGGCTTGAAAAATTCCTGTACGCACGGGCTACTCATATTGTGGTGAATTCTCCCGCATATCGGGACTACTTAATTAAAAAGGGGATAGCCGAGGCAAAGGTTAGTCTAATTGCGAACGGTGTCGACCCTGACATGTTCCATCCGAAAGCCCGTGGTGAGAGATTTCGCCAGACTGGGGGATTACAAGGGAAATTTGTGGTGACCTACGCTGGCGCCTTGGGACTCGCAAATGATATTCCGACCGTGCTCAAGGCGGCAAACCGACTGCGTGCGCATTCGGAAATTCATTTCTTGCTTGTTGGTGATGGGAAAGAACGTTCTAATCTTCAGACGCTGGCGCAGCAACTGCAGTTGTCGAATGTGACCTTTACCGGCTCACGTCCTAAATCCGAGATATCCGAAGTGATTGCTGCCTCTGACGTTTGTATCGCCATCTTGCAAGACATTCCTATGTTTCGCACGACCTATCCCAATAAGGTTTTTGATTATATGGCGGCAGGGCGACCTACTCTTTTAGCAATTGATGGCGTGATTCGCCGTGTTATCGAGGAGTCACAGGGCGGGATTTTTGTTCCCCCTGGTAAGGATGAAGCTTTGGCGGAGAGCATCCTCGAGTTGAGTCAGAACCCGGAACGCTGTCGTGCGATGGGTGCTTCGGCTCGTGCTTATGTGACGGAGCATTTTGATCGCCGTGCGCAGGCCGATCAATTTTCTCTTCTGGTGCAAACGCTTGCTGCACGGAAAAAGCATGCTCCTGCAATATATCTGAGGGGTGGAAAACGCCTGTGTGATTTCGTGATTGTTCTCTGCCTCCTTCCTTTCTGTCTACTGCTCGGGGCTCTTGTCGCGGTTGGGGTCTATTTTCTGCTCGGCTCTCCGGTCTTCTTCCGGCAGATGCGGCCTGGACTGTATAGCAGATCGTTTACTATGTACAAATTTCGCACGATGACTGCGGCCCGGGATGCGCAAGGGAACCTCCTGCCTGATGCTGAGCGGTTGACTGCGTTCGGGAAGTTTTTACGCAGCACGAGCTTAGACGAGCTTCCTGAACTCTTTAACGTGTTAAAGGGCGATATGAGCCTCGTTGGGCCGCGTCCTCTGCTCATGCAGTATCTTGAGCGCTACACGCCAGAACAAATGCGCCGTCACGAAGTGAAGCCCGGTATTACAGGTTGGGCGCAAGTGAATGGACGTAATGCTCTTACCTGGGAGGAGAAATTCGCCCTCGATGTATGGTACGTTAATCACTATTCATTTTGGCTGGATGTGAAAATTATCGCGCTGACCGTCTGGAAGATTATAAAACGTGAAGGAATTACCGAGCCGGGACAGGCAACAGCGCAAGAGTTTATGGGGACAATCCATCGAGATCTAGCACAAGAAAGGTTAGAGATACAAGAATGATGGACAGATTCTTAGCCTGGCGCCAGTGGTTTGTCCGACGAGTTTATGCTGACCATAACGATTCTAAGTGGGTTAATCAGGCCCTCTCTGAAGTATTGAGCACCCTTAAATCTGGAACAAAAGGCTTGAATATCGGCAGCGGTTCAACGAGACTACACGACCGACTTGTCAATCTCGATATCACGCAGGCTAGAAATGTAGACTGTATAGCAGATGCCCACCGCCTTCCTTTTCATGATGAGGTATTCGACGTTGTTGTTACGCAAGAAACGCTAGAACATGTGGCGGATCCTTTCCAAGCTGTCCGAGAAATATCACGGGTCCTACGAATGGATGGTCTATTGTATTGTCAAGTTCCTTTTGTCATTGGATACCATCCTGGTCCGACTGACTATTGGCGCTTTACTTGTGAGGGAATTCAACAGCTCATGGATCAGGCAGATCTTCATTGTATTAAACTTGGTATGACTACAGGACCAGCGACTGCTTTATACCGGGTGCTTGTTGAGTTTACTGCTAGCTCTATGGGACGGTTGGTGCGTTTCCTGTACATGCCAGCAAAGGCCGCATCAGCAATGTTTTTTTTCCCCCTTAAATTATTGGACCCTCTTTTGGTAGATGGCTTCCAAGCTAATCGAGTAACGGGGGGCTACTTTGTGATCGCTCTTAAAAGCGGACGGGCGGATAAATGAATGTTCTATTCTCAAGTGTCGGCCGTCGCGTTGAGTTGATACGCTCCTTTATACAAGCTTACGCTGATCTCTCGCTTTCAGGGAACATCGTCGGTTTGGATATCGACCCTCTCGCGCCAGCTTTGCGCTTGGTTGATCATTTCTATCTGGTCCCGCGTCTTCATTCTCCAGATTATATTCCCACGCTTATTGACATATGTTGGCGAGAGCAGATTCGTGCAATCTTTCCGTTGATAGACCCCGACGTGCCAGTGCTTGCCAAGCATCGAAAGGAAATTGAGGCGACCGGTGCGAAACTTGCCGTGGTCCCGCTTGCCGCTGTCCCGATTGTTGAAGATAAATGGCGGACCGTCGATTTTTTTCGTGGTCTCGACCTCCCTACTCCCTATTCCTGGTTGCCAGGACAATCGGAGGCGTCACAGCATGAATTTCCTCTGTTTATCAAACCACGCTCCGGCAGTGCGGCGAAGCATACATTCAAAGTCCAGAATCCGAGAGAACTCGATTTCTTTTCAGAGTACATCCTGGAGCCGATTATCCAGGAGTACCTTCCTGGCGAAGAGATCACCAGTGATGTCATTTGTGACTTTGATGGAAAGGTCTTAGGCGTTGTCTCTCGTAAGCGCATTGAAGTCCGGTGGGGAGAAGTTGCGAAAGGCGTCACTATTTATGACAAGGGCATTACCGATGCGTGTGTGAAGATAGCCAAAGCATTGCCAGCGATCGGGCCTATCACCGTGCAATGTATTTTAAAAGATGGGGTTCCGTATTTTACCGAAATCAATGCCCGTATGGGAGGAGGACTCCCACTAGGAATCGCCGCTGGGGTAAATACCCCTAGTTGGTTGCTTGCGAAAATTGCCGGTTTGCCTGTCAATATTCCTCCGCTTGGGACCTATAAAATCGGATTATATCTGACCCGATTTGATGAATCATTTTTTCTTTCTAGAGCAGATTATGCCGCCATTGCGAGCCGTCGTCTTTGACCTTGATGATACGCTTTATCCTGAGCGTTCTTACGTTTTGAGTGGTTTCCACGCTGTTGCCATATGGGCAGAAGAACAATTAGGAATTGCTCGTCATTCAGGGTTTGCTGTCTTTAAGCAATTATTCGAGAGCGGGGTGCGTGGCAATTCGTTCGACCAATGGCTTGACATGTTTGGTCTTGCCTCTGCCGAGAGGGTACAACAGATGATCGATGTCTATCGCGAACACATCCCTGAGATTGTCCCCTTCCCGGACGTACGAGGAATGTTGACAACCCTACGTTCCTCGTACCGTCTTGGGTTGGTGACAGATGGGTATCTGTCGGTACAGCAGCGGAAGCTCGAAGCGCTTGGTATTCGATGTTATTTTGACGGAGTGGTTTTTTCTGACGAACTGGGACCGTCTGCGTGGAAACCGAGTCCGCAACCATTTTTGTTGATGTCAGAGCGATTGGGTCTTCCCGCGAGCGCGGCTGTGTATATTGCTGATAATCCGCAAAAAGACTTTCTGGGCGCTCGTCGAGCGGGCCTGGGGAGTGTGCGTATTCGTCATGTGGAAGGGTTGCACGCTCGTCGAGAACCTATTTCCATGGACTATGCTTCTGATCTTGAGATTACCACTTTCGCGCAGGTTTACGATGCCCTGCGGTCTATGGAGAAGACGACTCATGGCTGATCTTGCGAATATCCTTTCCATTATCCGACCGACTTTGCCTTCCCTCCAGGAGGTCGAAAATCTCATTCGTTCAAGTTGGGAGTCTGGCGTTGTCACTGTTGGTTCCGTTGTGCGGACATTCGAAGAAGAAATGTGTCAACGAACAGGGGCGCGACATGCGATTGCTCTTTCTTCGTGTACCGCAGGGTTGATGCTGATCCCGCAGGCGTTGCGATTGCCAGCCGGCAGTGAGATCATCGTGCCCTCCTTCACTTTTGCGGCGACGGCGCAGGCGCTTGTCTGGGGGGGCGTGATTCCTGTTTTCTGTGATTGTCTTCCTGGCGCCTATACGCTTGATCCCGAAGAGGTTGAGCGGAATCTTTCCGCAAAAACAGCGGCGATTTGTCCCGTCTACATCTATGGATTACCGCCTGACATCGACCCTCTCCTGGAGATTGGCAAACGTAAAGGGCTCCCTGTCTACTTTGATAGTGCGCAAGGGTTGGGTTCCACATATCGAAACAAATCCGCAGGCGGTTTTGGAGTCTGTGAGGTATTTTCATTGAGCCCAACCAAAGTGGTGACTGCGGTGGAAGGGGGCGTCGTGACGACGAATGATGATGACCTGGCGCAGCGCCTCCGCTCTATGCGTGACTATGGAAAAGATCCCGTGCAGGGCGAGGATATGATTCACCTGGGGCTTTCTGCGCGGATGAATGAACTAAATGCCGCTGTCGCTTTGCTTTCTTTGCGGAACCTTGATAATTTAGTCGCCGCCCGACGGCAACGGATAACGCAATACCGTGAACGGCTTGGAGGGTTGTCTGGATGTTGGGTGCAGCAGTATCCCGACAATCGCATGACTAGTGGGAATTACTTCGTGCTCTTCATCTCAGACAAGGCGCGGCGAAACCGCGATGAGGTGTATACGGCGTTGAAAGAAGCTGGGATTCAGACAAAGCGGTATTTTTCTCCGCCAGTGCATACCCAAACAATTTTTCAAAAATTTCCCATGCGTGTGAGTGCTAAGCTGACAGAGACAGAGAAAGCAAGCAGCGAAGGTCTCGCTTTGCCCCTCTATTCGCACATGATAGATGCGCAGTTTGAGCGCGTATGTGAGCAAGTAGAAAAAGTACTGGGCTAGGAGGGTTAGGGAGCCGGTAGGGGTGCTGTGATGTTCTGCGGAGTCGCGAGCAGGCGCAGCGATCAGGATGATCGAGTTTGTTGTCATGATGACTTTCTTTTTTGAGCACCGTCGTATCTTTCTTGTTCTTCTTCAACTCGGGATTGTTGCTCTTTCCAATTATCTTGCCTTCTGGATTCGCTTTGACGGCGATATTCCCGACAATTACTCGCAGATATGGTCAGACGCGCTCCTCTGGCTTCTCGTGGTGCGAGGTTTTACCTTTGTACCTTTCCGATTATACGAGGGATTTTGGCGTTACACCGGACTGTGGGATTTGCGGAACATCTTGCTCAGCGTGTTGTTGAGCACCATCTTTTTCGCCTTTACTTTAAAGAATCTTTTCGGACAACTTGGCTATCCACGCTCCATTTTTATTATTGATTCTCTCTTACTGTTATTTTTTCTCGCCGGTATTCGTCTGCTTCCTCGGTTCTATAGGGAATTGGCGAGTCGAACACAAGGCAAACGTATCCTCATTTATGGGGCTGGTGACGCTGGAGAGATGATTGTCCGAGACATGAAACTTCATAATTTTGAATATGATCCCATTGGTTTCATCGACGATAGTCCGCAGAAACAAGGGATGCGCATTCACAGGGTTCCAGTGCTCGGCACGAGAGCAGCCCTTCCCGAAATTATTGCTAGAGAAAATCCTCATGCGGTATTGGTCGCCATTCCAAGTGCAGACCCCAGGATGATCCGTCAACTCGTACAGATTTTGGAGCCATTCAAGGTGCCGATCAAAACACTGCCTGGGCTTCGTGACATCTTGGATGATTCCGTCACTGTGAATCAGATTCGTGATCTTTCTATTGAAGACCTGCTCACGCGTCCACCAGTGCAGTTGGATTTGACGCCGGTTCTCCGTTTTGTCTCCGGTAAACGTGTACTCGTGACTGGGGCTGGCGGCTCGATCGGCTCAGAGCTGTGCCGACAACTTGCGCAGTGTAAGCCTGAGTTGTTGATTCTCTTAGACAAGGCTGAAAGCGCTCTCTACGAGATTGACTTGGAAATGCAGCAGTGGCTGTCAGCTCACCAAAAGGTTGCTTTTCTCGCTGATATTAAAAACGGGGCGCGATTACAAGAGGTGTTCGGGCAATATGCGCCCCAATTGGTGTTTCACGCCGCAGCGTACAAGCATGTGCCCATGATGGAGGCGCATCCAGAAGAAGGCGTGTTGAATAATATCATTGGCACGCGCCGTTTATGTGAAGCTGCGGTGCGGCATCATGTTGAAACGTTCATCCAGATCTCCACTGATAAAGCGGTCAACCCCACCAACGTAATGGGCGCCACCAAACGTGTCAGCGAATTGTACATGCAGGCTCTTGCGCATAGTGAGCGGCGCGGGCGGACTGTATTCTGTGCTGTTCGTTTTGGCAATGTCCTGGGCAGTAATGGAAGTGTTGTGCCGGTGTTTCTCCGGCAAATAAAGGCTGGTGGCCCGGTCACCGTGACGGACCCAAAAATTACCCGCTATTTCATGACTATTCCCGAGGCAGCCCAACTCGTGTTACAAGCAGCCCCGCTGGCGAGGGGCGGTGAGATTTTCGTGCTCGACATGGGAGAGCAAATCAAAGTGCTTGACATGGCCCGCCATCTGATTCGACTGTCCGGGTTTATTCCAGAAGAGGAGATTGCTATTACGTATACTGGCTTGCGGCCTGGAGAGAAACTGTATGAGGAATTGGTGGGCAAGGACGAGAACGTGGAGCCGTGTAGCCTACAAAAGATCCATCGTATTTGTCCTGGATGGATGCCGGATTTTCTTTCTTTGGACGCCACAATTAACATGTTAGAGCAGCTTGCAGAAAAAGGAGACATGCAGGCGATTCTCAGCGCCCTGAGCCATGCGGCGCCGACCTTCCAACATGTGGCTTGGTCTCCAGCTTTGTCTACCGCTTCTGATCTCACTGAGAGAGAAGATGCCGCACTCGCCTCAGAGTTAACTTCATAATGTGTTCTCGATTTTTCAATCGAGGCGCTATCCGAGATCGCACTTTGAGAAGGCTAGGGAAGTAAGATTTCTCTAGCCTTTGTTGTTTGTAGTATATTAAAAGTGTGGATTAAGGATGACGCCGGACCTGAAAGAGGGCAAAAGGGGGCCTGATGGAAGCGCTGCGGACCGTAGTATAGAGCAGCCTCTATTCCTTCCTTTGCGATTGTTACTCTTGCCCAGTCCCGGCGAAAACGATAGAACCAGAAAAATCTGACGAGGAAGGTCTAGACAAGAGATTGCTCATGCGTATTACAGTTCTTGGCGCTGGTGACGCATTCTGTAACGGTGGTCGGCGTCACAGCGGTTATCTGGTTGAAACTGGTCAGGTGAGTTTCCTACTAGACTGCGGGGCGACCTCACTACTTGCGTTGAAAACCCTAGGCCTCTCGGCTGATCGTATCGACTTTGTGGCCATCAGCCATTTGCATGGCGATCATTTTGGCGGCCTGCCTTTTCTGTTTCTTGAGTATTTGTACGAACGACCACGCAGCCGTCCGTTAGTGATTACTGGACCGCCGGGAACAAAAGATCGAGTCTGGGCGTTATACCGGGCGATGTATCGTGAATTGTCTGAGCGCCCCTTGTGCTTTCCCCTTGAATTTTGCGAAATGTCTCCCGAACAACTATACACATTATCTGGTGTTGAGTTGTTTCCTTTCCGTGTTCCCCATCAAGAGAGAGATCTTTCGTTTGGATATCGTGCGACTGTAGATGGTAAGTCTCTTTTATATTCTGGAGATTGTGGATGGAATGAGGACCTCGTCCGTTATTCCAAAGGCGCGGACCTTTTTATCTGCGAGTGTTGCTATTTCCAGTCCCAGACCACCTTTCATGTCAGCTACCCTCGCATTGCTGCGGAGAGTAACCGTTTGGGTTGTAAGAGACTGCTGCTGAGTCACCTTGGGCGTGAAGTCCTTGAACGAATGGATGAGGTCACTCTTGAATGTGCTCACGATGGTCTTATCGTAGAAGTCTGAGAAACGTGAAGAAAAGTGTGCACCTCGCTTCGCTCTTATTTTGAGCCATTGATGTCCCCATGGAACTTACCTTCGACTTCGTGCAGCGCGGCTTGAAGCAGGGCCGCTATATCACTACTGCCAAAGTCGAAACTGCAGTGTATCTCGCTCTCGTGTTAGAGAAGCCGCTGCTCATCGAAGGACCTGCAGGTGTAGGGAAAACCGAAGTTGCGAAAGTCCTTGCCGAACTCCTACATACCGAACTGGTGCGATTACAATGCTACGAGGGGCTTGACGAAGCGCGCGCCCTCTTTGAGTGGAATTACCAAAAGCAATTGCTGCGTATTCAAGCCGACGCTGCCCAGCAGCACGGATGGGAGGATGTGTCTAGTCACGTCTTCTCGCGCGACTATCTGCTCGAACGCCCGTTGCTACGAGCAATCAGCGCCCCGCGTCGAGTGGTGCTGCTCATTGACGAGATAGACAAGGCTGATGAGGAATTCGAAGCGTTTCTTCTCGAGGTTCTCAGCGACTTTCAGGTCAGCGTGCCGGAATTAGGGACATTGCGCGCCATTCATAAGCCAGTTGTGATCCTGACCTCGAATCGTACACGCGAACTGTCCGAAGCGCTCAAGCGACGATGTTTGCATTTGTACATCGATTTTCCCAATGCTGAAGATGAAGCGCGGATCATTGCACTCAAAGTTCCGGAGTTAGACGAACGCTTACAACGGCAGGTCGCCCGCTTCGTCAGCGGTCTGCGCAAGCTAGATGTCAAAAAAACGCCCAGCATTGCGGAGACCCTCGACTGGGCGCGTGCGCTGGTTGCATTGGGAGTCAAAGAACTCGACGCGCCCAGCGTACGCCGTACATTAAACCTCGTACTCAAGTACGAGGAGGATATTCGCAAGGCTGAAGGTCGAGTCGGTGATTTGCTGCGCGCCAGCGTCTGATCTCGCGCTTATCCTGTGTTTACAATTTCTCACTTGCCCAAAATTCTTTGACCTTGCCGTCCTGGACAATTATTCTGTCTTGATACAAATTCAAGCAGCTATTGACGGGACTGGGCATTTGATATTAGCTTCGCACCCGTCACTTTTCAGTACTTAGCCCGTTAACTTGACGCGTATGGGGCGTTAGCCCGCCATAGCAACAAAGGAGTTGCAGGCATGAATACATTTGGCGAGTCCATTGAAGCTCTGTTGCCATTGCTTCAATGTCCAGCATGTCGCTCATGCAGGACAATTGAAATCAGAAGTGGAGCATCTAAGGTAAATACTCCAATTCAACTCTGTGATAAACATTTGCTGTGCAATAACTGCAATATGCAGTATCCAATTACGAAAGATAATATTCCCATAATGTGGGACGCTGACCTTCAACGTATATATGCTGACATTAATGCTTCTCATACTGATGCATTTTCTACAATTGACGCCAATGTAGCGATATACGACAGTATTTCAGATAACTACAATCTCTATTCTCGGCAAAATCCCCAAATCGCCAAGAGAATGCGACAAGCAGTCAGAAGGATACTTGATCTTCGTCGCAGTGGGTTTGCTTCTTCTGCCGGCAGAGACGAGCAGTCTCGATTGTATCATCTCGATTTCGGCTGTGGACCAGGACAAGTAATAGGCTGGCTGAAGGAATTTGGGTTCCTCCAAATCGGTATAGATGTATCATTGAGCAATCTCCGAAGTGCCCGCAAGCAAACAGGATGTCTGGTTGTTTGTGGGAACGCATCTAATATGCCCTTTGCAGATGAGTCAATAAATATTATCACTGAGTCTTCAGCTCTACATCATATTTTCGATTGGAAAAATGCTATTACCGAGTCAATTCGTATATGCAGCAAATTTGGCGGAATAGTAATAGACTCTGAACCTAGCAGAGATCAAATGGCATGGAGTCGGCTAGCAATCATGGTCTTCAACGCACGGTTTCCTGCCTACAAGGTGCTAAGCTACTTCATGCGTGCTAAGTACATATTCCGCAACACAGACGAGGCAAAGCTGAATGTACAGGCGGAAGTACATAATCGGCCTGGCGCAGGATTTCCGTTAGATGAGATAGAGACTCTGTTTACAATGGCTAATTTCAGTGTTGATATTATCTCATCCCCGACTCCAGAATTGGTTTCGAAACGGAGTCCAAATTGGAAAAATATTGTGATGAATATTCTAAGTGCAAGAAATCCGTGGAATCCAAAGTATGGCATCTTTACTGCCATTGCCTCACGAAATGGAAACAATGCGGGCTAATCGGGTAGCCAGGGAGGTTACCCTCTCCAAGGAGATCGCTTAAAAAGTCAGCCGATTGCTCTGCTATAATGCTTTGAGGCTAATCCTTGAAAGAAATCAACTCCACAATTTCCTAGGGCGAAGACTCTCGAAGATAGCAAGATGTTCGCACCGCTCACCTTATTATCCAATGGTTTCGGGCCGCACGTTGGGCAAGCTGCGGCGGCAGCGGGAGACTGAGCAGCTTCACCATCCGTTTGCAATTGACGACGCCGGCGGTCAGCACGTACTGAATCTTCACCCGCAGGCGGCCCCGATAGCGGGTCCGGCGCCCGGCGTGCCAGCGAACCAGCTCCGCTAACTTGCGCTCAATGCGCGGATGCCCGCGGCTCCCCTCGTAATACGCGGCAGTCTGCGCGCGTCGCTGCGCCGCGTGGTGCTGCGCTTCGCAATCGCTCTTGGCGACGGTGCAGCCCCCTTTGGGGTCAGGGGAAAGACAGCACGCGCAACGGACACGAGCGACACTGCGAAGCCCGGAAGCGAAATTGCCAGCCGTGCCCGTGCCGCGTACGCTTCCACGGGCTGGTCGTCGCGCCGCCCGAACAGCGCACTTCATCTCCTCCCTCGTTAAGAGTGAAGGCGGCAGGCGGAACAACTCCGCGAGCACGTCCCCCGGTAGCCGATACGGTCGATCGAAAGACTGGCAATGTTGTTGCCGTGGGCGTGCTCCTCACGGCTAATCAAAGGTTTCGCGTTGGCCGCCTCATCCCCGTTTGCGGGCAGCACGTCGATCGTGCAAATCAGTGCCGAGTCGGCATCCATGCTCATATCGAGTAAGTAACCATCATAATAATCGCCATGCTTGCCCGTGCGCGCATCCGGGTTGCGAGCGAGAGCAACTTGTCTTGCGCCGCTGGCTCCCGGTCGTTGAGCACCTCGTGCGTCATGGCCAGGGCGTCGCTGAACGCTGCCTCTTGCTCCGCCGTGGCCAATGGCCGGGACCCTGCTTCAAGCCAACGATAGCTCTCTTTCTCTTAAATCCGGAGAACATTGCGATGCGGCGGCTGGTCTTCCGGCACCTCCGCACGGGCGAAGATCTGTTACGCTAACAACCCCAGAGGGACCCCTGCCGTCGCCACGGTTAAGCAGCTATGTGTAACAAGGCCGTGGGAATGGATCTTCTCCACGCGCTTGCCCTTCTTTACAGATAACGGTCCTGATCCCGTCGTTTGCCGATGGCTCGTGTAGACCAGATAGCTCTTGTCTTGGATGGCAAGCACGGTCCGGTGCTGCCCCGCACGCGCGACGGTTTTCGCCCGGTGCGCCGCTAGAAGGTACTGCTCATTGACGAAATAGACAAGGCTGATGAGGAATTCGAAGCGTTTCTTCTCGAAGTTCTCAGCGACTTTCAGGTCAGCGTGCCGGAATTAGGGACGTTGCACGCCCTTCATAAACCAGTTGTGATCCTGACCTCGAATCGTACACGCGAGTTGTCCGAAGCACTCAAGCGACGATGTTTACATTTGTATATTGATTTTCCCAGCGCTGAGGATGAAGCACGGATCATTGCCCTTAAAGTCCCGGAGTTAGACGAACGGTTGCAACGGCAGGTCGCCCGTTTCGTCAGCGGGCTGCGCAAGCTCGATGTCAAAAAAACGCCTAGTATCGCGGAGACCCTCGACTGGGCGCGCGTGCTGGTTGCGTTGGGAGTCAAAGAACTCGACGCTCCCACCGTGCGCCGTACCTTAAACCTCGTGCTCAAGTACGAGGAGGATATTCGCAAGGCTGAAGGTCGAGTCGGCGATTTGGTGCGAGCCAGCGTCTGAATGCGCGTCTGTTCTGTATTTACAATTTCTCATTTGCTCTCAATTCTCTGACCTTGCCATCCTGGACAATTACTCCATCTTGATACAAGGCCGCGATCTGTTCCGCGGTATAGCCTAAGCAGTTCTGCAGAATCTCTTCGTTATGTTCTCCTAAAAATGGGGCGCGGAAGGGAATCTCGACGGCGGCGGTAGAAAGATGGAAGGGAGATTTGGCAACCGGCGTTGGTCCAAGAATCGGATGCGGGACGTCCTGGAACAACTGACGGGACTTGATTTGCGGATGTTCCGGCACCTGCGGAATATCAAGAATCGGCGCAGAAGGCACCCGCGCTTCCGCTAAAATTTTCAGCGGCGTTTCGTCATCGTCAAAAGATTGGAGCCAGGCTTCAATATATTTTCTCACTTCCGGGCGTCGCTGGCAGCGCGCAACTTGAGTGGCGTAGCGCGGATCGGTTTCCAGCTCTGGTTTCCCCATCGCGCGTACAAGTGAACCCCACTGGTGTTCCGCCACGGCAAAAACGATGTAGCCCTTCTTCGCTTTGTAGACGCCATACGGGCAAATGTTGAAAAAATCACCGCCGAAACGTTTCGGCTCAATCACGCCGCCGCTCATCATAAAGAGCGGGAAATTGATGTAATCGAGGTAGACGAGCGATTCGAGTTGCGACACGTCGATGTATTGCCCTTCTCCATGCAGCGCGCGGTGGAACAGCGAGGCGCAGATGGCTAGCGCGCCGTGAATGCCAGCGTTCGGATCGCCAAAGTAGTTGCCGACGTATTCGGGCGGGCCGTCGGGTTCGCCTGTCATCGACATTACTCCACTCTGCGCTTGCGCGATGATGTCGAAGCTGGTGTGAGGTGCATACGGTCCATCTTGACCATAGCCCGACACGGAACACATGATGAGTTGCGGATTGATCTGCTTGAGCGATTCGTAGTCGAGACCGTATTTTGCCATAACGCCAGGGCTATAGTTTTCGACGACGACATCGACCTGACGCACCAGGGCTTTCACGATCTCAATTCCTTTGGGATTCCGGATCTCGATGGCAAGACTTTTCTTCCCGGCGGAAGCGGCCAGAAAAAATCCACTGACGCCAGGCGCGACCAAATGAATTTTGCGACCCAGGTCTCCATCTGGCGTGCGCTCAATCTTGATGACATCGGCCCCAAGGTCTGCTAACAGCCGTGTGGCGGCTGGCCCAGCCAGGTACTGGGTAAAGTCGAGTACTTTGACGCCTGAGAGCAACTTTTTCTTCCCGTTTCCCTCATAAGCCATAGGTCCCTCCTTATAGAGCCTTACGCGGTGTCCCTTTGTCGTTCTACTTGACCTGTGAGCCGCCTGCAAGGTTGACAGCGCCCTCAGGTCGCTTATGCTGAAAAAGCGGAGGTTTCTGTTATGGGCAGCCGATATATGGGGCACGCATTAATCGCCTTTGCTTTTGGAGGTATGCTTTTTGGGGGCTCTTCTTCTGCTTGGGCGACTGTGTATGGCTGGAAAGGGGAGGGCGGAACCTTACATTTCAGCAATGACCTTGCGGATGTTCCTGAGAGCCAGCGTACAGCAACCCAGAAGTTTACCTCGAAATTTGCGAAGCCAGCTGAATCAACGACTTTGACCCCTGAACCGCCTCCGGAAGCTGCTCCGCGGATTGATTCCTCTGCAGGTGCGCATGCTGCGCCCGTCAATCTCGAAATGAGCGCCTATGAACGTGGTCTTACCCAGGGATTACAGACCGCAGAACGTCAGGTAGGGCTGGCGGGGCAGCTGGCCCAGTCCGTTTTAATGGCTGTACCTCGCGCGTCGCCGACCCGTGTAATCGTGCAACAGCCTGGGCCGGTGATTATTCGCACTCAGGCTCCGGATTATTATTTCTCTCCCTTCAACAATTATATTAGGCCGTATTTTTTCGCGCCCTGTGCGTCTACCCGTTTCATTCCTCATTCTCACTTCTTTCCGGGCCTACGAAGTCGAGGCGCTAGGTTTTTCTTCCCTCAAGGACACTTTTCCCATCATGGATTTCTATGTGGTCCCGCCTTTCCTCCTTGGTGATCGCTATGAAAGCGGTGCGTCAACACTGAACCGGCATACCGGCGTCAGAGCGAGTGACATTGTAGTAAGAGGGGTGCAGTTATGTTGATCCGTATCCGACGCGGCTGGGAGATACCAGAGCGCTTGGCAATTCCAGAAGACGTGTACTTGAACCGGCGGAAATTCCTGCAGAGGCTAAGCATTGCTGGCTTGGGAGCAGTAGGGGCGCTGGCCGGGTGCAATCGTCAATCTGAAAGTCAGCCGGAAAACGCGAAGCCCTCACTCATCGGCTTGCCCGAGCCGAGCGCGACGGTGAAACTGTATCCAGCGAAACGGAATGAGAAATATCTCCTCGACCGTCCGCTCACGGACGAAGCCATTGCCGCGCGCTACAATAATTTCTACGAATTCAGCTTCAACAAACAGCGCGTCAGTCGGCTGGTCGAGCCGTTCAAGACCCGTCCGTGGCAGGTCGAGGTAACGGGGCTCGTCAAAAAACCGCAAACGTTTGCCATCGATGATCTAGTGCGCCGTGTGCCGTTGGAAGAACGCCTCTATCGACATCGCTGTGTAGAAGCATGGTCGATGGCGGTGCCGTGGACCGGCTTTCCCGTCAAGGCGTTCGTTGAGTTGGTTGAGCCCCAGTCCTCCGCCAAATTTATGCGGATGATTACTTTTAACAAGCCAGATGAAGCTGTTGGAATGCTCGACGATTCATATCCATGGCCCTACTTTGAAGGGCTCACGATGGCGGAGGCGACGAATGAGTTGGCCTTTTTCGTTACCGGCGTCTACGGTCACGAGCTGACAAAACAGCATGGCGCGCCGTTGCGACTCGTGACGCCCTGGAAATATGGCTACAAAAGCATCAAATCAATCGTGCGGGTCGAGTTTCTTGATCAGCAACCGCCAACTTTCTGGTCAACCTTAGTGCCACATGAGTACGATTTTGTCGCGAACGTAAATCCTGCTGTGCCGCATCCACGCTGGTCCCAGGCCTCCGAGCGCGTGCTTGGAACGGAAGAACGCGTGCCGACCTTGCCCTACAATGGGTATGCGGAGTTTGCCGCGTCCATGTACAAGGCCTGAGCCGAAGAGTGGAGGAATATGTAACAAAGAGGGGATTATTTTTTCACACGGCTTCATAAACGTTCCGACCATCTGGTCACAAGGATGGTGACAGTTGAGGAAGAAGCGTTGCTGGCTCGAATCACAAAGAGGCGCCATTCTGCAGCATTTGTCTGCAAAAAAAAGATTATCGTGTTTCGTCCGCCGGGTTCGATGAGAAAAGGTCAAGGCTTTTGGCTCTCTCACTCACCGGCTCAGTCTTTGCATATTTTCCGCCTTTGTGTGTAGAGAGACTGCGGTCTTCCTTTCTCAAATAACACCCTCGAGATTGGCGCGGTCTCTCGCACACATTTCCTCTGAATGGAGAAGAAAAATGCTCCACAAGAGGTTCAGTAGTATATTCGTAGTGTGGCTTTGCTCGCTGACGATCGCGTGGGCAGAGACCTCCTCTCCTTCTACTTTTGGTGGTTTCACTCAACATCTCGATCCCCGCACGTGGCCCTTTATTCCTATCCCCGAGGTTGATACCGATCCGAACGGCGGCACGACTGTTGGTCTCCTGCCGGTGTTCCTCTTTGTGGACGATCAAAAGCAAATATATCGCATTATCAATGGGGATATAACGAAAAATACCACCTTGGGGGTCGGCGCTTCATTTCAAATTTTATCGTATCCCTCTGACGATACGCAGTGGTCGACCACGTTCGGCTTCACAGAACATATCCAGCGGAGTGTCGACCTGAGGTACTCGACTGGGCTTCGTCGAGATCGGTGGTGGTCCTTTGACGCCCAATTCCTCTTCGACCGTGATCCTTCAATGCGGTTTTTTGGCTTCGGGAATCACTCTCACACTAACAGTGAGTCCAATTACACGCTGGAACAAACATTGGCAAAAGCTCGCTTTGGGGTAAATTTCTCACCAGCGCTACAACTTGCCCTTGACCTGAGCCCACGGTTAGTTCACGTGCAACGGGGAGGTTTTACCTCTCTCCCTTTTACTGGAACTCAATTTCCTCGACTCAAAGGACTGCACGGCGATCAGAATGAGTTTCCAGTCCGTCTCTTTCTTTCCTATGATACGCGGAATTCCCTTAATGTTCCGACTCAAGGCACCTTGTTGTCTCTTTGGGGAGGTATAACGGATCGAAGCTTTCTGAGCTCCGTGTCTTATTCCCTTGTAGGATTTGAGCTGCGGCATTACATTCCTCTGACTCAACGAGTGACGTTTGCTGGACATGTCTCTACCCGCTACATGCCCGTCGGTCGACAAGCGCCTTTTTGGGCGCTAAGCCAACTTGGGGGGGATCGTAGTGTGGTGGGCGAACGACAACCGTTGCGAGGCTATGGCGCAGGCAGATTTGTGGATCGCAATATGTTTGCCGCCAACATGGAGCTACGCACGCGAGTGTGGGACCTCGATCTTTTCGAGACCCATGTGATATTAGAGCTAGCCCCGTTTCTTGATGTCGGGCGGGTGTTCCACGACATAGATACGAATCCCTTGAGCGCCCTCCATCCAGTAGGAGGGCTTGGATTTCGTGGTATAGCCGAACCGTTCGTAGTTGGATACGTCGATATCGGCTATGGAAGTGAAGGAGTCGCCTTCTTCTCCGGCGTGAACTATCCATTCTAAACGGGCTGGGTAGGGATATGAGTTCCCTGCAGTATTTGTCTGCAAAAAAAGAGAGCATCCTATTTCTCTGATGTGTTCTTTGCTTTTCTTGCCCACTGTACTTTTCACAATTGTTGAAAGTCGAGACGAGCTTTCTACGTCAGTAGATTGCGGACCTTCAACCAAATGAGCATTCGATACGTCAATACTTGAGCATCACCACAATTAAACACTGTGGCGCCTGCGCCCGAAGCGTTGCATAACGAAATACTCTTGCTAATGATGGTGCAGCATCAAATGTTTCTGGTGCTCCTGCTTTCGATTAGCAATTGAATTGTTCTGGGTTTTCCAATGGAAAAGGAAGGTGCGCCGAACTTGCTCGGCAGGTGAGTGTGACGGGAGATGAGTTCCCTCCTCGCAGGCATGGCTGGCCCTTCCTCACTAATAGTGTTGATCGTCTCTTCATGCTCTAAACAGAGTTAGAGTATTTGTTGACGCATGAAACGCCTTGACGCGATCATGCGATCAATGTTGCGAGGTATGCCATGGAGGAGGAACCGCAATCCCCACGTCTAAGATGCGTCTCGTTTAATCTACTACATGGAGGACTTTCCTCCGGCCTGGTCGGATCCGCCCAGGCGTTGCCTTACCGACTCGCCATAGTTGCAGCGAGACTTCGGCGACTTCGGGTAGATATCATCGGGTTGCAGGAGGCGTCGGAAGGAAAAGGAAGGGGCAATGTAGCGATCCAGTTGGCGGCGCGCTTGGGGTTTTACGTCGTGTATGCCCCTGCTAGTTGCCGCATGTTCCCCTCTCCCAGGTTGCACAAGCTCGTTGCTCGAGCAATGAACTTTACCGAGGGTCCGGCCCTTGTGAGTCGGTTCCCCCTAATGGAATGGAAGGTGCGAGAACTTCCGCGCAGTGGCCGTATCACTGAGCCGCGAGTGTTGCTTACTGCAATACTCCACACTCCTTGGGGGCTGCTTCCGGTTGCTTCTACCCATACCTCAGGTGTTGATATCCAGCACCGTGCGGTGGCCGAGTCTTTCGCTTCTCAATCTCATGCCTTGCCGCTTTTGCTCATGGGAGATTTTAATGCGGTGGAGAGTTCGGCTGCGATGACTGTGCTCATTGGGGGAGCTGGTTTTGTCGATTCGTTTCGCACTCTGCATCCGACGGCTGCGGGCTACACGTGCGACCAGATCCTCGTGAGTCCGACGCCAACCGTGACGCAGCGGATTGACTACGTGCTGGTGAGGCCAGGGATCGAGGCGCAGGGAAAAGTTCTGTCTAGCCAAGTGGTCTTGAACACGCCTCAACGGCTCCCAAATGGGAGGATATTATGGCCCTCCGACCATTATGGAGTGCTGGCGGATATTGAATTGAGGTGAGCAGCGAGGGCATGCGTCGCCGGAGAAAAAGGGGGATGAGCTGACGCAAAAGTTCATAGAGGTAGAAACGCATCTCTTTCTCTGTCTCAGCGTCTTCGTTATGCTGTGACCTCGATGGCATTCCGTAGTTTCCTCTCTATTCTTTGCTGTTATTGGTTGGTGGCCTGTGCAGTCCCGCCGGATAACACTCCAAAAGGGTCTACTGATCCCGCTTTGCTCTTTGCCCCGCATGGTGGGCCTGGAGCGTGGTTCAATCCTTGGAATCCTCGGGAGCGACATTACACGGATCTTTTTCGCTGGCTCGTCTCCCGCAGCGCTTTTAGCGGCGAACGACGCGACCCGCCAGAAGTGCCATTTGTGGCGAATAACGGAGCGTCCTTAGCCATTCCCGAGAATTCTGCTTCTGTAACCTGGGTGGGGCACTCTACATTTGTTGTGCATGATGGTCCCGATGTCTTCTTGACCGATCCCCAGTTCAATACTCGTGCGCTCCTACCCAAGCGGTATCACCCGCCTGGCGTGCCGATCTCGGCGATTCCAGAGTCGGCGTTCGCAGTTATTTCCCACAACCATTATGATCATCTTGATGCGTACTCGGTGGAAACCCTGCCAGCGGCAGTCACGTGGTTTGTGCCGATGGGGTTAGGCGAATGGTTTCGCAGCAAGGGACGGAACTCGGTCGTCGAGTTTGATTGGTGGCAGACGAAGCAATACGGACGCTGGCGCGTTACGTGCGTGCCGGCTCAACACTGGTCGCAACGCCTGGACCAGCGGCCTAATACGTCGTTGTGGTGCGCCTGGATGATTGCCTCTGATGCGTACACCTATTTCTTCGCTGGAGATACCGGCTATTTTCACGGATTCAAGGAGATTGGTAAGCGATATGGACCGATTGACGTAGCGATGTTGCCCATTGGCGCGTACGAGCCGCGTTGGATCATGCACTACTCGCACATGAATCCCAGCGAAGCGTATCAAGCTTTTCTCGATCTCAAAGCGAAATGGATGACGCCGTGCCATTGGGGGACCTTCAGACTCACCGATGAACCGATTGATGAACCCCCTCGTGAGCTACGCCGAGCGGTGGCGGCGGCTGGTGGAGATCTTGATGCCGTCAAGGTGTTAGCAATTGGAGAACGATGGGAAGTCCCAAAGAAAGTAGCGAGTAACTAGGACTGAGGAAGACCTATTTTCCTCCTCAGTCCTCATTACTTAATTCTCTGTCTTATTGCGCGAAGGTTTCAATCGCCTTGCGCACGGCTTGCGTAGCTGTCTGGCCGGGCAGAACGACGGGCGTGATGATCGGCAACTGGACGCCCGCTTCGCGGAACGCGGCAAGTTGCTCGCGGCAACGTGAAGGGGGGCCAATCAACGACACAGCCTCGGCCATTCTATCCGATACCCCGTTGGCGTCGCCTTTGGCGAGTCGTTCGGCTTCTTCCACAAACCCGCTGCTTTGGAACAACTTGTTGTAAAACGGCAGCCCCCCGTAAAAAGCCAGATTGTTTCTGGCTGCGGCTTTGGCGGCGTTCAGGTCATCACTGATACATGCAGGAATACCATTCGTGATATCTACGCTGGAAACGGATCGTTTGGCTTTTGCTGCGCCTTTTTCTAGCGCCGCCATCACACGCGGCATGCGACTGGTTGGACACAGGTAAAGCATAGCGCCGTCCGCCATTTCACCACAAAGTTCGACCGTACCGAGAGCCAAAGCGCCCACATAGATCGGCACCTTGTACGTTGCTGCGCGCGGCTGCATCGGCGCGCCTGGAAAGCCTTGCCCGGTTACAATATTCCGAATCGTGCCGATATACTCACGCATATACTCCCGGGGCTTGTCCATTTTTTCTTTGTAGATGCCTTCCACCAAAGGACGATGGCTGACGCCAAGTCCTAAGATCAGGCGCCCTTTCGAAGTGTCGTCAATGGCGACTGCCGTTTGCGCGCAGAGCGCTGGATGGCGCAAATAAATATTGACGATCCACGTGCCTACTTTGACCTTTGAGGTCGCCTGCGCCATGATGTGACAATTGGAGAGCGCGTCGTTCATGAACTCCGGTGAATAGACCGACTCAAAGCCGGCTGATTCCGCCTCCTTTGCGAGTTGTTGCAGTTCTGCAAAAGAAGTGTCCCCTGGTCTCGCGATGACGATTCCTAATCGAGCCATGCCATTGTCCTCCTTCTGTGAAGTGTCTGCGTTTTGATTTGGGAACTGTAGCATCTCAGAGCAAGGGAAGCCATGCACGAAGATCATGAAAAAATAGTGCAACACTACATTCGATTGTTTTATAAAAAAATAATACTTTCCTTGCATTTTCTCTTCGCTTTCGCTAGCACAAAGGAATGCTAGCGACAATCCTTTCCGGCGCATTAGTAGGCATTGATGGGCTTCTTGTCGAAGTTGAAGTCGACGTGGCGTTTGGCATGCCGCAGTTCACCACAGTCGGACTTCCAGAGGGAGCGGTGCGAGAGAGTAAAGACCGTGTCCGTTCCGCGATTAAAAACTCCGGCTTTGAGTTTCCGTCTGCAAGAAAAATTACGGTGAACCTGGCCCCAGCCGACATCAAGAAAGAAGGATCAGCCTATGACTTGCCTATCGCGTTGGGCATTCTTGCGGCGGAAGGCTGGTTGAACAAAGAGCGACTCGCTGCGTACGCCCTCTTAGGAGAATTATCTCTTGACGGTCGTGTAAAAGCCGTGCATGGCGCTTTGCCATTAGCGGTGATGGCGCGTGAAAAGCAATTGAAAGGGTTGCTCGTTCCCGCCGAAAACGCAGCCGAAGCCGCCGTGGTTGACGGTGTTGAAGTGATTGGCGTATCGACGCTGAGCGAGGCGTTTCTTTTGTTGAATGGGGAGCGAGCGTTAACGCCGACCCGGGTTGATCTGAACGAGGTCTTCGCTGCGCATTCTCGCTATGAAGTTGACTTTAGCGACGTCAAAGGTCAGGAGCACGTCAAACGCGCCTTAGAGGTGGCGGCCGCCGGCGGTCACAATGTGCTTTAAGTGTGGTTTCTATTCCATTATTCTTGAAAATTTGAAGTTGGGTAAAATCAATAATGCCCTTTAGATCAACCATACGATTCTCAGAGAGAAATACTCCTGCTTCCGGCGTTCCCCAAAAGAGAAACTTGAGGGCACGCTGCTTCTGCGCAAAGTCATACCTGTCAACATCTTCCTGAAGTGTGAGCGAGAGTTCTTGGAGGGTCTGTAATTGCCGGGCTAACTGCGTCCGGTTTTTCAGGAGATTGATGTTTTGTCGGATTACGTCCCGCTCTTTCCGCACGGACTCCAGTCGTCGTTCCAGTTTTTCTTTATTGACTGTGCCAACTTGGTAGAGGTCCAGCAGGCGCTCCTCTTCGGTGTCTTTCGAGTTGAGTAGATTCATGAGCGAGGTGATGGCCTCCTCGTCTAGTGTGTCGATAGAGGTGTGAGCTTGAAGGATAGCTTGCTTGAGTAAGGCAGGATTTCTCAACAAGCGGCTGACCTCATCCCACACGGTATCTTCAATAACTTGAGCCTTGATGCCGTATAGGGGGCATTCGCGCTCCAATGTTTTTCTTCTTCCATTCCAACACACATAATATCGCTCCTCTTTTCTGCGATGTTTAATTGAAGGTGCATAGCACTCGCCCACCATTTTGGTGCCGCAAGAGGCGCAGTACAGAAGACCGCTCAGGAGATACAGCCGCTTGGCGTTTCGTTTAGCGAGCGCTTTTCTACTTTTGAGCGCCTCTTGCGCACGTGCGAATTCGAGCGGTGTAATAATGGCTGGAATCTTGACCTTCAGCCATTCAGATTCTGGACGTTTTCGGTGCAGATTGTGTCCGACTATCTGAGTCGTCCAACGGGAGAATTCTCCCGTGTATCGCTCGTTAGCAAGGATTTTTTGGACTGATGATTTTGCCCAGGCGTTAGATTTCCGTCGATGGTTGTACCCCTTTATGTCCACTGGTGTAGGATACCCAAGCTCATTCATCCTGGACTGGATACGTTCTAAGCTGTAGCCTTCAAGACAGAGACGAAATATATACCGGATCGCCTCCGCTTCCGTTTCAACAATGTAGTAGGTTTTTGTTTCTTCATCAACAGAATAGCCGTATGGGAGTTTGCCACCGACAAACTTCCCTTGCCGGGTTTTCTCCCACTTACCTCGCATGAGACGCCGAAGAATTTTCTTTTTTTCGTAAGCTGAAATACGGCTGAAGATATCTGAAATGAATTCTTGGTCTTCGTTCTCAAAGTCGTATTCTTGGCTCGGGGTGATGACTTTCACGCGCGCTTTCCGAAAGGTGTCTTTGATGATTTCCCAATCGATGGATTTTCTGGCGCGTGTGAGACGATCAATATCCACGACAAACACAGCGTCAAAGTGAAGACGTTCTGCGTCCTCTAATAACCGCGTCATGGCAGGTCGGTCTTCCAATGTTTCCCCGGAAATACCATCATCAATGTACGGCTCTGCTACTTGGCAGTAGCCCTTCTGCGCAATGATAGTGGGCAACAACGAGAGCTGAGACGCGATTGTATGGCGTTCCCGTTGGCGCTCACTACTGACACGGGCGTAGAGTGCAGCACGGTTCATGAGAGACCTCCAGTGGTCTTCTCGTACATACCATAGTCGCGAAAGACAAGGCAGAGAGTGCGGCCTCGCTAACGTGCTTCGGTTTCTTTCTTCGGTTCTTTGAGAATAGCAATCACTTGTGCTACTGCCTGTGGGTCTCCAGAGATGATAAGACTGTTGGTAGGGGAGTAAGGGGCGATGCGCACTCCTGGAGGAGCGATCCACGTCAGGGTGTCTGCCACTTCTTCGACCTTAGCATACTGCAACGGTACAACTTCGACGACTGTTGCCCCATGGGCTGCTTGGTGCTGTGGCACTACCCATACGCCTTCTTCTTTCTTAACGAGAGTATACCCATGCAGGGCCAATGCCGATTCCAAGAGCTTCAGTGCTTCCGCAGCAGAAACTTTCTGAGGGGCAAGGATGGTGATCTTTCCCTGCACCTCTGCAGGATCGAAGAGAAAAGTGGTTCCCGTGAACTTGCCTAACTTTTCAATCACCGTCTGAATGTCAGCATTTTTGAAGGTGAAAGAAACCTCGTTGACGGCCCAGGCCGGCGTAGAAAAGATCAATAGACAAGAGAGTAATATCAGACTGTGCAGGAATCTCTTCGAAGAAAAGAAAAAGAGAAGAAGCATCACTTTTACTTCTTACGTGCTACATGAATATCGCTATTCACATCATATGAAATTGATAGGGAAGGAGAAACAGATCACGGGAGCCTCGTTGCAGACAAGAAGAGATTTTGTCAATGGAATAGACAAAGAAACGGTGAGAGATATACTTTTGAATAACGATTGTTCCTCTAGGTTAACTCTTCTAACAATGCCCTCGCTTCTTGCAAATCCTTGGTATCAAAGCCTTCGGTGAACCGACCATAGATTTCGGCCAGAAGTTGCCAAGCTCCTTCCTTTTTACCTTGCTGCCGCCATAACCGGCTCAAGCTCATTACTGCCCGTAGCTCCCACGACTTTGCCTGTTGCTTACGGGCAATCTCAATTGCTGTGAGAAAACACTGCTCTGTCTCTTGAATGCTAGATGTCCGACGCCGATTGCAACAGAACAAGAGTTCTCCCTTCAGGCGATACAATTCTGCTTCGTAGAAGCGCTCTCCATTTTTGTTTACTAAAGCTACCGACTCCGTCAATATGCTTATTCCTTCTTCAACCTTCCCAACTTTGCCACACGCTTCAGCGAGTAGAGCCAAATAATAGGGCCACGGTTCTGCCCCAGTATTCTGCCAGATAGTGATGCCCCGTCGAATTTGTGCTATCCCTTCTTGCCCTTGTCCTTGTTCTACCAGTGCCCAACCTAATTGAATCATGCCCATCGCTACTCCGAGCGGAAATCCTTCTTTGGTCGAGAAGATAACGGCTGCTCCTGCTTGCTCTTGTGCTTGTTGCCCCTCTCGGCGAAATAGGTGAACGCCAGCAGCGAAGTTCAAGGCAAAAATCCTACTGAAAGGATGAGATAATTCCTGTCCAAGTGTGACTCCTTCGGAACTTCTTTTACGAGCTTGGTCAGGATAACCTAATAACGATAAAGCCCATGCAGAAATGGAACGACAAGTTACCCCAGGGTCGGCTCCCCCATAAAGAAGAGTATGGGAATGGTGCTGTTGGGGGTTGTAGAGAACCATCCCGTGTTCTAGATGTTCTCTCGCTAAAGTCAATTGTCCCATGAAGTACAAAGTCGCTCCTAGTACTTGGTGAGCCTCTAAAAGCAGGTTTCGCTCTTGTGTGCGCTGAGCTAGAGGAAAGAGTTGTTCTGCTAACTCTTGCGCCTTCTGTAACTCTGCGCGTAGCATGTAAAAAGTACATAATCCCCGCAGAACAGTGAACCGATGAGGGATCTCGCCTATATACTGACAGAGGTCTTGGGCTCGACCATAAGCCTCCTCTACCTCCGGGGCCGCGTAGCCTTTTGTAGCGATCAAAGAAGAACCGAGCAGAGTTTGTAGAGCCAGCTCTTGCTGATTACGCTCGACAGTTTCAGGAAATGTCTTGAGTAATTCTAACCCTTTATTGAGATAATTAACCGCTTGCTGGGGAGCATTCCGCTGGATGGCATTCTTCGCAGCTTGCAGCAAATACTGAACTACTCGATGGTAGTCCTGTCCACGTTCAAAGTGTACCGCCAGTTCTGCCGCGATCTCACCAGCACGGTTGCCATACCTCTTTTCCTCATACTCTCCGATGTATCTGTGCAAACGGATACGCTGTGTTGCCGTTAATCGTGTGTACAATATATTTTGATATAAAATATGTGAGAATTCATAGCGACCTCGTACCATTCCGTCCACTTCAGTCTCGGTTCCGCACATCCGCAAGAACTGTCTCCTCCGGACCAATCCTTCACACCATCTTTCCACACGATCTTTTGCTTCCCCTACGACTGTTGCTACAGCTGCGGAAGAGAATTCAACACCGGCTACACTTGCTGCCTCCAGCATTTGCTGCTCTTCAAGAGGAAGTCGCTCAATCTGTCGCTCAATCATCAATCGTAAGCTCTCAGGGACCTTGAGCGTAACTTCCTCCGGCTTCGTTCGGAGCGTCCAATGTCTTCCTATTTGCTTTACCACTCTTTGTTCTACTAGGTTGTCTACAAGATTGACCATAAAGAGCGGGTTCCCCTCTGTACCCTCGTGTATAATCTGTGCCAACTGCGAGGGGAGGTTACTATTGGGAAATCTCGCGGAAAGATAATCAGCCACCGCGACTTCAGGCAAAGTCTCCAATGACAACTCTTCACAGAGACGGCGTCCCATGAGGTCCTGCTTGAGTGCTTTCAGTGGATGTCCATTGAGGATCGCATCTTCCGGGCGGTAGGTGGCAATTATCAGAAGCCGGGCAGTTTCCTGTCGCTGGGCTACATACGAAAGGAGGTCAAGCGTATAGGGATCACTCCAGTGGAGATCTTCTAATACGATGACTAACAATGTGTGTGTAGTGATGACCTCTAATGCTTCAGCCATCTCACGCAACATTCTCTCTCGTGCTACGCCATGGACCTTTCGTTGTATTATTTCCAGCTCATCGTCGGCGATAACTGCAGGCATTTGCACGAGCCAAGTTGGTGCATATTGCCGCAAAACAGCAATAAAACGTTCTCCGCCTGGTCGGCGACAAGACCGCCCTAAGGCGTCCAGCACTGGTAAATACGCTTCACTTGGGCCATAGTGTTCGACACACTGTCCTCGCTCAATCCAGATTTCTTTTGATGGTTGAACTGTTTTAAGAAAAGTTTCTACTAGCGTGCTTTTGCCTATTCCTGCCTCGCCTGTGACGAAGATGATTTGACGTTTCCCCCTAAGGCCTTTCTCCAGCCATTTGCGCAGTCGGTCTAATTCCAACTCTCGCCCGACCACCGAAGGGGGCGCACCAGAATGCATAGAGGCCTGCTGGCTATAATTGCCGTTCTTTTCTATTCTTCCTATGAATCGATACCCAAGCCCGTGAACTGTCTCGATAAACTGAGGTCTTCGAGCATCGTCGCCCAGTATCCGCCTTAGATCCCGCACGCAGATTGTTGGCGCTTCAGGTTCGACTCGAGTATCTTTCCAGACAGTTGTGAGTAAGGCGTCCCTCTTTACCAATTCCCCCGAGTGTTCCACCAAGCAACGAAGTACGGCGAATGTCTTTGCCCTGAGAGGGATTTCTTCAAAACCTCGCAGGAGTCGATTCTGATCTATGTCGAGACGAAAGGGAGGAAAAAAGATGTCTTGCCCCATGGCTAGGCATTTTGCACAAATTTCATAAAAATTCCATAACTCAACAATCAATCGTACATGCAGAGAATCATAGCGAAAAACCACTCTCCGACGTCTAGCAAATTCCACAAAGATTCCATCTTTTTTACAGAAATTTTCATCCACGTTTCCATCCCAAAAGTGTATTAAGAGAGAGCAGGTTGGAGGACGAAATAGAAAAAGGAGGCTCATAGTGAACTGGTTATATCGTTTCTTTTTTGCCCTATCTTTTATCTCTATAGCGTGCATTGCCGAAGCAGGTCCTTCCTACGATGTCTACACAGAAGACTGGGGGCTAGGATGGGGTTCCTGGTCGTGGCCTAATACAATACAGCTTACACGTGTCAATGCGCGGGCACTGCGCGGCTCGTATTCTATAAGTGTAAAGTATAGCAATGCGTGGTCAGGGTTCGCGCCGGGTGCCTGGAATAGTTTTGACACCACAGGCTTCACAACTCTCATGTTAGGAGTATACAACGCGGTAGATGGCGACGATCTGTGGCTTTTTGCTAAGACTTCTAGCGGTATTATAAGTAATGCTCTGCGCTTGGCGGATTACACCACACAAGGAGCTCTCGTTATAGGAAAATGGACGTGGATCGGCATCCCTCTCGCAGATCTTGGGCTAGGAAATAATCCAACGCTCTCTTACTTTGCTATCGAGAGTGGGAAAGCGAACGCGCTTGTCTATTTTGATGATATTCGCTTTGGGACAAACATACGATTCTATGAAGGCCTACAAGGGTTTGGACCTGTAGTGCAGGAAGTCAAAGCAGCTCCAAGTATGTATATGTGGCCTTGGAACGCTACAGTAAACCAACCTTCTTCTAACGGAGATTATTGGCTTGACATAAACCCCACTGGAAGTTGGAGCGGTATTCAGCTTCAAGGAGTGGGAGCTTGGAACGACTCAAGCAAATATGGAGGGCTTTCGATAGCTTTCCAGAAAACGAGCTCATCTCAACGACTCTACGTTTCGCTCGTGAACAGCGCTTACCAGGTGATACGTAGAGTAGAGCTAAGCGATACTTATCTTCCGCCTCTACTTCGTCCCATGAAGGCGAACAAATGGTATCGAGTCGTGATACCAATTTCGCAATTCTTTACCGGTTGGCAAAGCATCGGAGGGGTCATAGTGGAAGCTGACATTGCAGCAAGATACCTCGTAGATGATGTGGTTCTTGTACAGAAATTGGGATGGCCGATAAAAGGGATAACGAGATCGGTGACTGGGTTTCATTTCGGAGAAAACTGGATACATGGTTGTTCATCTTATCGGAAACTTCACTCTGGCAACGATTACACCGACGCCGCCAACCAAGGCAGGCAGATCTATGCCGCCTCAAGAGGGTTTGTTAAACAGGTAATATACCAAAAAGACTGGGGCTATGCTGTTGTCGTTCAACACGAAGGAGGGTTCACCACCAGTTATTTGCATCTGAACCTGCCAAGTGTTACCCAAGAACAAGAGGTTCAGAGAGGCACACCCCTTGGAACGACAATATATCTTGAAGATGACAAGGGTAATCCTATCTCCCATCTTCATTTTGGATTGAGAATAGCTGACTTTAACAATACTGTTTCTCAAGCCGGGGCGCTGCCGGAAGTAACATGTACTGACCCAAGTGGAGTTACCTACCCCGCCTTCCCCGCATCCTTCATTGACTCGGAGGAAATGGACTGGGGAATCCTACCATAATTTGTACTTTGATAGAGCCCCGCAAGAGTCCACGGCGGGGCTCTGCGCTCTGCCTATTTTTTCAGTGATCCTAACACAACATCCGTACCAGCCACGACCCAATCATCATCTGAAATATCGACACCAAATCCGAGCTCCCAACTGTGAGGAAGCCCTGAATGCAGATTTATTAATCCTTTTCCGAGAGAAAAACGTACAGAACGACCGTTTCCAATAAGCATAATGTGAATTTCTTCTCCAGGTAGTATCTTACCACCCAAATTCGACGCCCGCCCGACTAAATTCTCACAGAACCATTTCTCTTTTTGTGGATCCTTCTTTAAGAGTTCAGCAGTTCTTTGTACAATGTCCACCCGGTCAATAAAGACCTGCTTCGATTTATATATTTCGCCACAGAGACTCACGTTCTTCAGGCGTTTTACAATTTCAATTCTTGCTGGGTCAAGCTGTAAGCCTTTCTCGATATGCAGCTTTTCGTCTACATCATCAAATGGAGCTGGTTCGGTAACTGCCGATAGTTCGTCTACACTTACGTCTTGCTTACCAGTTGGAATTGGAGCGTCATTTTTTCGTTCTGTACCTTTTGTGAAAATTATTAACCCGCCTATTACAACGAGAACGATTGTTGCGAGTAACGATAGTTTAAGATTGGTTTTCATGGCGTCATAGTAAACTCCTCCTTTGATTTATTTCCACAAGGTTGAGTAGATATATTAGATAGTGTGGTTATAGTAACTATCTGTTATTATACAAATTGAAAAATTGCTGTCAAATGATTTATGCTAACGCACTCGGCACTGGGACAACAATAAATTGCGCCATTCGGTGACATGAAAGCGTTTTGCCCAATAATTTGTCAGCTGGATCGAAACTCTATTCACTCATGTGCCAATCACGTTGGCGTCCATTTTTGATCATTTCTCAAAAGTGACTAGTTCCTTTTTGGATAGACAAAGAATAGGCGCTTTAGCCTCGCTTGTCTAAAATGAGGATCGCTTTTCTTGTCAGGGTGAAAAGGAGTACTGAGATCAGAAATAAAGCCGTCTGCGCTGTATAACAACTCCAAGGAAGCTTCCTAAACTGTGTCCGCAGTATGCGGCAGTCCTTATGGGTGCACCGATACGTGTCTTCCAAAATGGCAATCGTATGATTCACGAGTATGACCAGCACGAGTTTTGAGGCTTCTTTCGCCATAGTCGGTAGTATGGCTTTCAAGCCGCACGGCAGCAGTAATTTGGAGAAGAGTACCGAGCAGCGGGCCAGCGTGGAGGGCTCCCACCGTGAGCGGCTAGATGCCTCGCTCACCGAGCACTAGGCGCGGTTGGTCGCTGAAGTCGATATCCATCTCAGCCAGACGCTAGGGAAAGGCATATGGCATCCTTCTTCCAACCTGGGTGAGGGCAAGCCGCCGAATTAAGAATTAACAGCGGAAAAGGAGTTTGTAAAAGGTTAAATGTCAATATCGCCAATTTCTTTTATGGTCTTCCCTAGGCAGTTGGCATTGAGCTTATCATAGAATTTTTTACCGAAATTTGGATCATTGAAAGGCTCAGATACGGAGGTCTGTTGCCCCTGATGCTCTAGAATTAGCTCTACATGACCAGGGTAGTATTTCGCTTCTTTTAAAATATATGCATCAACATTCCCAGACGGAAATCTATTACCCGTACCACCCGTCATGGTTGTATGCGACGGCGACCAAGCACCATAGGGATTTTTTTAATCTCTGGATGGTCTTTTATTTTCATGTTTTCCTCTTGGTGATACTTTACTAAAAAACGTAGGGAGATACGCGAAAGAGAACTATCAGTTATTTTCCTAACAATAAAATTATCAATCTTTGTTCAGTTATAAACAAACAATGAGCTAGTTTGCTGCTTTTCCTTGTTTTTCTCCTCCCTAAACCTCCCAGCGTGAGAGTGTCTTGGCGCTAAACGGTCGTGAGACAACACCGTCAACCATAAGCCGCACATAGACATGGTGATTAGGAAGATGAACCAAATCAGCAAGAGAGACTTCGGGAGAAAATTCGTGCGCTAGAATTTCAGCGTCGCTTGCCCCCACGCGAAAGCACACCGTAGAGCCGATCGTTCCGACGAGTGCCTCACGGGTGGAAGGATCTAGTTGTGCGAGGTATTGATGGGCGAGCACGAGACCTACATGGTATTTACGCAGTTCCGCTAACATGGTGACAAGGCTCAGGGTCGTGAAGGTGTGGAACTCATCAAGATAGAGAGAAAAATCCTGTCGTTCTTCTTCTGGCATGTCGGCCCGGCTCAATGCCGCTGTATTGATGCTGGCCACTAATAAGGATCCTAGTAGCGATGCAGTATCTTCACCAATCTTGCCCTTTGAGAGATTCACGAGCAAAATTTTCCCTGTATCCATAAGATTTCGTATGTCAAAGGTGCTTTGGGGCTGTGTCACAATGCGGTTCAGAAGAGGATTGGTCAGAAATGCCCCAACTTTATTCTGCACTGGCACGATCGCCTCTCGGCGAAAGCTTGGCGGGTAACTTTCATATTCTCGAAGCCAAAAGTCCCGTACTTGGGGATTGTAGACTTGTACGGCCGTCACCTTGCGGAAGGCTTTATCATCAAGGAGACGAAGGATGTCAGCCAAGGTGCTTTCAGGCCGGTCGAGCAGCGCCAATAGCGCATTCCGCAAGATATGCTCCATGCGTGGTCCCCAGGAGTCATGCCAAATCTTCTTGAAGCAGTCAAGAATTCCAGAAGCCGCCATAGCTCGTTTCTCTGGAGCAATTCCCGCCAGGGGATTAAATCCCATCAAATGGTTGAGATCGGGCACGTTGAAATACACGACATCTGCCCTGCGCTGTAGGGGAATTGATGCATGAACGCGCTCAACAAGGTCTCCATGTGGGTCTAGGAGAGCAAACCCATGTCCTGTCTCTAGGTCACTACGGATAAAAGTCACTAATAGTGATGACTTACCAGTGCCAGTTTTTCCAATGACCCAAATATGGGCGCGCCGGTCAGCCTGTTTAATGCCAAACAGCTTATGCTGATTACGAAAATTTGTACGCGCAAAAAACGTGATGGGATTGTGTGTTTCCATGCCTCTATTGTTCCGCACCAGCACCAGCGGCCAAGGCTGTCGCTCATGCCGAAAGGGAAATCTCTCGCTGAGATGATGGGGAAACGTATGGGGAGCAATAAAAAAAGAGGGTACGGAATGGTACCCTCAGGAAGGAAGTAATGCTTATGATGCCTGCTCGTCTGTTTGCCAGTTGAATCCGGCTGGATCTTCACCATTGTCCTGGGCTGCTTCTTCAGCCATGAACGTCTTTTCAATCTCTTCACGGGCATACTGCTCATAGAGCGCTCGGTATTCTGCAGCGTCTTGGAGCCAGGTAAGAGAGTAGACGGGAACGTAATATTTCTTGCCTGGCAACGTTACAAGCTGACTTTTCATCGTCACTTGAGCATCGAACAGGCTTTTCCCCTTACGACTCCGTAAAGCGATCGCTGAAAGAAATCGTTTTGTTGGAGCAATGGCAGTCGATTTGACCGACCACCAGAAGGGGAATTGGCCATCTACGATGACGCCTAAGAGATTAAACGTATCATTGCAGTCTGACGGTTCGTTGCCGTTCCAGCGCGACCGCCCGCATTCCCGGCACGTCGGTGCTTGGGGTGGGTTGTAGCGCGGAGAGGGTTTGATGCCGTCAGAAGATCCGCAGATGGGTTTCCGTTCATTTGTATCTTCGTCAAAACATACTCTACCTTTGGAAGCTTTGAGAAACACCATGTGTACTTCATCAAACTCCTCACCGGTGAGATTCATGTAGAACTTGCCAGCCGCAACACCGTCAATCTGGCTGGTGGGTTGTACCAGGGTTAAACGGGGAATGATGAAGTCCTCTGGTCCCAAGGATTCCAGTCCCGCACCACCAGTATAGGGAGTCATCGTTCCTTCTTGAGACGAGGATGTCTCTCCTAAGGGTTCTTTCTTTTTGTTATTGCGCGCCATGACATCATTCTCCTTTCATTTCATTAGTGAATTTCTTGCAGCAGATCGGCTTCACAATAGTGACGCACCGAACAATGGCGGTCGCAGATGCTCCGTGATGCCCCTTCTCGGGGGAAATCTCCTCTCCGAATGCTAGAGCACGTAGGCATGAGTTCCCGAGGAATGTTGGAGAGGCGCTCCGATGGTCGCTCGGTGAGGTACATGCCGGGGCCGCGACGCAACGGGTCTTTGCCTGTAGGCGGGCGTTTGTAGGGAATGTGATCAGAGAGGAAGTAGAGCGCGTGGAAGTCAGGAATACAATCAAGCGGCGTCTCGCAGATCCCATCTCCATCCAGATCGAAATTGCCGTACTTCAACGCGTAGGCGTAGATTGAGAGTTGATCGTTGAGCAGGAGTTCAAAGGGGCTCACTCCTCTGCGCTGGCCGGTTTTGAGGTCCCGGTGAATAGTTATCTCGGGGTGCGGGAAGACGTAGAGAAGCGGGAACTCAACTCGGAGAAGCTCAGTAGGGAGACGGATTACCTGATCGACCCGTCCCGCAAACTGGTACAGGGTAGAGCTTGGTTTAATTTCAAAAAAGAAACTGCATTCAGAAAGAATAATCGTTGCTGCTCTATTCCACGGCTGCGCGACATATCCAGTCAGCATGTGGTAGTAATCGTTAAGATCAATAGCCCCTCGTCGTACCTCGACGCCTTTTGTTATCGCGGCTGCGGTTTGCTGCTCAAATTCTTCCTCGAAGAAGGCCATAAGCGGAGGAGTGTCCCACAGATGTTCAGCATGAGCTTTCGCGATCGTTGCGTGGAGTGCGGCTCCGGCAAGAGCCATCTCTGAAGTGCGTTCCGGGTCAAGTTCGAGAATCGCCCGGTAATAGAACATCCGGGGACAAAGTTTGAATTGGTCAAAATCGCTTTGGTGGAACTCACGTTCAAACCGAGCGTTCATGGATCGTCTTCCTTTCTTATTTGTCTAGGTGTACTTGGCTTTGTCTCTGCTTCTTCCTTCGTACAATCGCCATTCAGGCGCTTTATCTTCTACACAACGTCATGTTGCTTTACACTTCTTCAACTGCTGTTAGGAGAGGTGCCGACGTCACTTTCGTGGAGCTGACGCAGTAATCTTCTTACCGACGCCTCCTTGCGTTTACGTGCCTTTTCCTCACTCCATTTTCTTCTGATCTCTTCCGCTGTCTCCGGAATCTCTTCGCCGACAAGCGATTCCTCAATGAGATCGTTAACGAGCGTTGTCATGGGTTGTTTTCGTGCTTTCGCAAGACGATACAGCTTGGGAATCAGATCCTCACGGATCTTCGGGCTATACATAGACAGTTGCTCCTTTCAAAGAGTTTCTGTCTGAAGCGTAGCAAGAGGACGGGAAGTCAAAAGGCTGGAAAAGATGCTGAAAATGGAAAGATCCCGTATGGTGAACTCTCTGTAGGGAATCTCAACTGAAGGAGTTCAGCCTAAAATTTATTGGGGTACATATCTGTCACGATCAGCCATGCAATGAGTTAATCCTGAGCGGCGAATAGCTTTGCAAGCAAAAGAAAAAAGTGAGGGATCGTCATCGGCAGGTTTTGGTATTGTAAACACAGAGAATTGCCACGAGAGGCGGCAAGCAAAAAAACAGAGCAGTGTGACTGCTCTGAAGAAAGATTTCATGAGAGGACAACTCCACTCTATGTATCTTTTGTGTGGCCGTTAGGCTGCATGCGCTGCTCCGTCGAGAACCGGGAGGGAAACGGACACGGGGAGTGTCTGGCGCTGCTCTGTCAACTGAAAGAACTTGCCTAACTGAATGTTTGCCTCGAACGAGAGACAGGGAGAGAGGCGCTGGAGAGCCTGGGTAAAACAATTATGAACATCCCACAGCGTTATCCCGTTGTCTCTCGTTACATCTTTGGCATAGGCCGGTGCAACGTAATGAAAAAGCCGCAAGGGAACTATCCGTCGCGCAAAGACGGAAAAGACAAGCGCTCGTGCTGTTCTGAGTGATACAGAGGTCTTTTTGAGTTGGGTAATGCCCCGTTTCAGAATGTCGAAGTTGTGGACATACCGCTCAATTGCGGAAACGAGTTCGACGGGCAAGTTCAAGCCTGCCGTATGCTTTCGCTTGAGTGCGATCAAGTCTCCTGAGAATGCAAGGTTATCGCACACCATCACCCGAACCCCCACAGCAATCTGGATGGCAAACGATTTGTCATTACTTGTTCGCAAGCCGAGTGCGGCTGCGAATTCCTGGGTTTCTTGCCAAGCGAGATCTAGGACCCCGAACAAGAGCTTCCCGTCCCGTTGGACAGCATACTCTTCCTTCCTGACGACCAGCCCCTGCGCGTGGAGGGTGGTTGTAAGACTATCTACAAATTCGCTATGCGCTATCGGTTTCCAGGTTGATGTTCCTGTTGGTGGTGCGATCTTATACAAAGCTTCCTTGGGGACTTTCTGTGCCCCCCTGTGAGTAATCAAGAGTCCGTTCATGTGTTGAGTCTCCTTTCATCGAGCCATTTTTCAATTTGCGTGTCAGTGAGTTCCCATCTTTGATAATCAAAGTAGGCAACAAAGTACCGCTTAAAACTCTGGTGGTGCTTCCATGCTTGAGAGTGTTCCGCCCAATGGTCAAACCGTTTTCGCACCATCCAGCCTTCTTTCGGCGAGTGTTCATTGAAGTAGTTCACCAGGACAGAAAGCGCCAAATCTGCCGGTCCAGAACCGTGGTAGCCCCATTCCAGTCCAGCCGGTGAATGATACGCCACATGTTTGAGCTTTCGTTTATGAACCTTACCTTTATGATTCATGACTACTTCGACAACTACTCCATTAGACGAGCGAGTGCCTGTGTAGGTCTTTCCCATCTCAACTCCTTTGTAAAGTGCTTTGCTCTTAGCGTACCAAGCGACAAAGGAATCAACAGGCTGGAAAGCATGCCGAAAGCGGTACACTTCGTTGCTGTTGGATAATCTTGTTATGACGCTCTGGAATCTTGCTCAGGTTTCTTCTTTCAGGCAGTCTCTCACTTGTCATTATTGCAGAGAATTTCACTTTTTTGAGATTTGTCGTTTTTTCTCTTGCAAATCTGTAAAAAACTATTGTAAAGAACACCCCAGAAGAATGATGCGAAGGGTCACGTCATCTCAACCAACGTGTTCCAGCCTGCGATGTATGGACCCCATTGGCGTGTCTATGTTATGGAACGCGATTATTCGAAGATGGAAAGATTCATACGTTTCAGTGTGGCTGGTGTAGACGGCATCATGGGAGTATTCCGCTTATGCTCTTCTGGATTTTTACTTGTGCTCTCGCTTCTTGTTTTCTAGCCGCTGGCTTTTTGTTTCTGCAGCTTCGGAGGGAGAAACGCCCCCCAGGATTCTTTTCCATTCTGACCATCTCAGTTTTTATATGGCTTTTGTTTATAGCGTTCGCTATCGCGGGAGAACTCTCGCCGCGTGAGATTGTCTTTGCATGGACAAAACTCTATGGCCGGGATACCGCGAGAGTGGCCCTGCTTACGACAACACGTTTCCGCGAGGGACAACCTCCTAAGCTCTGGGTGGAAAAAGAACAGCGTACGCTGAGCCGAGTCCACTACGAGCACCTCGGTGGAACCATCGTCAAGGAAGAAATTCGAGAAAAGACAGCTACGGTGATCTTTAAAGCACGGATACGGACACGACTCGGGATAACGGAGCAGACAGAGCTTTACACCTTATTTCTGGAAGGCGAACACTGGTTGCTTGATGATATTAAAATCACCAATGAGCAGGCTCCAGAGGGCGATACGCCGCAGGTGTCACTTTCTCTGTGCTTTTCGTGAATTAGTTTTCTCAGCCTTAATTTTTTGCAGCGCCTGTCCCAACTTTTCTTTTTACGAGAAAAATTTAATTTCTTGGCCTCTTCTGCGCCCGTGGGCATTTCCCTTTCTATCGCCGTGTGAGGTTGTGACAGAGGGAAGGGACTATAAGGAAAATGACATATTCGTTGCGAAAGCGGCATTTGGCGATATGCCGCTCCCAAAGATCCCCATATGTGCGATTTGCAGAAGGGACAGGGTCCCTGTTTATCTTTCTGTTTGTTTATTTTGCTGCTTCTTGACAGATAAGCACAAATTATTGTATAGGGCGTCTCGAAATAGTTACAAGTGACAAGGAATCAATTCCTTTAACGTTCTTTTTAAAGAATAGAGAATTGCGGAAAAATAAATGGAGAAGAAGCAAAAAGGAATTGAACAAAGGCAAGTTCACTTACGTGCCAGAGTTTTCTTTTTCTGTTTGAGTACTGAGGCATGTCAAAAATTGAATCTCTTTATACCAGATCGCGTTGGCATGGAAGAATCGTAGATATCAACAAAGTTAACAAGAGCGACAATGCTTCGATTTTGAATCTTTAGCTAAAAATATTTTGTCAGTCTTGTCAGATGTTTGTCAGTTATGTCAGAGAATCATGACAAACAAATAGAAAAGTGCGCCATTTCCGGAAAGAGAGAAGACACTGCCATGTTGGCATGATCTCTGCAGCGCACTTCGTCTCGAGCTGTCGCCACTTCGGTGCCATGGGAGGCAAGGGAGGAACTCATATGCTGCATAGGGGAGTTTGGAGTGTAGGTGCGTCCTTGCATGCTATTCCTGCAGGGAAGGGAAGGGGAAGACGCTTTCTTCACAAAAGTAATGGGTTCTGGGTGGTAGTGCTCACGCTGGGATTGCTCGTAATCGCGTGCGGGACTCAACAGAGGTCAGCCCTCCTGCAGCCGGAAACTCTGCCTCCGAAGCAGCCAGCTGGAGCCAAGACCAATCCTCAGCTTTCTTACGCAACACTTCCCCTTGCCTTTGAAGCTAATCAGGGGCAAACCGACGAACGTGTCAATTTCCTCGCACGCGGTCGGGGCTACACGATGTTCTTGACCTCCACTGAGGCTGTGCTGTCCATGCCACAAGCGCCAAAAGAGCAGGCAGGACAAGCACGGATTGGCTTGTCAGCAACCCTACAGACCTTCTTCTCTGCACTTCCTAGTTCTCAACCTCCTACGGTCCTCCGTATGCAACTGCTTGGTGCGAATGCGAACCCGCAGGTAGCAGGACTCGAAGAAATGCCGAGTAAAAGCAATTACTTCACCAGCAACGATCCGCGGAGATGGCGCACGAATGTTCCTAACTTTGCTAAAATAAAATACCAAGCAGTGTATCCTGGAGTAGACTTGGTCTACTATGGCAACCAGCGCCAATTGGAGTACGATTTTGTAGTTGCGCCGGGAGCGGACCCGCAGGCTATTGTTCTTGGCTTCCAAGGGATGGACAAGCTTAGCGTGGATACAAACGGTGCGCTTGTGCTTTCCATTGCTGGTGGGGAAGTAAGCCTGCTCCAGCCCCGTATCTACCAGGAAACCGATGGAGATAAATACTCCATCAGCGGTCGCTACGTCCTGCTGGACCCCGACTCGCAGGACTCGCGTTCCGGAATACAGAAGGTCAGCTTTGCCATCGATACCTACGACCGTAGTAAACCCCTCGTTATTGACCCAGTGCTGGTTTATTCCACATTCATGGGCGGCTCCAGCGGCGAGGCTGGACTCACCATAGCTGCTGACAATGTTGGTAATACATATGTTGCGGGCGAGACTAGCTCAAGCACTTTTCCCACCGCCAATGCGTCGCAAAATGAATTAGGCAACGGATTTCCATCTCAGGACGCGTTCATCGCCAAATTTGATCCTACCGGCCAGGTAGTCTTCTCAACATACTTGGGTGGTAGTGATTCAGATACAACAACTGACCTCGCGATCGACGGGAGCGGAAATGCCTACATAAGAGGACGAACAACAAGTGCTTCAGACTTTCCCTTAGTCAACGCCTCCTTTAGAAGTACTGACTGTGCGGAAAATGGCGATTGCGCGTTCATCACGAAATTTAATCCACAAGGGCAAGTTGTCTATTCAACATTCTTAGGGAAACTTGTAAGCAGCTCTTTGACTATAGGTCGCTCTCTTGCTGTAGATTATTCTGGCAACGCGTATGTGACCGGAGTGACTGCATCGCCGAACTTTCCTGTAGTCAAGGCGTTTCAGGGAGCCCTTGGTGGGGGGGAGGACGCCTTTGTCACAAAATTAGATCCGATCGGGCAAGCCATCTATTCTACTTACCTCGGTGCTGAGGAAGGCGACAGTGGATTTGACATCGCAACGGATGGCGCTGGTAATGCCTACGTGACCGGCAATACTCATTCTTCCCACTTTCCTCTTGTCAATGCCGCGTATGGAACGCATGGTGATGACGGCTCTTTGGGGGATGCTTTTGTTACCAAGTTTGATTCCACAGGCGCGGTGATCTACTCAACCTTCTTGGGAGGGAGCGGGACTGATCAGACATATTCAATAGCGGCGGATAGCACGGGCAATGCTGCCGTTACAGGCAGTACAGATTCACCGAATTTTCCTTTACTGAACGCTTTCGATGATAGTTTTACAAGCAATTGTGTATTTTCTCGATGTTTAGAGGGCTTTGTCACAAAATTTGATCCCACTGGCCAGATAGTTTTCTCAACCTATCTTGGTGGGAGTAAGGACGACTTTGGCTATAGCATCCTCGAAGACAATGCCGGTGCTACCTATGTTATAGGCTATACGCAATCTACTGATTTACCTGTCATCAATGCCTTCAATGTTAACAACACCGATGGTGGAGATCTGTTCGTGGCTAAATTTAATCTTATCGGGCAGACTCTTTATTCATCGTATGTGGGAGGCTTCGGCAAAAATCCTTACAACTTTGGGTTTAGTCCTGCTGGGGGGTTCAATCTTGCTCTAGATGGAAGCGGAAACGCTTATATAACTGGGTATGTCGGCGGCACAGATGCTCTAGCCTTAAAACTCGACCCATCTGGCCAGCCTATCTATTCTACTTCTGTGGGCGGCTCTGACATCGATTTTGGACTTGCTATTGCTGCGGATAACGCGGGCAACGCTTATATCACGGGGGTCACACAGTCGGTAGATTTCCCGACTAAAAATGCATTCCAGTCGAATCTCGTGTGTTGCCCTTCTTCGCAGGGTACAGCTGGAGATGTCTTTGTGGTGAAGATCGGGGATGCTGCACCTCCAGCCCCAGATGCTGATGGTGATAGTATACCAGACGCCTCAGATAATTGCCCAGCGATTGCTAACTCCGATCAAAAGGACACAGATGGTGATGGAGTTGGGGACGCCTGTGATAATTGCGTATCCGTTGCCAATCCGGATCAGACAGACTCAAATGGGAATGGAGTAGGGAATGTATGTGAGCCCAGTATTCTCACCGTCACACCCGATCCTTTAGATTTTGGCACTATCACAATAGGAACTTCAAAGGACCTGAACCTTACCATCCAAAATACTGGCGGTGGTACATTGACAGGGTCTTGCACCACCGCGGCTCCCTTCAGCCTTCCCAATGGTTGTTCTTTCAGCATACCAATGGGGCAATTACAGCAGGTAACCGTGCGTTTCAGCCCCACAGATACCTCAACCTTCACAGGCAGTGCAGACATTATTAGCAACAGCACTTCCAGTCCTGTCTCTGTCTCTCTAACAGGATCCGGCTCTCTCCCTCCTCCTAGTCCTTTTAGCTCTCCTCTGACAGCTACGCCGAAATGCTGGCCTGGCGACAGCCAATTTCCTGCAGGGCCTGGGATTCAATTAAACTGGGGAGCTGCGAGTGGTGCCACGAGCTACGATATCTACCGTGCTGGAAGTTTAATCCAAGCAAACGTTAATGGCACCAGTTTCTGGAATATCACAGGACTAATAGCGGGGCAGAGCTATACATACCAGGTAAAAGCAAAAAACTTATCAGGCGTACGAAACTCTAATTCAGTTATGGTTAACGCCCCGTCCAAATGTAAGGGATCCGGCGGCGCATTAACTCCTGTTGTGCTTATTCATGGCTTTCTAGGAAACCCAAGCTCCTTCGGGGAAATGAAATCTTTTCTCGAGAAAGACGCTGGATATACGGGAAAAGTTTTTGAATATGATTACAGCTCGTTAACCTCTTGTAGCTCTCCTAGTTTCAACATAGAACAAATTGCAGGTGACTTCTGGCGATGGTTAGGAAGCTCTCAGGGTCCTGGTCGAGATAAAAAGGTGGATGTGGTCGCTCATAGTATGGGCGGATTAGTGGTTAGGGCATATATGACAGGAATGGCTCTGGCAGCCGATGGATCGCAGCTTCCGTATGGGAACGAGATTCAACGCCTCATTTTGGCAGGAACGCCTAATTACGGAGTCCTTGCCGGGCAGTGGGCTAGCCTCGCAAAGCTAATTTGTGAATTTAGAGGAGAGGGAGTAGGGGATGGTCTGGTAACACAAGGAAAAGAGATGGCATATGGCTCTCTGTTTCTGTGGAATTTAGATCAGAAATGGCTGGAAAAAAAACCTTTAACACCAAAAAATGTTCTAATCATTGCAGGCACCAATGGAAATACAAGTGGTGATGGGCTAGTTGAAATCGCAAGTGCCGCTCTCCCTGAGGATTTTAAACTACCAAGTGAGAATATTCTCTACGTGCCTTTTCGCCATTGCAGTTTCGAGAATATTTGTGGGGACACAGATCTCCCTGCTCTTGTGAATGTTCAAGAAAATACAAAACAATATACATATATGATTGTTAGAAATTTTCTCCTCTTTGGGAAACCACCCTCTCCAGTGCCATATCAACCTTCCACACAGGCTCTTGATGATAGTCTTTTTTTAATCCGTATAGTCGATAAGGATACAAAACTACCGTCCGCTTCGCTTCCTCCCGTAAAAATCGATTGTTCACCTTTTATTATTTCTCCACTTCCCCCCGTAATTACAAATGAAGCCTCAAATGCCGCGACAGTCACAATACCTGGGATTCAACCAAGCAGTTGGGCATGTAAAGTTATTCTACAGACTACACTTTCGTATGTAGGAGTTTCTTTGAGGCCAAAATTTACATCTGGAATCCCTGTTGTTCGCCTCGTCGAACTTTCACGGAGGCCAGATGTCCCACACTAAAATAGACCCTAGTATTTCTCTACTTGTACAAAATTACTTTATATTAACAACATAGAAATAGATTCTGAGTGACTTTTTCTGTGAGCGTAACCGTAGACCAAAGCGATAGTAATCCTATCAAAAATGACACCAGTAGTATTCTCTTTGGTGTGAATCTTCGGATATCAAATATGATAAAGACAATGTCGTTTAGAGCGACACTCATTAAAAAAGCCATAGAGAAAAAAATTATAGTGTGAGAGTCAATATAGCGAATATCACTAAATGTGAAAAATTCACCCATCCATTTATTACCAATCTTGCTCACGCTAAGCACAGCTAAAATGACTCTTATAAACCCGACATTGATGACGACAATGAGAGAAATATAAAAGGTAAGTTGCCCTAGAAACACAGGATATCGCATGAGACTTTCAGAAAATGACGAAATTAATTTGCTAAATATAGGAAAGTATGTTTCGTCTGTTTTGCTTTCTTGAAAATTATGTATTGTTTGTCGGTGTTTCAATTGTTCCATAACTAAAATATAAATTTAATTTGTAACACTTCGGATTAATTCAAAGATACTATTTACTTCTAATTGTATTGATAGATATTTACTTTGTATTATACCAACAGGACGCGAGTTGGCAAAGCAGTTTCTATTTTGGCTCAAAACGAGCAAGACACAGCCCTTTTCGTGGAGGGCTATCATACGTCGCGAAATAGATGTTGTACGAACTGCATTTTAGTCTTTAAAATCAACGAATTTCTCCACTTCCCCATTTCTATATCTTTAACTGATTGGAGATCACCTTTAACAGATTTATTTTCGGTATGATTTTCCGGACGCACAAACAGTTGTTTTTATTGAGATGAATTTTCGTTTGAAAAAGTGGTATTAACCGGACGACACCGTCTACTTGAGCATGTCCCATTGCTCGTCTACTTACTCTCTAGTATTTCTCTGTTCTGTCTCAAAAATGGGCGTTGTTGCACGAATAGGCAGGATAGCGAGCATTTGCTAAAGCAGGCGTATGAAGCACAATAGGAAATACCGGATGCGCAATTGGGCGGAGTATGACGCAGCGCTGGTGAATCGTGGGAATCTCACCGTGTGAGTCGAGGAAGAAGCACTGCAAGCGTGGCAGTACTCCGGCCCCCAACAGCGGGCATAGGCACTAAGCCTACGCCCGGCACCCTCGGCACCCTGACGTTTACCAACTACTTTTGCAAGAAATCTAGGCTCTTCCGCTGTGAGCGACACTTGATGAAGGCTGCCCATAATCGGGTGCTCCGAGAGCGGGCGCTCATGATACGGCGGGATGCGGCCGGCCTCCACAAGCTGCGTAACGATAAAAAACGGTGATCAGCAGGACTAACCTAGCTCTCACTTTCCCAAACAACTTGACAAACCCGTCCAATTGCTGCATTTCATCTGGGGGGTGTTATAGTCGTGCCTTCTGCATGGGACGTTTTCAAGGAATCACTTAAACAGTTGCCAGAAGTAATGAAATGGGCTCTGGCAGTTGCTGGTATCGTTGCTCTCATAGCAATAATACGGGGAATGATTGCCGATCCCAGGATCGCTGTGTATGGACCGGTTATCATGCTTGTGCTGATGGCTGTTCTGGTCATCTTCTCCAAGATCCAGTCAACTCCGGACTCCGCTTTCTATGCACCCGTTCTAGTGTTTATGTGGACCGCTTTAGTTCTGATCCTTTTGACAGCAACTCTATTGTTTACGTCGGCCTTCTTTCAGTGGCCGATCAATTTCACTTCTGGAGAAGGACTCATTCGTGACGGTGCAGTGTACACACCCACCGTTGGTGACAAGAGAGTGTGGGACCTCCAGGAGCAAGTAAACGCTCTCCGAGGCTCATGGGAAACCGTAGCTCAATACGGGGACGTCAAGAGGATTGAAGTTCTCGAACGAGCCACGAAGTTGGCCAATGCCCTCCTGGCCGTCGATGACGCTTCGCTTGGCCCCTCTGGGCATGTTATAAAGCGTGAGTTCTCCTGCTACGCATTGATCATGGTGGCATCGTCTGAAAACGACGTTAAGAGGAAGGAACAATTCGCTGAGCGCGCCATAGCCCAATGTGAGAGTGCAGTTAGTGCTCTGACGTCCATACGCTCCGCAAAGAATCCGGACGCCAATCTGAAGTACACGGCTGCCTGGATCCGAGACACAGACGAAGAACCTTTTACTAACTACTTACTAGCAATGGCGACCTGTCTTAAGGGTGGTGCCACAGGGGACCGTGCGAAAAAGCTTGAGGCGATGGATATTCTCGAACGTGTTCCGAGCTTCTACCTTAACAAATATCCTCCAGATCGCGACTACACGCTTAAGGTATGCAGTGAAGAGAAGAAGGAGATTACACATGGATAGTATTAGAGTGTGGATGAGCGTCGTATTGTTGTTCTTTATCAGCGCTTCTAGCGCGTCTGCGCAGAAGGGGCCCGAGGGCGACGGTCACGTTATTCCTCCAGCGGACCCGACTGAGCAGGTTGTTAGTGTTAGCCTCGCCAGCCGCCCGGGGAGAATGAGCGCCTATGTCCCAGGCAGACTTGACGAGAGCGTTTGGGATCTGCAGTCGCGCGTCAAGGATGTTCGTCAGCAGTGGCTCGCCGCGAGTGACCAGGACAATGCCAAGAGGAAGTCTATCCACGATTCCGCTCTGGGCTATGTTGAGGCGCTTGTCAAAATACCAAACAACGCCCTTGGATTGGGAGCATTGATCGTAAGAGATGAGTATGCATGCTTTGGGTTGATCATTGCGGCTGCGAACAGTAATTCTTTGCAGACGCAAAGGACTCTCGGACGGCGGGCTGAAGCTCTATGCGTGAGCGCAGCAACACATCTCGACGTTGCTAACGAACTGGCGTCGAATGACAGCAGTGCGAGAGCTGTGTTTGAGTGGTCACGCTCCAGTGACGAGCAACCTCGGGTCGCCTATCTGTCGGCGATGTCGTCATGCCTTCAGTCGACAAACGCAAGCAACGATTTGCGACGGCAGGCTGCTCGCCGAACAATACAATCAATTCCGGAATACTATCTCACTCGCTATCCGCCGGTCATCGATGTCGTCTTGAAACGCTGCGTTGCTCCTTAGTTATTTTCCACCGCCAATGGCAGCTCGCTTACCCAACAAGAGCTCTACAGCCAAACCGGAGCAGCTTTTCACTGTGGTCGGGTTAGTTATTTTGCATACAGGCTTAATTGTCACGAGGGAACGCTGACTCTTATAGGATTTTGATAAGTTTATATTCCAAAAAGTTTCGGCTGAGCATATCCTCGCGACTCGTCATAATCTTCCGCTTCCGTGAACGTCTGATACTGGAGTGGTATGGACCTCGCCTCATAGGTTTATAATAAGTAGTCACGATAGTAGAGCAGCCTTCAGTGTCTGGAAATTCAACAAAAATGGACACTGACGTGTACTCTTCTCTATTCCTGTAGGCAATGAAACCAGGTCATACATTAGTTATGTGTGCGACCTGTATTTAGTCTTTTAAATAGCCTAGTTTATCTCCTTCCTATCTATCCTTAGAAGCTGGCCCAGAGCAATTTTTCACAGATTATTTTCAGGCTACTTTGCTTGACGACTTGGCGCTTGCAGCGCCGTCCGCTGAAAGCGTGGGTTAGGCGGGGACTGGAAGAATTACTTGAGCGCATCTCCAACAATTGCCTTCCAAGCCTCAATGTGTTTCGGGGCAGTAATCTCAACAATGCCCGTCTCGCGATACCTAACAAGGAACCGATCGCGCATCTCAGGGTTCTGCTCCAAGTCGCGCCGGTAACAGGCGAACTGTACGAAGAGATCGGCGCAGAGTGTGGTTGCGTTCAGAACCAGGTTGGGCACGCCGTCGATACTCTTGATCGAGAGATGCGACTCAGCCCTCCATGAGATTGCCAAACGAACCATCTTCCCGTCGATGCGAAGATCCGCAGTGTTGTAGCGATGCACCAGTCCGTTCCGGAGGACGTCGTACACGGTCTTGGCGACTTCCTGGAGGGGTCCAGGAGGGAGCAGCCGCGAGAACACGAGGGCTCCTTCGCCACTGCCGTATCGATAGCGGGCCAGTGTTTCGCAAGCGCATGCAGCCAATCCAGCGACCGCAAAGTTGCTGCCAGGGTTGAGGGTCAGCATCTGCCTCAGATCGTGTTCAATGAAACCGAATACACGATCAACTTTGGGCTTGATGTTCGCGAACGATACCGCCATAACGCTCTCCATTGGGCGACATACTTACATCTTGCTACGTAGCTTAGTTTGAGCCCAAGTATTTAGTATCTGATTTTCTTTTTCGTTGAGAGGAATAGTCGCATTTGCTAAATTAAAGAATTCTATTCCCGTGAAGTGCCAATTAGCGGAAGAGATAAAGCCCGAGGGCTTCCTAAATCTCCCGTTTCGAAACCCAACTTGGATGGCCCGTTTAGTTGCGACGGCATCTGCGCCGCGGAAATTTCGTCCAACAATTAGAATTGTCGGCGCGTGATCGACTAAAGACAGTTGTTTTTCATTGTTAACTTTCGCATTTATTTTTCTTACAACTTGCTCGACTGGTAGCTGAAAGGAACGCGTTCCACTCTCTATCATTTGAGTCGGTCGTTTGAATAGTTCTTCTGAAGTGTATGTAATCTCTGTGTAAATCAATCGCCTATCGAGGTCTAAAGTGGCGTCAACTGTGCTCCCGCCACTTCCAACTGGTATTTCTATATCGGTGAGAACACCTTCAGTAGCAAAAAATCCAAGGACAAGCACTTCAAACATGTAGTTGCGAAAATTCATTGAAAACCGTTGATCACGTAACTGCTTGAGCTTTCCCTGAATCTCCTTTTTCTTGAAGGGGAATGCAGAAAAGGCAGCAAGTCGCTCTTCCATAAGAGGTAATATCGTCCTCAATGGATCAAGGCCGAACAGTCCCACAGCTTTTTTTTGTTCGTCACTTGCCTCGGCAAATTTTCCTTGGAAGAGAAGGTCTTGTCCTTTCTCAAACGTTGGGTCACCTCTCAGCCAATGGTCCAGTTCAAAGAACATCAGGGCTGGTTCACAAACAAACCCAAGCTGAGGGTTGAAAATGGCGGCTGCGATCTCGCTTTGGATTCGTTGATACCAATCCGAGTCCAGAATCTTAGTAACATGGATAGTCTTGGATACGGCCTCGAAAATTATATCTAGTGCATTGAAGAGTCGAGCACGATACTGTTCTACATCCACTACTGGCAACCTCCTGCGCTGGCGAGGGCTAGACGTTAAATCCACTAAGATCTTTCCTAATCTAACTATACTTCTCAATCAGACAAGAATCTCCTTGAATATGCCAGGCGTTATTTTAAGGATGATGCTACATTTTGATCACTTCATGGTACCCCCTAGCTTATCTGTCCAGAGAGTGAAATTTCTCTCTCGGACGATGAGTACATTGGATTGTCCCTAAGTGAACATGAACTTGATCCGTATCGCACTACATGGAGTATTCAGCCATGTCCCAACAAAAACTTGAAGACTTTGTGAACCAGTCCGGCTTTCCTTTGCAGATCGCTGTTGCAAATACCGTCAATCAGTCGACCAAAGGCAATGGTTGGAACGCGCTTTATACTGAGCACGCTTGGCATGACAGTGTGACTGGCGAGGACGGCTTTATCGATCTCGTACTTCGAAACCGGCACACCGGGTGGACTCTCGTCGTCGAATGCAAAAGAGTTCTTGATTCTTCATGGATTTTTTTGATACCTGGAAGTCGTGCTCCGGGGCGTCGGCCATGTTAAGGCATGGGTGACGCAGTACGTAGAGGGTGCCTTAAGGCGCTTTTATTGGACAGACTTGACACTTGACCCGTCTACACCAGAAGCTGAGTACTGTGTGGTTCCTGGGCAAGATGCAAAGTCGAAACCTATGATTGAACGTATCGGTGCTGACTTGGTTTCAGCAACGCTTGCGCTGGCAAAGGAGGAGCAACCGCTGCTTGCCGTTAAGCAAAATGTCACACGGATATATTTCAGTGTACTTGTTACAACTGCTCGGCTAACAGTGTGTACCTTTGATCCAACGATGATTGCCCTTCAAGATGGCAAGATATCCAAGGGCACTTTCTTAGAAGTTCCCTTCGTCCGTTTTCGAAAGCAGCTTTCTACGCGTCCACTCGATGAGTCCGAAGTTGCAGAGGTGAGCAATACCTCGTTGGCAAATGCCAAGGAACACACTGTCTTCGTTGTGCAAGCGGAATCTCTTCTATCATTTCTGGCCGAGTTTGAACTCGATGGCAACGCTATCAACCAATTTAGGTAAACGGCTACCTGTCGTTCCAGCCGACTACCTTCAGCAACTCCGAACTCAGGTTATATACCTTGTTAGTAGTGTTTCTGGCAAACATATCCGTTGATCATTGCCAAGCTTTCCTAGAGAGAAATCTTGAATGCTGATTTGCTCAAATCGCTCAGAACAGGTAAAAATTGCAGCTGAGAACAGTCCAAAAACCACTCCCTGAGAAGGGCAGAAAGCTAATCAAAATTAACACATCACTCTTTGTGAACGGCTGAGAAGGGATATCTTCAGCGTGAAACCCTTCGTGGATGACGTATGATACTGAGCCGTTTCCCTTCCTTGTTTCGCATTTGACAGAATGTCGGTTCTTGTCGATGGTCTCACTGCCATGATGCGATAGTATTTTGTAGACCTATTGTTAAAATACTTGATCGCAGCAACTTTTCTTCCTTTTTTGCTTTTCTAACTAAGATTATTCTGCAAAGATCCCGAAGTTTTGTATTGGGATATTTAAGACGTGAAATGGAGAAGAATTTAGGAAGTATAGCATCTCAAATTCGACGAATGTCCCATAGGGGATAAAAAAGTTTGCCGGAAGTGACAACTTTTCCTGTCGAGAAAGATGCTGTACTAGAGCGTTTTTCTGTGGCCTCTTGAAGAGCTGTCTCTTTTGTCAATAATGGAAACTCTGAGGGGACTCGAACTTTAAGTTGGTTTTACTCTTCTTCTGTCAGATGATTCGAGGAAGAGGGCACCTTCGGAGATCCACCCGTTTGATGGCGCAAGTACTCTGCTATATCCTTCTCCGACTGCTCAAGATATCGGATCAAAATTTCATATTCATCTGCCATCCGAAGGATGTTTGCGATGTCTTTTTTCGACCTCGGCACGTTCATAGGTTCCAGCTCATCAATAATTCGCTTTCTGCTACGAACAGTTGATACCAATGCCTTATATGCTTTGAGTCGATAAATCAGAAAATCACCATCGAAATGTGACAAGGTTTCCACCAAGTCTCTTACCAGTTTGGCTATATGGTCAATAGAACGAGCAACTTGGTCCCAATTGTCCTTTGTCTTACTTTTTGCATAGTACCTGAGCAACCCTGGGAGGGGAGACTGGAGATATTGTAATTCGATAATTTGATGAATGATTCCTTTTAGACGTGCCATCTCAGATGAGTTGTGTAGAAACTTTATCTTCTCCGGGTCCAATTTTTCCAGATCTTTAAGGGCATTAGTGAAAGCGGCAACAGCTTGTGCCGACTTTGCAATTCCGTCTGCGACAGTACCCAGGGGCGAGCCATCAACATCTTTCTTCGGTTCTCTTTGTGATGTCGATAATCCGCTAAGAATGTCATAGCTCTCGGGACCATCTTGGATGAGTTGGGCGGGGTTAACGCGGTAGACTAGAAGAAACACTGCTAGTGCCCCGCCCGCTCGTATCGCAATCCCAACGGCGTTGGCCTCGACTTGAAGAAAGCCGGGGATGGCGGCGGCCATACTCCCAGCCGACAAAGCAAGTACTGACCGGAAGACGAGAAGCTGAAATGGGGTAGGTCTTGGGAAGCGAACGGCCAACACCAGTAAGGTGATGGCGAAAGCGATCCCAGAACTTGATGCCCAAATTATATCGGGAGCCATCTTCCTCTCACTTTCGTTAGCATACTGAGAGTCACTCTGTCCTTGTCGATATTGCCGATCTGTTCTGCCGTCTGTTGGATTACTTAACGTATAGCGATTGAGGCATTCCAGGCAACCCATACCGGTTCCGTAGCCGTGTGGGTTGCACTTTCTGATTAAGGTTTCGGTGACGTGTTAGGAAAAGATGTGGTCGTAGATCAGTCTCAGGGCATCATGTGATACTGATGCAAAATTAACCGCAGCCAAGCAAGAAGTAAATTGAACTCATGAGCCAGGAAATGGGTAATAATGAAAAAGAAAACGGAGCGCAACCGCAAGATCACGCGGCGATGAGGAGAAAAGCTGAGGGGATGGGGAAGGATTAGAAACTTGATCCGATTGAGGAACTGAGCAAGATGAATTGTTCGAGCGGCCCTGACCAAAAGAGCACAGCCTTGCCTACGATGCGTGGTCGCTTTATCTACCCCATTTGCAGCAGTCTTTCTTACAAAATACTTACAGACTAGGAGATCCATCAGCGGAGGTTCCGATACTTGAGATGATTCTCCATCCGCTCAACCGGATTGAGAGCTGGGATATACACCAGCAGTCGCGCTACTGCTACCAACCACCAGGGGTCGCTGAGTCACTAGGTGAGCCCCGACTACTTGATCGATGCTCTAATGATCAAGCATCAATAAGAGAGGGCAACGTATATGACAATGGTGCAGGAACAGAAAAATCAGCAGGTGACCTCTAGGAATGCTTGTTGTTGACTTCTTGTTACACCAAGTCTATCTGATCTCTGTTGGTACATCTTGAAATCATTAGCACTAGACACAAAGCAAAAATGACTGAAACCGCAGCTAATATCTTCATTATCAGGTCAACATGGTAACGTGAATCTATGGTTAGGTAGTGGGTTACTTTAGTGGTCCACTGCAGCAACTGAATAGCGAGGACCTTTAATGAAACCCAGTCTGTTCATTGGCTCTTCATCGGAGAAATTGCTTTACTCCTATGCGCTGCAAGAACAACTGAAGTCCAGCGCAGATGTCACGCTGTGGAATCAAGGCTTCTTTGAGCTGAATGCAAGTTATTTGGAAAGCCTGCTCAATGGATTGAGGGACTCGGACTTTGGTGTATTCGTGCTTGCCCCGGATGATATCCTGAAGTTCAGGGGTGAGACCCTCGGGTCGATCCGAGACAACGTGTTATTTGAACTCGGCTTGTTCATGGGGAAGTTAGGAAGAGAGCGTGTATTCTTCGTCTTGCCTCAGGATCAGGGCAACCTTCGGCTGCCATCCGACTTACTCGGAATGTCGACGGTGACCTTTGACACTAGCCGAGGCAATATTGAAGCTGCATTAGGCCCTGCATGCTTCAAGATTCTTCAGGCGATCGAAAGGTTCGGTGTAAGACAAGAGCGCCTTGTTTCGCCCACGACAGAAATCATCAAGAGCCCTAAGGTCCTCTGTGTCTGCTCGCCACAATACTTTCACATTTCCTTTCAGAAAGACGTCGAACTGATCAGGAATGAAACCGCGAAAATATCTGCACAGATCTCGGAGCTGCACAGCACCAATTCCGAAGGGCTGACAAAAGCCTTGATGGAGAGCACGTTTGACATAGTTCATATCAGTGCTTATGTCGATCCCAAGACTGGAGAGATCTACTTCAACGACATTGACAGCAATGGGTCTCCTCCCGCTGGCGTTAGCATTGACTCGATGCTCGCAGTCAGCTTTTCCAAACTGATCGAACTGGCTAAAGCAAAGCTGGTTATCCTGGCGACGTGCGACTCACTTATTCTGGCGGCGAAACTAGCGAAAGTTACGAACATGATCGCTTCTACAGATTGGGTTTACTGTGACGACATATTTAAGTGGGAGCTGGGGCTTTATAAGTGCTTGTCGAAGGGCGTTTCTCTTTCTCACTCCTTCGAGACAGCATCGTCACTGAGCAAGGCACCGATGCTTTTACTTCTTAAGAAAGACTTAGCTTTCATAGGTTGAGTCACGAAGTGAGTCTCGCGGGGACTCGAACTTTGACTTAGTTTTGCTCCTCATATTCTGCAAGGAGATTAGGAATGAGATGTAGCCTTTAGTGTCCTCTTTTAAGCATTTTTAGATTTTCAACGGCAGAACGGAAAACTATCAAATCTGGTGTTTATTCGCTCGTTAGGCA
>JACXTT010000191.1_pt1 | contig 97963 bp, 90 predicted proteins | sample 9270951 | NCBI WGS metagenome assembly JACXTT01 (sample SAMN15532306, study PRJNA645909) | rock metagenome | isolation source: weathered quartz diorite | place: Puerto Rico | collected 2017-06-21 | reverse complement strand
ACTTGCACGTGGCGCGTAGCCGGTTCATCGAAGGTCGAGGCGATTACTTCGCCCTTCACCGTGCGCTGCATTTCCGTCACTTCCTCGGGCCGCTCGTCAATGAGCAGCACGATCATGATGACTTCGGGGTGGTTGGCGGCGATGGCGTGGGCGATGTGTTGCAGCATCACCGTCTTGCCGGACTTGGGGTTCGCCACCAGCAAACCGCGCTGGCCCTTGCCGATGGGGGCGATGATATCGACCACGCGGCCGGTCAGGTTTTCGTCGGACTTGATGTCGCGTTCCAGGTGAAAGGGCTTGTCCGGGAACAGCGGCGTCAGGTTTTCAAACAGGATCTTGTTCTTGGAATTCTCGGGCGGTTCGCCGTTGACCTTGTCTACCTTCACCAGAGCGAAGTAGCGCTCGCCTTCCTTGGGGGTGCGGATTTCACCTTCGATGGTATCACCGGTGTGCAGATTAAAGCGGCGGATCTGCGAAGGGGAAACGTAAATATCGTCCGGGCCGGCCAGATAGGAAGTATCCGGGGAGCGCAAGAAACCGAAGCCGTCTTGCAGCACTTCGAGCGTACCGTCGCCGAAAATCGCCTCGCCTTTTTTGGCCTGGTGTTTCAGCAGCGCAAAAATGACTTCCTGCTTACGCAAGCGGTTGGCTCCCTCGATTTCGAGGGCATTAGCCATGTCAACGAGTTCGGTGACGTGTTTGAGTTTCAGTTCGGATAAATACATGGCGCGGAGGCTCTTGGAAAAGTACGGAAGGTTGCTGCTAAAAAGGAGAGGGGTAGCCGCAAGGCACCCTCCGCGGGCGGATCAAATGGCATCACGCCTTTTGAACCGGGTAGCTACAAGTAGTAGGAAGGTGTCGCGGAGGTGTTACTGGAGATCCACGCGCACAAATTTGCGTGGATTTGCCTGCAGAATAGGACGAAGTGGCTGGGTTGTCAAATATTGGCGGTCGGTGCCGGAAGCCGGCCTGGGTTTACCAAGCCGGCCCACCGGATCGGGGTTCAGGCCGCCGAGGCGGAACTGGCGCCGGCAGCCGGGGCCAGATTGGCGTCCAGAAAGGCGGCGAGCTGGGTCTTGGACAGGGCGCCCACCTTGGTAGCCTCGACCGCACCGTTTTTGAACAGCATCAGGGTCGGAATGCCGCGAATGCCGTACTTGGGCGGGGTGGCCTGGTTTTCGTCGATATTGAGCTTGGCGATTTTCAGCTTGCCCTGGTAATCGCGGGCCACGTCTTCCAGGATAGGGGCGATCATCTTGCAGGGGCCGCACCACTCCGCCCAATAGTCGACCAGCACGGGGGTGGCGCTTTGCAGCACTTCGCTATCAAATGTGTCGTCGGACACGTGGACAATGGATTCGCTCACGGTTTACCTCGGGAATAGGGGTTGGAGAGTAGATGCGCCCTAATGGCGGATTTTCAACCGGGGCGCAACGAATGATGAAGGCCATTATGCCACCGTTGGGCCACCCCTGCCGCCGCCTGCCGGCCCCCTCCGCCACCATGGCACTGGGGCGGGGTCTGGTAAAATTGCGGCGTTGAACCGCTATTCCTCAGGTACCCAAGGTCCCAGCCATGACTTACGTTGTCACCGAATCCTGCATCAAGTGCAAATACACCGACTGTGTGGACGTTTGCCCGGTCGATTGTTTCCGCGAAGGTCCCAATATGCTGGTGATCGACCCGGACGAGTGCATCGACTGCACCCTGTGCGTGGCCGAATGCCCGGTGGAGGCGATTTTTGCCGAGGATGACGTGCCAGAAAACCAGCGCAGCTTTATCGCCATCAACGCCGATCTGGCAAAGGGCTGGAAGCCGATCATCGAGCGCAAGGATGCGCCCGGCGATGCGGATGAGTGGGCAAAAGTAAAAGAAAAATCGCACCTCCTGGAAAAGTAGAAACCTTCCATGGCAGCGGAACCGCCTGCCGCGCCTGAACAACTCCGATTCCCCGCCGCCTCGCTGATCGCCGAGGCCGCCCGTCTTATCGTCGGCCGTAACAAAGAACGGCTTCCCGATCTTTCCGCGCTGTCGGTGGTGATTCCGTTGCGCGCCTCGCCTGCGCTCAAGGATGCCATCGCCCAGGAAGCGCGTGCGCTGGGTTTCAAGGCCGTGCTGCTGCCGCGTATGGGCTCGCTCGCCGACCTTGCCGCCAAGGTGCCGGTGGATGTCAAAGTTCATTCGGAGAGCGAACGCACTCTCACCATCTTTCAAGGGCTGAAACGCCAGCGTTGGTTTTCCTCGGCCGAGTGCCTGCGCGTGGCGCGCGAGTTAACGCGCCTGGTCGACGGCCTTAGCGCCGGCATGCGCGGGCTACCCGAGAGCATGGAAGCGCACCAGCGCGAACTCGCTCGCGCCTATGCCGTATCGACAAAAAATGAGGACTTCAATTTTGAGGCGCGCCTCACCTACGATACCTGGCGCGCGCTTTCCCAGGGCGGCGGTGCGGTGGACGCCGCCACCCGCTACGGCCTGCAGCTCGCGGCCTGGGCCGCTGCGGCCAGTGACTCTCTGTACGTGATCGGCGAATCCGATTGGACCGAGCGCGAGAGGCGTTTTTTTGCGCGCCACCACGAGCGCGCGGAAGTGACGATGCTGCAAGCCGTCTGGCCCACGGCCAACGATGCCGAGGTACGCGCCCGCTTTCTCGCCCGCGCGTTTGCGCAAGCACCAGGCGCGCCGCAAGCCGCAGGCGCCCCACCAACCCCTCCCGATACCAATGCCGAGCAGGTGCAAGGCTGGCTGGCCTGCTGCCGTACCCGCGACGTGGAAGAAGAAGCGCTGGCCGCCCTGCACGTGATGAAGGAGTGGTTGCGCGAAGGTCTCACGAATATTGCCGTGGTGGCCCTGGACCGCCAGACCGCGCGGCGTCTGCGCGCGTTGGCCGAGCGCGATGCCATCTATATGCAGGATGAAGTCGGCTGGCCCTATTCCACAACGGTTTGCGCTACCGCGCTGATGCGCTGGCTGGAAGCGAGGCAGGACGGCTTTTATCACATCACCGTGCTCGACCTTTTGAAGTCGCCCTTCCTGTTCACCGATCTCAAGGCCGAGTGGGGGCGGGAGCGTTTGAAAGCTGCGGTGGACGCAATCGAGCGCGCGGCGCGGCGCTACAACATCGTCGCCGGGCTGGCGGATTTGCGTATCGCCGTGCAGCGTTTGAATGGGGGAGAAGTAGAAGATGCTTGCACGCTGCTCGACCGCCTGATCACGGCTGACCGCGCCTTCCCGCCCTCGCGCCGCAGTGCCGGCGAATGGCTTGCCGATATGCGCTCTAGCCTCATCACGCTGGGCATCGAAGCGGGCTGGCGCGTGGATGCAGCTGGCGCGGGCCTAATCGACTGCCTGGACCAGATGGCCTCCGACGTGGCCGGCATGGCGCTGCCCCTCACGGCGTCCGAATGGTTTGACTGGCTGCGCATGTCGCTCGAAGACGCGCACTTTCGGGACGACACCATTGAAAGCCCCGTGGTGCTCACCGCACTCGCTGCCACGCGCCTGCGAGTCTTCGAGGGTGCCATCGTGGTGGGGGCCTCCACTCAGCACCTGCCGGGCGCGCCTGCCAGCGATGGCTTATTCAACCAATCGGTGCGCCGCGCCCTGGGGCTGCGCACCCACGCCGACGAGCTGGCCTCCATCAGCCGCGACCTCTGCGGTCTTTTGCAAACCAGCGGCCGCGTCTGGTTCGGCTGGCAATCGGAAAATCCCGACGAGCCCTCGCCCCCCGCGCCTTGGCTGCATGCGCTGATGCTGGAAGCGCGGCGCGCGGGCGGCGAGCTTTTGCAAGGGCCGGAGGGAGAATCCAAGCGCGTGGCGGAAGACGCGCCCACCGAGCGGCCCGCGCCCGTGCTCGTGCCCGAGGAAGTGCCGGTGCGTATCAGCGCCAGCGGCTACCAGAGCCTGATGGACTGCCCCTACCAATATTTTGCGCGCGCGGTCTTGAAGCTGCGCGAAACCGACGACATCGCCGAGACCCTAGACAAGCGCGATTTCGGCGAACTGGTGCACAAGATTCTTAATCGCTTTCATCGTCGCATTCCGCTCATCACCGGCGTGGATGCGGATACGTTGCGCGCGGCCTTCGTCGAAGAATCCGAAGCCGTGTTCGCCGAGGCCCTGCAACGCAACTTCGAAGCGCGTGCCTGGCTGGCCCGCTGGCAGGATGCACTGGATAGTTATCTCGACTGGCAGCGCGGACGCGAGGCCGAGGGTTGGCGCTGGCAGGAAGGCGAGTCTGCGCGTGAAGTTGAGATCGCTCTCGAAGGCGGGGCTGCGCTGGTGCTGGAGGGCCGCATAGACCGTATCGACCGGCGTCGGAATGAACAGACCGGCCTCGAGGAACTTGCCGTCATCGACTACAAGGCGCGCCAGGCTAACCCATTGCGACATCGTCTCGAAACACCGGGCGAGGATGTGCAGTTACCCGTATACGCAGCGCTGATCGAGGGCCGGCCCGTGACCGAGGCCGCCTACCTTGCCATCGAAAGCGCAGGCGTGAAAAAGGTTGCGCACGCAGATGTAGCGGATGCCGGCCATGCTGCACGCGAACGGCTGGCTGGTCTTTTCGCGGCCATGTACCAGGGGGTGGCTATGCCCGCGCAGGGCGCGGAAAAAATCTGCACACACTGCGAAGCGCGCGGGCTGTGCCGGCGCGATCACTGGGTGGATGGGAATGAATAGCGCCAAGACTGAAATCCTGCGCACCCGTACTGCCATCAGCGCGGCCGCACTCGACCCGCATAAAAACGTGGTGGTCGAAGCCTGCGCGGGCTCGGGCAAGACCTGGCTGTTGGTGGCGCGCGTCCTGCGCCTCTTATTGGCAGGTGCGCCGCCATCGTCCATTCTCGCCATTACCTTCACGCGCAAGGGTGCGGCGGAAATGAAGTCGCGGTTGATGCGGCTTCTCGAAGAGCTGGCCGGCGCCACGGATGAGGAAGCGCGCCGCTTGCTCAGGGAGCGCGCGGTGGGCGAAGCCGAAATCGAGGCCCTGCTCCCCAAGGCGAAAGCGCTTTTTGCCGAGGTGGCGTTCGCCTCGCCCGGCGTCACCATCTCCACCTTTCACGGCTGGTTTCAGCAGATACTCGCCGCGGCACCCCTGGGCTTCGGTATCGGCGACAGCGTCATCGCCGATAGCGAAACGCGACTGCTGGAAGAGGCCTGGCAGTCCTTCGCCGAAAACTTGAACCGCGCGCCCGATTCCGCAGCGGGCCAATCGCTGCACAGGTTGTTCGAGCAGCGGGGCCTTAGCAATACCAAGTCGCTGCTCTACGGGTTTCTGGCCTGCCGCGTCGATTGGCAACTTTACGCGCGCGAATCGCTGGGCTTGCCCGCCGATACGCCGGTAGAAGAGGTGACGGAAGCTGCGGCTGAGCGTTGGGCCGGAGAATGGGGCATCGACCCCTCGCACGACCCGATCGAGGATTGGTTCGCGAACGCGAAAAATCTCGCCGACTGCCGCGCGCTCTTCACCGGGCTCACCAAGCTGGAAAAACTCCCCAAAACCGCACGCGAGCGCATGGACTCCCTGGAGCGGGCCTTGACGGCGGATACCGCGGAGGCCGCGTACCAACTGGCCTATCGCGCCTTCCTCACCAAGGAAGATACGCCGGTCAAGGTGGTGGAAAGCTGGGCCGACAAAGCCGGGTTTGCCACCGAGCACCGGCAGTTGTGCATGGGCCTGCAATATGTGCGCGAAGCGCTGCAAGCCCTGCGTAACCTGGAGCTGAACCGCGACGCCCTCACCGCAGGGCTCGGTCTGCTCGCCGCCTACGAAAAACTCAAGAGCGACCAGCGCCAGCTTGACTACAACGACCTCGAATGGCGTGCCTTCGATCTCCTGGCCGATAGCGTGCACGCCGAAACCCTGCAATACCGGCTCGACTGCCGCTACCGGCACCTGCTGCTCGACGAATTCCAGGACACCAGCCCCATACAGTGGCGCTGCCTCACTGAGTGGCTCAACGCCAGCGCCGCCGCCGACAACCGGCCCAGCGTGTTCCTGGTGGGCGACCCCAAGCAGGCCATTTACCGTTTCCGCCGTACCGATGCGCGCCTGTTCGAGATTGCGCGCAAATACTTTCAGAACGAATACGGAGCCATCGATTGCCGGCTGGACAGCACGCGCCGCAACGCGCCTGCGGTGATCGACTTCGTTAATGCGCTGTTCACCGATCTGCCCGACTACCCGGGCTTTCACCGCCACGAGTCCGAGCAGCAGGGGCTTAGCGGCGCTGCCCACGTGCTCGCCGCGCAGGAAGCCCCCGAGGTTGAGGAAGCAAAAGCCATCGCGTGGCGCAACCCCTTGCAGGCCCCTCTCGCAGAAGACGATGCCGAACGCTACGCCGCCGAAGCGGCCGCCATGGCGGATTCCATTGCGCGCATCGTCGGGCAGCAAGTTATCGAGGAGCGCGGCGCGGACGGGCGCATGGTGAAACGCGCTGCGCAGTACGGCGACGTATTGGTGCTGTTCCGGCGCCGTTCTCCCCTGCCTACCTTTGAAGATGCGCTGCGCCACGCCGGCATCCCCTATCTCAGCGCGCGTTCCGGTGGACTCATCGAAACCCTGGAAGTGCAGGACCTGGTGGCGCTGCTTCGCTTCCTCTCCGCTCCGGCCGATGACCTAGCGCTGGCGCAGGTATTGAAGTCGCCGCTGTTCTCGGCGAGCGACCGCGATTTGCTGACCATCCGTTTCGCCCCCGGCGAAGCGTTACACGAAAATTCGTGGTGGCAGCGCCTGCAAACGCTTGAAGCCGGCGCGCATTTGCCGCCAACCAGCCCGCTAGCCCGCGCGCGCCACCACCTCGCTCGCTGGTTCACCTGGATGGATACCCTCCCGGTGCACGACCTCCTCGACCGCATTTTCCACGATGCCGACGTGGCCGCGCGCTACATGGCCTCTGTGCCTGCACCCATGCGCGCCTCGGTGGCCGCCAATCTGCGCGCCTTCATGGCGCTGGCCTTGCAGCTCGACGGCGGCCGCTATCCCAGCCTGCCGCGCTTTCTCGATGAACTAAAGCGTTACCGCGCGCTGCCCGACGAGGACGCGCCGGACCTGGGCGAAGTGCGCGCTGAGCAAAAAGCGGAGCGCCCCGACGCCGTGCGCATGATGACCATCCACATGGCCAAGGGCCTGGAAGCGCCCATCGTGTGGTTGATCGACTCGGCCGACGGCAGCTCGCGCAACGAGCACCACTTCGCCCTGGTCGATTGGCGGCCGGAGGAACCCGCGCCCCGGCATTTTTCCTTTGTCGCCGACAAGGAATCGCGCGACCCAGCGCGCCAGCCCATTTTTGAAGAAGAAGCCGATTACCAGGCACGCGAACGCAAAAACCTTCTTTACGTTGCCGCCACCCGCGCCAAGCAGTATTTCGTGATGAGCGGCACACGGCCCTCCAAGAGCGGCCCGCCGTCCTGGCTGGAATGGGCCGGCGAGCGATGGGAGGAAAATTCGGGCCACACCGACGCGCCTTGGCCGGAGTTAAGCGCCCAGGCGGCGGCAGAGCGCGCCAGGGATCACGGCAGCCAGAACGGCGGAGAAGGCGGCGAGCCCTGGCCCATCAGCGTAGGCACGCGCCACGCCCCCGATCTCGATATGGCCGCCCGCAGCCACGGCATCCAGGTTCACGCCGCGCTGGAAGCGCTGGCGCCGGTGGGGAAGGGCGCCGATGCGCGTGCGCCGGATGGCATCGCTGAAGGTGCCATCCGAAGTGAAGCGCTGCGCATTATGGCGAGCCCGGGGCTGGCCCGCTTCTTTGCACCCGCGCAATTCACGCAAGCGGGCAATGAAGTCGAAATTGCCCATCCCGAAGGCACGGTTCGTATCGACCGGTTGGTGTGGTTCGAGAGCGAAATCTGGGTGTTGGACTACAAGACAGGTGAAGCCGACGTTACGCGCTACCGCTCGCAGGTGGAAGGGTATTGCCGCTTGGTAGCTGAGTTGTATCCCGCGCTTAGGGTGCGCGGCGCTTTAGTTGCTGGAGATGGCGCGCTGGTGGAAGTGCTGTAAAGGGCAAATAGAGAGACTGTCGTCCCAGCCTTGAGCCGGGACCCAGTGGCGTTTGTTCCCATGCGCGACAAACGCCACCGAGCCCGCTCAAGGTCGGTATTGCTTCCTATTCAAGCGCAACGTCCCCTTCAAACTTGACGTTCAGTTTCAGGCCCGCCACCTCCAGCGTTACCGTCGCAGGGAACGATTCCGTCCCTTTGATCGCACCGCTGGCCAGCGCGGACCTTACTGCGAGCTCAATTTCGCGTTGCGAATTTACGCCTACGGTTTTGAGCAGTTTGCGTACGCTGAGGTTAAAAGTTTCTTCATTCATATTCGGCTCCAATCGAACGATTGACCGTTGTTGTGTCACCCACGGGAAAAAGAGTCTGGCGCCTTTTTTCTTCAAGCGGAAAATTGGGGCCTGCCCCAACTATTCTTCTATGAGACCTGATCGCCATGAATCAACTATCGTACCTAAGGTTATTTCATCCACCATAGAAAATGGCCGAAGGTCGCTACTAAAATTTAGGCAGAAAAATCGTCTGTTTACCGCTGTTATAGAAGCATGAAATGGACGTTGCTGGCCGTTAATAGAAAAAGTCATTTTTAGGAGCGGGACCTCGCCTTCCTTTAAGGGTAGCTCCGGCAAGCCCTCTCGGGTAGACCATTTGCTCATCTTTCTGTAAAAGTTCAGTGCTCGGCCATCAATTTCGCGCTGGACTAGATTGTAGCCATCGAGCTGAACAAATAGCGGCTGGCGAATGACCGGTGGGAGCCTTTCTACAAGCTGCTTGAAAATTGCTTTTTCAAGGGCGGTGAGTGTAGTCCCTCCATGAAGAATCCGTGTGAGTCGATTTCCAAATACTTCTTTCACGGCTAGCTACTTTGCCTTCGGCGCCTTCTCCACCCCGCCAACCTTGTCCCCCACCTTCACCTTGTTCGCCGTAAACCAGCCCGCATTCATTTCCAGCGCGTAAATGGCCGGTCCCGCCGCCTGATGGGTGGTTTCGGTCTGGGGCAGCATTTCGTGGATGCTGACGATGACGCCCTTGTCGTCCATGAAGGCCACCGACAGGGGCAGGAGCGTGTTTTTCATCCACATGGCGTAGTACTGGGGCTCGGGGAACACGAACAGCATGCCCTCATCCTTGCCCATTTTTTTGCGCAGCATCATGCCCACTTCGCGGGTCTTGTCGGTGGCGGCAACCTCGGCGGCGATCTTGTGGCCGCCGGCGCTCAAGGTGATGGTGGCGAGCTTGCCCTGCGGCTGGTTGACGCCGACTTGCGCCAGCGCGGAGCCGGCCAGCAAGAGCAAAAAGGAGAGAAGGGCGGTGCGAAGCTGGGACATGACAAAACTCCTGAATCTTGGTGACGACGGCTACTTTTTTCCGGTGCTGCCGAACCCGCCCGCACCGCGCGAGCTTTCGTCGAAGGCCTCAACGATATTGAGTTCCACTTGCACTACCGGTACGACGATGAGTTGCGCGATGCGTTCCATCGGCTGGATCACGAATTCGCTTTTGCCGCGGTTCCACACCGACACAAAAATCTGCCCCTGGTAATCGGAGTCGATCAGTCCCACCAGATTGCCCAGCACAATGCCGTGCTTATGGCCCAGGCCGGAGCGCGGCAGGATCATGGCGGCGAGGCTGGGGTCGGCGAGATGGATGGCGATGCCGGAGGGGATCAGCTGCGTATCGCCCGGCGCCAGAGTGATCGGCGCTTCGATGCAGGCGCGCAGATCCAGCCCGGCGGAACCGGAGGTGGCATATTGCGGGAGTTGTTCTTTGTTCTTTTCGCTCAGGCGTGCGTCGAGCACGCGTACATCCAATTTATGCATTTTTATTTTGAAGTGGCGAGTTGCGGAGAGTGTTTTGGTGATTGGGTTTGGCTGCGCTGCTGCAAGGCAATCGCATGAGCCACGATTTGCCGGGCGATGTCCGCCTTGGGTGCGCGTGCCAGCGGTGTTTCGGCGTAGGCATCGACGATAACCACTTCGTTGCTATCCGCGCCGATGGCCGTGGTGGCGAGATTAGCCACGATCATCGGCAGCTTCTTGGCCTCGCGCTTCTTGCGCGCGTACTCGAGCACGTTTTCGCTTTCGGCCGCAAAGCCCACGCAAAATGGTGCGGCGGGGCCGCCGGCGACGGTGGCGAGAATATCTACCGTGGGCATAAGCGAGAGTGTTAGCGCATCGGCTGATTTCTTGAGCTTTTGCGCATTGGGTTTGGCGGGTGTGTAGTCAGCTACAGCGGCCACGGCAAAGAAGAAGTTGGCGCCGGCCAGATTGTCGTTCACCGCTGCCAACATTTGCGTGGCGGTTTGTATCGGCACTACTTTCACGCCTGCAGGCGACGGCAGGGCCGTGGGGCCGCTCACCAGCGTTACTTCCGCGCCGGCTTCGCGCAGGGCGGCGGCAATGGCGTAGCCCATTTTGCCCGAGCTTGCATTGGTGATGCCGCGCACCGGGTCGATAGGCTCAAAGGTCGGCCCGGCCGTCACCACGGCGCGCTTGCCTTGCAGGGGTTGGGGTGCATACAGCGCCAATACGGCAGCCGCAAGTTCAGCGGGTTCCAGCATGCGGCCCATGCCGACTTCGCCGCAAGCCTGGTCGCCGGCATCGGGACCGAGCAGGCGCACACCATCTGCACGCAAGGTGGCGGCGTTGCGCGCGGTGGCCGGCGCTTCCCACATTTCACGGTTCATGGCCGGGGCCAGCAGCAGCGGGCAGGCTTCGGCGCGGCGGGCCAGGCAAAGCGTAGACAACAAATCGTCGGCCAAGCCATTGGCAAGCTTGGCCATGAAATTGGCGCTGGCTGGGGCCACCAGAATGGCGTCGGCATTCCTGCTTAATTCAATATGCGCCATATTGTTGGCGATGCGAGCGTCCCACAGGTCCGTATACACCGGGTTGCCAGAAAGGGCTTGCAGCGTGGTGGGGGTAATGAAGCGCGTCGCCGCCTCGCTCATTACCACATGAACCTCGATCCCGGCCTGCACCAAGAGGCGCGTTAATTCAGCCGTTTTGTACGCGGCAATACCGCCGGTCACGCCCAGCACAATGCGGCGCGGGCGGGTGTAGTCGAATTGGCTGGCAGGAGCGTTCATAATCAATACATTCTACTTGAGTCGCCAAGAGTCAATACGATGCCCATCACCCAATGGCCCGAACAGGAACGCCCGCGCGAACGCTTGCTGGCCCAGGGGGCGGCGGCATTATCCGACGCCGAGTTGCTGGCGATATTTCTTAGGACCGGCGTCACCGGCAAAAGTGCCGTCGATCTGGCGCGCGACCTGGTGGCCCGCTTCGGCAGCCTCAACGGGCTTTTTTCGGCAAGCAAGGCAGACCTTTGCGCCGTGCACGGCATGGGCGAAGCCAAATACGTGCAACTGCAAGCCGTGCTGGAAATGGCCAAGCGGGCATTGAACGAAGAAATCCAGCTCACCGATTCGCTAAGTTCGCCCGCCGCCGTGCGCAACTATCTGAAACTGACGCTGGCGCGGCGCCCGCACGAAGTGTTCGTAGCAGTATTCGTAACGGCGCAAAACCGCGTCATCGCCGTCGAAGAAATGTTCCAGGGCACCCTCACCCAAACCAGCGTGTACCCCCGCGAAGTGGTCAAAAAGGCCCTGGCGCACAACGCCTCCGCCGTCATTTTTGCCCACAACCACCCTTCCGGAGAACCCACCCCCAGCCAGGCCGACCGCCTGCTCACCAAGGCGCTGGCTGAGGCCCTGGCCCTGGTGGATATCCGGGTTTTGGACCACTTTATCGTCGCCCCGGGGGCTACGGTTTCCTTTGCCGAGCAGGGAATCCTGCCCTGAGAGGCGCTTTTGCCCCGGCAGAAGCTAATACTTGCGCCAAGTGCTTGGTTCTGTTATAGTTTTGGGCTCTCTGGCGCTCCCGCAGGTCTGAGGGTCATCAAAATCAATGGAACCGGTAGCTTCGGTCCGCGTTTTTAACTGTTTACGAGGTGTGTCATGGCACGAGTTTGCCAAGTAACGGGGAAATCCCCGATGGTGGGGAATAACGTTTCCCACGCCAACAACAAAACCAAGCGTCGCTTTCTGCCGAATCTGCAGTACCGCCGCTTCTGGGTCGAATCCGAAAACCGTTGGGTGCGTCTGCGCCTGACCAACGCCGGCCTTCGTACTATCGACAAAAAGGGCATCGATGTGGTGCTCGCCGAACTGCGCGCCCAAGGCGTTGCGGTCTAAGGAGAACGAACATGGCAAAAGGCGGTCGCGAAAAAATCAAGCTGGAATCCTCTGCGGGTACCGGCCACTTCTACACTACGTCCAAGAACAAGCGGACCATGCCCGAGAAAATGGAGATCATGAAGTTCGATCCCAAGGCTCGCAAGCATGTGATGTATAAAGAAACCAAGCTCAAGTAATCTCCCGATTACTTGTAGCCATAAAAAACCCGCCATCCGGCGGGTTTTTTTTCGCCGGAAATTTCAGCAGCGGTTGGCGCAGGAACCCTCATTTCCCACCCACGTGGGTAGGATACAGGCGCAATGCCTTGTACTAGACTTTGCCGCAGGTATGGGGCGGACAGTTTGTCTGTCGCATGTCTGAAATCCAAAAAATATAGGCTTATCGGCGCACCTGTTTCAGCGAGAAAGCCTTTGGTTTGCGCATTCTCGATCTCGATGTCATGAATGGATAGCCGCGCCTGGCGCGCAGCGCTGTGTCGTTCCCGCAGGGAGTGGCACGGTCGGACGGCGATCCAGTCATTCCCCTGACTACCTGAAAGGACCTGACCATGTCTCAAGCCCCCCTCAAAGGCACCATTCCCGCCACCTTCACTCCACTAACCGGTCGCGCGCTCACCAATGTGGCAGCGGACCAAGCAGCGGTGCAGGCGTTGTTACAGGGCGCCGTGAACGTCGAGAATTTCACCATCCCGCTTTACATGGCCGCGTTGACGTCCATCTACGGCACCATCCCCAACAAGGGCTCCACCGGGCAATTGCTGCCCGGCATGGTCACCAGCGGTCCGCCGGCGACGGGCGCGGCGCTCACGCCCAACCAGCAAGCCTACAACACCGTTTTCAGCGTGTTCGTGCAGGAAATGCTGCATCTGCAGCTGGCCGCCAATCTTGCCGCCGTGCTGGGTGTAACGCCGAAATTCTTCGAAGGCTCTTTGCTGCAAAACGCGGCCGGTGGCTGGGGATGCTATGGCCCGAAAAATACCATCATCCCGCACATCATCGATCTGACCGACACCAATACCTTCGCGTCCATTCCGGTGAACCTGGATGGGCTGACGCTGACTCAAAACCAGCTTTTCCTGGCGGTCGAGCAATCGCACGACACCGCCATCCAGGATATCAAGGAAGCGGCGCAAGGTAAGTATTTCCCGGACGTGCCCTTCGCCAACTGGACCGCGCAAAACACTGAAGCCGATCTGCCGCTCTTCGGCACCATCGGCTGGATGTACTACTGCCTCTTGAGCTACCTCTGCTTTGAATACACCGATGGCCAGAGCCTTTGGGACAAGATGTTCGATGCCGGCAATCTGGTCAATCAACGCGACTGGTTCAATATGGCGTCGACGAAATCTTCTCCTAAGCACCCCATGCCCGAGTATCCGAGAATGCCCACCAGCATCACCACCGACACGGCGGTGCCGGCGTTTTTCCAGGCGCTGGCGATGATCGCCGGCATCAGCGATCAGGGCGAAGGCTTCAGCATCAACCTGGTCGATAGCATTACGCAGTATTTAAGGCTCAAGTTCCAGGCGACCGACAACCAGGTTTTCCCCATCTTTCAGCCGGACCCGACTGCCCTTACAACGGACTACAACGCCCAGGATTCCTACGCCCGCGCCACCGGCGACCAGATCGACCACTGGGAGCGCTTCAACAATTTGGCAGCCGTTATCGCCATGCCGGAATTCATGACCTTCGCAACCTGGCGCGCCACCAATTCCTGGACGGCCGCCGATCTTGAGGGGCCGGACTATAAGCCCCAGCCAAATCTGCCGTCGCCGCAACAGGTTGCCGCTGCGCTTAACGATAAATCGGCCATGCAGCAGCTGGACCATCTGGTGGTGGGCGCCATCAACGGCATCAACCAGACGCTTACCAAGTCCTGGGGCGATAGTTCGTTTCCGTTCCCCTATCAGGCGATGGCGGCTTGCGGAAACCGCATGACGCTGTACTGGGCGGTGATGGGCGCAGCGCCCGACCTGTCCCAACCGCTGCCGCCCCCCGGCCCGGGCGAGGACATCAATCACGCATGCCAGGGCCTTAGCACCACCAGCCCCGGCAACGACTGCGCCGCGCTATCCATTTACCATACCTGCTCCGGCTCCAATGCTTGCAAGGGGCAGGGCGGCTGCGGTTATCCCAACCAGCGTCCCACCAGTGGAAATTATTTCTCTCCCAGCGACAACACCTGCTCACAAAACGGCGGCTGCGGCGCGCCGATTTCTGCCTGGCAGGTGCAATCCGGGGTGGTGGCAGGTGCAGTCATGGATATCATCGACATCGATACCGGTGATTTCATTCCGCCCACGCCGCCTCCGGCCAATACCTTCCCGGTCAGCAATGGAACGGCTGTGTACGACACCGCCTGGACCGCCTATGCCGCCATCATGACCAGCAAGGGCAAGGACCCCGGCGCCCAGCCTGCGCCGAACGCGATTCGTATCGCACTGCCGCCGAACTGAGCGCTGAACTGAGCAACAAACTGAGCGAACTGCGTACCTTGCAATCCGTAACACCACGCCTGGGCCTGCCCAATCTGGGCTTCGGCGTTGGCCTCCGCACGCAGCACCTCCCGGACATCCTGTCCGGGGGGCCGCGCGTGGACTGGTTCGAGGTCATTTCCGAGAACCTCATGGACCACGACGGTTATAGTCCCCAGGCGATCGATCGCCTGTCGGAAAAAGTGCCGCTGGTCATGCACGGCGTATCGATGTCACTGGGCAGCGCATCGCCTCTCAATCGCGATTACCTTACTAAGTTAAAGGCGCTGGCCGAAAGGCTGCGCGCGGTGTGGGTGTCCGATCATTTGTGCTGGACGTCCCTCGGCAGCCACAACTCGCACGATCTCCTGCCGCTGCCGCTGAACGAAGAGACCCTGCGCCATCTCACCCAGCGCGTGCGCGAGGTGCAGGACTTTCTGGAGCGTCCGCTGGTCGTTGAAAACCCCAGCAGCTACATCCAGTACCGTAGCTCAACCATGCCCGAATGGGAATTCCTCTCGCGGCTGGCCGAGGCCACGCAGTGCGGCCTGCTGCTGGACGTGAACAACGTTTACGTCAGCGCGCACAATCATCGCTTCGACGCCGAGCACTACATCCGCTCGCTGCCGCACGACCACATCGTGCAAATTCACTTGGCCGGGCCGACCCTCTGCGGCGAGTACATGATAGACACGCACGATGCGCCGGTGCCGGCGCGTGTGTGGGAACTCTATACGCTGGCCCAACAACTGACCGGCGGCGTTTCCACACTGCTGGAATGGGATGCGCAAATTCCCGATTACCCCGGCCTGCTGGCCGAACTCGATAAGGCCCGCCGCGCACTCGCCGGAGAAATGCCGCAGGCAACGGGGCCGCGCAGCACGGGCGGCGATGACGTGGCGCTGTCCACGCCGCTGGATTTTCAGTTCACTACTCATGCGCAGGGCGTCGATGCCGCCGAAACCGAATTCGCCTGAAGCCATCGCGTTGGAATCGAGCCAGATGGCGTCCGAGCAGCAATGGATGATGGCCGCGATCACCGCACCCGGCGGTTTGCCGCAGGGCCTAGCCCGCGCGCGCGACGCCTGCGGATGGGAAATCGGTGAGGTGATCGAAGCGCCCGCGGGCATCTCGCCGCAAGGCCGGCTGGACATCTATGCCAGAGGTTATTGGCTGCGCCTCATCGACTGCCTGAAAGCCGATTACCCGGCGCTGCGGCGTTTGCTCGGCGAGACCCTGTTCGATTTTTTCGCGCGCGCCTACCTGGATCAGCACCCGTCGCAAAGTTTTTCCCTGTACGGCCTGGGCGATGGGTTCCCCCAATTCCTGCGCCGCTCGCAAAGCGCCGCTGCCAGGGATGCTGCAGGCGGCAAGTTGCGCCTTCCCTGGGAGCTGGCGCGTATCGAGCAGGCGAGGGCCGCCTCTCTGCGCGCAAGCGGTGTGGAACGCGAGGCTATCGTGCCGGTGGATACCATGCAGCTTCTGCAGGGCGCCAGCGTGGATATCGAACTGCCGGCCACCACCCGCCTCCTGCTGGCCAGCCACCCGTTTGAGGTTTTCCGGCCGTGGCTGGAGGGCGTGGAACCCGGCGAGCTTCCGGCAAGCGGAGTTGGCCGTATCGTCGTCAGGCGGCAGCGCTATCGCGTCAGCTGCGAAGAACTGGCCGACTGGCAATTCCACTTTCTTGCCGCTGCCAGACGAGGCCGGCGACCGCTGCTGACCTGCGCCGCGGCCGCCACCCGCTGCACCGGCCGCCCGATTTCAGAGTTGCTGGCGAAACTGGCCTTCTGGTTGCCCGCCGCACAGACGAGCGGGCTGGTGAGAATTGGCCAGGCGAAACCGCAGGACTAAAGGGAGTAAATGCGCCGCGCGACTTGCTCCAGCGCCTGCATCGCCTGCCGGTAAGGGCCGGGGCCATAACTTACTCGCGCCACACCCAGCCGCGCCAGGGCGCCGGCTGACGGCTCGCCGGCAACGGTCATAATGTTGACCGGCAGGGGGCTTTGCTCGCACATGAGAGCTACCAGTTTTTCATCCATGAGGCCGGGCACGAATATGCCGCTGGCGCCCGCATCGGCATAGGCACGGGCGCGCTCCAGCGCCGCTCTCACCATGCCCTCCTCGTGCTGCGCCGATTGCAGGAAAACATCGGTGCGCGCGTTGATGAAGGCCGGCACCGCCGCGCGCTCCGCGGCTTCGCGCGCGGCGCGGATACGCAGCGCTTGGTCTTTGATCGGATACAAGCCGCTGCCGCCGATGATCTGGTCTTCGAGATTGCAGCCTATCGCACCCGCAGCGATGGCGCGCGCAAGGGTGTCGGCAACGACCTCGGGCGCGCCGCCATAGCCCGCTTCCAGGTCGATGGTAACGGGCAGCGAAACGGCGGCGACGATGCGCGTGAGATTGGCCAGCGCATCGGCCAGCGGCAGCGCCTGTCCGTCCGCCACACCGTGGGCCGCGGCCACCGACCAGCTGCCTGTGGCGATGGCTTTTGCGCCCGCGGCGGCCACCGCCTTCGCGCTGCCCGCGTCCCACACATTGAATAGCACGACCGGGTTGCCCTTGATGTGCAGCCGCTGAAAGTCCTGTGCGCGCGTTACGTGCGCGGGGGATGGGTTCATGAGGTTCTCCTTTGAGGTTGGCGCTTGCCGCTGTTGCCGGCAGCGGACGGTTATTCGCCGCAGCCGGAATGTGACAGTAGACCACGCCGGCCCTGCCACCGCTGTCGAACTATTTAGTGGTTTATCGCCATTGATGGGGTGGCGTCGGCATTGCGACTTTGCTGCCTGAGTTCCGCGGGCGCGCATGTCATCTCGCGGTAACGCATTTCCCACCCGCGCAGGTAGGTTACATGCGATTTCTTTGGGCGTAAATTGAATCCGGGCCTTGCACTGCATGTTCATGCAACGTCGCCGAGTCGCAGCATCCCGCGCACCTCAACATCAACAGGAGATAAAAATATGCAGCCAAATCTGCCCTTACGCGCGGCCGCGCCGCGCAATGAACCCGATTCACCGCTAGGCGTTCTCGCCAATCTCGCCGGCACTTGGTCCGGCAGCGGATTCAATTTGATTGCGGTGCCCAACAAACAGAACGGCACCGATTTCCGGGTGATGCTGAATGCGACGACGGAAATATTGCAGTTCAACTCTATCGGCGGCAAGGTGCCGAATCGCGGCTCCGCGCAGGACGACATCGATATCTTCGGCCTCACCTATTTGCAACGCGTGAACGACGCAGTCACCCACGAAGGTATTCACATCGAGCCCGGCATCTGGCTCAATGTGCCGGCCACCACCGCGCCTCCGGGAGGGCCGTCGATTGTTCGTCAATCGACCATCCCGCATGGCGATTCGCTGCTCGCGCAGGGCAATGGTTTCGCTGTTCCGGGTGGTCCGCAGATCGCGCCGGTGAGCTCGACCCCCATCGGCCCGGCGCCTTTTCCGCCTGGCTATCTCGATCCCTACCTGAACGCGCCGCTGCCGCCGGGCATGAAGCAATCCTATGTGGGGAATATGAACGAGGCCCTGACCGATGCGATCGCGGGGCAAAACATCGTGAATACGGTCGTGCTGGAGGTCGCCTCAATACCCGTGGGCGGCATCGTCAACATTCCCTTTGTCACCGTCAACGCCAACGCCACCGAGATGAGCGCAATTTTCTGGATCGAAACGGTAGAACGGCCGGACGGCTCGCAATTCCTCCAGCTTCAATACACACAGACGGTTATTCTGGATTTTCTCAATATCAAGTGGCCGCATATCTCGGTGGCCACGCTGATCCGCACCTGATCCCGTTTTGCAAATGGCGCAGTCGCCGGCCAAAACAAAAAGCCCCGCATCGCGGGGCTTTTGTTCAATAAACCTAAGCCTAGAAAACCCGAAGGCAGCTAAGATTAGTAGCCTGGGCCAGTAAACTCGCAGCCGCTCGTAGAAACGCTGCTGCCCTCAAACTCAGTCACCTGAGAAATAACTTCCCCGCCTTGCGTAGCCGTCGTCGTGAAGTAATCGCCGTACACCGTGTAAGTGGGCGTACATGATGTGGGAACACCGCCGCCGCTGGCGGTTTGTCCTGGCGCCTTTTGCGTGAGCGGATGCAGGGTTACTTGATGCTGGTCGTTCCCGTCAAGCGAATAGGTGCCGTCTTCCGTCCATTTGTCATTCCAAACATATTGAATGACAGTTCCCCACGGAATAGTAGTCTTGTTGTCAAGTTGCCACTGTCCCGTCGCCGTCAAGGCGGCGTCAGTGCGAGCCTGAAAGCCGGCCGAGTGTGACACCGTGACGACGGAAATACTTAACGCAAACGCCATTGCCGGCAAGAGATACATAAAAATAGCTCTGCGAATGAATTTCATGAATGCTCCTTTGTAAGTTGATTGAGTACTGCGCTACTTCACGACGATCCGCCCTACCGGGCGCGGATTAAACAGCCCTGCTGGCCACTGGTTGTGCTCAACACCTGGCCGTAACCACTCAAGCACCGAAATAAGCCGGGTATATTCAGCGGGTGAAAGTCGGGTTTGCTGGAGAGAATCCATAATATTCATCGGCGAGCAGGTCTTTGAGAGGTCGCCACCCATTAGACATTGCGCATCAATAGCCAACTGGCTGCGGGTGCAATCACCGTCGAAATAGCAAGGCGCGGCCGCGAACGCAGCGCCTAATAGCTTGGGGTCAATACCAGTGCCTGGCCCATTCATTTCCCACACTGCCGCCGTCTGGGGCATAGCAAAGAAATTGGCCAGCTCGGAATAGGCCAGTGCATCTTTGGTAAATACGACCTCTCTGAACTCAGCCATGTTTTCTTCCAGCGAGCGCTGGGATTGACTGCTAGCGAGCCGCTTTGCGCGAGCTACTGGGTCATCCCCGGCGGTGATTACCGGGTTAAGCTTTCCAGCCTGGGCGAGAAAATCCTCCGGCTTGAATTGTGAAAAGCCGCCACACTCCGCTTTCAACCGCTGGAGCGCTTGCAGTTTCTCGTTTGCTATTGCCTTGGTGGCGGGATCATCCCCTGCGGCGGCTGTGGCAAACCACTTTTCCAGTTTATCGACACTTTCTGGCCTATACGGGGCGCAGTGCATGAGCGCCTGCTTCATCAGATACGCGGTATCAGCCGACGGCTGTCCCTTTGAATACTTATCAACGAATTCTTTCGAATCCTTAGTTGAATAGTACTCAGCCAATACCGGGCGAATATTGAGTCGATGCAATTCAACTGCAGCCTGTGCTGTAACTTTCTGCGGCAGTACCGCCGCCGGAGAGGAGTTAGCGGACTGCCGATCCGCTTTTTGAGGGGAATTGTTACTAAGTAGTTCTGTTTGTGAAGTGGGCTCCGGTCTATTTTGATGCAAAAACAAATAGGCTATGAGTCCAAGAATTGCTACGACGCTGCCGCTGACTAGCAGATGGCTTTTTTTCATTCGTAAGTGACTTCCTAGTAAACAAGACACACAGAGCATTGCGAGCTTTTAAGAGCCCGCAGACCAAATTTTCTTTGGCGATTCTATATATTGAATTCTTGAATGACACCTACCCATGTGGGTAGTAAATGACGCCACATAAAACGTGTCGAGGGTATTGCGTCGCGGTGTAAGGGGTGTTATGGCCGGTTTGGAAAAATCGACTTAGGAGCAGCGCTGATCGGAAATGGTCTGACCGGAATGACACCCTCATTGCTTTCGCCTTTCGTAATCTTCGAGCGGAATTAACTTATGCGAGTGGTGCTGCTTTTGCGGCTCGCGATGGCAATTCATCATGCCGCCGCCGTTTTTTACATTTGTTATAAAACACCAACTAAAAGCGACGTTCCGAAACCGCGACTTACAAGCTATATGCCATGGAGAGATGGCCTATAAGAGTTTTGCGAGTCCGTGGGGTTAATCTTCACCCTCCGTTTCGCGGTAAAGCTGGTGCTATTGCAAGCCGCGGTTCCAGTCCGTTTCGCATCGGGATAACAATTCGCCCAAAGACGAAATCCACCCGAAGACTGACAAAGGCTCGATGAGCTCAACAAACTTTTGTCAGTATTTGCACTGCCCTCGCATTGAATCGCGCAGAGGCTAGAGAGTCAAAGTGTCTTTTGATCGCGCTCAGAAGGCGCTGTTGTCTCGACGAGCAATTGCGCTATATACCAAGCGACAGCGGCATTAGAATTGGATGCGCCAATTTGCTTATATAGACTTCGCATTGCATTTTTTGTGGCGCTGATTGATTTGCCTTCAGGGGCGCCACCTTTGATGGCGGCGTGAATCTGCTTGATCTGTTCGCCAGCAGCGAGCATCGCGAGCATCGCGAGCATCGTTCTTTGCTTGTCGGTGAGATCAGCCAGCGTCAGCAATTCCCTATCGGCCATTAGTATTTGGCGCTCATGCTTGCACTCCGGCGGATAATGTTTTTTGGCGACCCATTTCGGGTCGCCGGGCAAAACTCGCCCATTTTTATCTGGAGACAAACATGACTGAGCAAACCCGTATCGAGCCGGAGCTGATGGAGTTGGACGCAGACATGCTAGACCTCGTTGGCGGTGGAGGTGGTGAAGACTGGGGCATTACCCCGTCTTCTCCCCCTGGGCCGTAACTAACTTTCGTCAGTCCGGAACCGCCCTTGCATTGAACCGCAGGGGCGGCGACACGTCAAAGTGTCTTTTGACTACCTTCAAGTTGAAGGGCAGTTTCTTGGTGCGAATGCTTGTGCAATTGAATTACATACCACGCTACGGCAGCATTGGAATTTGAAACCCCAATCAAGCGATAGATGCTCCGCATTGCATTCTTGGTAGCGCTCATCGACTTGCCGCGCAATGGTCCTTCCTCAACGACATCATGGATCTGTTTGATCCGTTTGCCCTCGGCGAGCATTGCAAGGATTTGCCGTTGTTTATCGCTGAGATCGGTTAGCGAAATCATGTCGTCTCCAGTAAGCGGCGAATCGATGGTGGCAACGTCGGCCGCATGGCTGCGGATAGCTCAGCCATCTGCTCGTGAAGCGTGGCACCTGTTTCTAGCCAGCGATTTAATCCGAGCAATTTGGCGCGCCGAGGACCGTCGGCATACAGATGAAGCCCCCACTCGGCTAAATGCGTCATCGCCCGCTCTGGTCGGCCCGCTAGGCGCTCGGCATGCACTAATGCCAGCAATGCGTCGTTAAGAACGTGGGGTGTCGCGCGCGCGGCCGGTATTTGACGTTCCATGCGTGCAATGCCGGCATACCTATCGCCAAAGGCCACTTCCAAGGAGGCTTGGCATATCTCGATAAGGATTTCCGAGCGGCGATCTGGATACATTCCGGCGTAGATCTCCATTTCCCGGGCGCGCCGTTTGACTTCGGCTTTTTCGACACGATTGCTTTGGAATGCCAATTGCACAAAGGTATGCCGGAAGGCGACCGGCGAATGCGGATTCTTCTCGACGAGTTCCGGAGTTTCCAGCCGCAATGCCTGCCGGATTTGTACTAAGCCTTGTCGCACCTCGTCAATGTGCAGATAGCTAGAAGCCATATTGGCGTGCGCGTGGTACGGCGGCCAAGCACGCACTAGTTCGGGACTTTCAACAATCCGCGAATAGCAATCTATTGCCAGATCAAAGGCAGATGCAATATGAAAAGTCAGCCCAAGATTATTCCACGACATAACGGTATGAACGTTATCGCCGACTTGCCTGGCCATGCTCAGCGCTTCGACATGAGCCTCAATTGCGTCGTCGAACATCTCTGTGGCCATGTGGATGTTGCCGACGGCCGAGAGGCCCCGCCAGCGCGCATCGACATCGTCGCCGCATTCAGCGAGGACCGATTGTGCCAACTCCAGCGCTTCTTTGAAACGCCCTTGGGCGTGTAGGTCTTGGCAGGCGCGAATGCTACTTTTGACGTCGACGGCGGTCAGCATTGTGGCATCGTATCAGTCGACAACTGAATTGAAACCTACCCATGCAGGTAGGAAATTTGGCAGATACCGCAACTAGGGGTTGAAATAAAAAACCCGCCATCAGGCGGGTTTTTTATCGGGCGGTGAAGGCTTAAGCGTAAGCCCGCACCTGCCGCGAAAAATTCTGCAGCGGCACAATGCCGGTCGCTTCAGCGCGGCGGCACCAGTCTTCCAGCTTCGCTACCAGTTCTTCCTTGGAGGCGGTGGAGCGTTCCCACACGGCGGCCAGTTCCTTCTTGAAGGCGTACACGGTGTCCAGGGTGGAGCTGTGCTTGAGCGCGGCGTCCAGGGTCTTGGCGTGGTCCTGCGGTAGCGCTGAGCCGTTGGCCGCGTACATGGAGGTGCGGAAACCCTTCCAGGCGCTGCCCACGCGCATATTGTCGAAGGCCAGGCCTTCGGCACGCAGACGGGCGATTTCGGCCTTGCAGGTCGCTTTCAGCGAACGCGCATAGCGGGTGGTGATTTCGGCGCGATGGGCGATAACCGCTTGTACGGTTTCCAGATCGCAGGCCACCTTGTTCCAGTCGAAGCGCACCTTGGGGGCAACCTTCTTGACCTTGGCAAGGCCCACCATTTCCATGGCGCGGATATACATCCAGCCCATGTCGAACTCGTACCAGCGGATCGAGAAGCGTGCCGAGGTCGGGAACGCGTGGTGGTTGTTATGCAGTTCCTCGCCACCGATCCAGAAGGCGATCGGGGTGATATTGGTGCTGGCGTCTTCCACCGCGAAGTGGCGATAGCCCCAGAAGTGGCCTACGCCGTTGATGATGCCGGCGGCGTGGAACGGAATCCAGGCCATTTGCGTGGCCCAGATAGCGGCGCCCACGGGCCCGAACAGCAGCAGATTGGTGACCAGCATCAGGCCCACACCCTGCCAGGAGAAGCGCGAGTAAACATTGCGCTCCATCCAGTCGTCGGGGGTGCCGACGCCGTATTTGTCCAGGGTTTCCTGGTTCTTGGATTCGGCGCGGTAGAGTTCGGCGCCTTCGGCCATGACTTTCTTGATGCCGTAGATAACCGGGCTATGCGGGTCGTCCGCGGTTTCGCATTTGGCGTGGTGCTTGCGGTGGATGGCGACCCATTCCTTGGTCACCATGCCCGTGCTCATCCACAGCCAAAAGCGGAAAAAGTGGCTGGGAATGGCGTGCAGATCCAGGCCGCGATGGGCCTGCGAGCGGTGCAGATAAATCGTGACCGCGGCGATCGTAATTTGGGTAAAGACGAGTCCAACGACCAGATAGCCCCACCAAGGCAAATCGATGAGGCCATTCAGAATATTGAGGTCCATTGCGGCTCCAAAAGGATTACTCCCGCCAAACTGCTGCGGGAGGTAATGAGTCAGATGGGGACCATTTTACCTTTTTCAGGCCTCCGCCGCAGGGGTTTTTTGTGTCCCCAGGCTACGGATTTCGCGTTGCGGATAGGGGACCACAATCCCCTCCTTCTGGAAGGCGCGCCATATATGCAGCAACAGTTCCGAGCGAAGTGAGCCCTGACCTTGCTCGGCGTCCCGGATCCAGACCACCAGCTCCAGCTCGATGCCGTTTTCGCCCAATTGTGTCAATGCGGCCGAGGCGGGCGGCTGGGCCAGCGTCCTGGGGTTGGCGGCTGCAGCCTCGCGCAGGATGGCCTGGGCGAGGTCCAAATCGCTGTCGTAGGAGACGATCACCGTCGTTTTGACCGCCACCACCGGGTCCGTATAGGTGTGGTTGATGACGGTATTGGTGATCAGGGTGTCGTTGGGGATGATGGCCTCGGTGCCGTCCAGGCCGCGCAAAACGGTGTAGCGGGTCTTGATGCTGGCGACAATGCCGTGGCGGCTGTCGACCGTGATCAAATCGCCCAGGCGCACCGAGCGGTCCAGCAAAATAATGAAACCGGAAACATAGTTGCTGGCAATTTTTTGCAAGCCGAAGCCCAGGCCCACGCCCAGGGCGCCGCCGAATACGGACAGCAGCGTGAGGTCTATGCCCACCAGCGGCAGCGCCACCAGCACCGCCAGCACCAGCGCCAAGGCGCGCGTAAATTTGCCGGCCACCACGCGCGCGCTCATATCGAGGCTGTCGGCTTCCATCAAACGTTTTTCGATCAGGCCGGATAGTGCCAGCGCGATGAACACGGTGATGGCGGCCGAGAACAGGGCCTTGATCACCTGCCATAGCGTCACGCTTTGCTTGCCCAGCGGCAGGGCTATGTCTTCCAGCGCGCCGATGATTTCCGGGGACACACCGGTCACATGCAGCGCCACCAGCCCCCAGATGCCGTAGGCGATCATGCGTTCGGAAGCCTTCAGGGCCGCGCTTTCGGGAACGATGTGGCGCAAGAGGTAGAGCGAGAGGCGGATGATCGCGAACGCGGAAATCAGCGGAATGGCGACATTGAGGATAGGCACCGGCTGCGATTTGGCGAGGCCGTAGCGGCCGGCCCAGGCCAGCGCGAGAAACACCATGGGCAGAATCAGGCGATGGGCGCTGCCGGCGCCGATTTTGACTAGCCCCGGCTGCAAATCGCCGGGCAGTTTTGCCCTCAGGGCGCGGCCCAGCAGCCAGGCGATGCCGGCGGCAGCGGCCAGTAGGCCCAGTTGCAGGAGGCCGTTACTGGAAGTGAAGGCTAGCCGCCAGGCGTCCAGATCGAACATGAGATTTTTTACTTCTTGCGCCGTTCCAGCACGGCCGCAAAGAAACCGTCGGTGCCGTGTTCCAGCGGGCTCAAGCGAAAGTACGGGGTCATGCCGTCGATTGCGATTTTTTGCCGCGCCAGCGCCGCCGCTGCGGGGACCAGCGTGAAGTCTTCGTGCTTTTGCAAAAACGCATCGACGATCATTTCGTTTTCCTCGGCGAGGATGCTGCAGGTTGCGTACACGAGCCTGCCGCCTGGGGCGACCAGCCTGGACGCGGAGGCCAGAATGGCCGCCTGCTTTACGTTTAATTCGGCGAGCCCCGTTTCGGTCTGCCGGAATTTGAGATCGGGGTTACGCCGCAAGGTTCCCAACCCGGTGCAGGGGGCGTCCACCAAAACCCGGTCGATCTTGCCGGCCAGGCGTTTTACGCGCGGCTCATTTTCGCTGGCAATGCGCTGCGGGGTGACGTTGGAAAGCCCCGAGCGTTTCAGGCGCGCGCCCAGATTGGTGAGCCTGCGCTCGGACACGTCGAACGCATAGACGCGCCCGGTGGAGGCCATCATCGCGCCGATCAACAGCGATTTGCCGCCGGCGCCCGCGCAAAAATCGACCACCATTTCACCGCGCTTGGCTTCCAGCAGGATGCCCAGCAGCTGGCTGCCCTCGTCCTGCACCTCGATGAATCCTTCCAGAAAGGCCGGGTGCTTGGCCAGCGCGATTTTTTGTTCCAGGCGTATGCCGATGGGTGAATACGGAGTCGCCTGGCAGACGATGCCTTCCTGCTGCAACTGGCGCATCACCCCGTCGCGCTTGGCCTTGAAGGTGTTGACGCGCAAATCCAGCGGGGCCGGGTTCATCATGCTGCGGCCCAGCTCGATGATGTCGGCATCGCTCATGCGCGTTTGCAGGCGCGCGATCACCCAGTCGGGCAGCTCGGCCTGAATGCCCAGCGGCAGGCCGTTATAGCCGCGCCCCTTGGTGGTGACCAGCCACGCATCCTCGCTTTTGCGCAGTATGGGCGTCAGTTCACGCGCGCTCATGCCCAGAAAACGCGTCAGCGCGACCAGAGCCATGCGGCGCGGCGAACCGTCGGGGACGATGTGTTCGATCAGCCGCCGGTGGCGCAGCACGGCAAACGCCGTCTCCGCGATCAGGCCGCGGTCGCGCAGGCCCAGCTTGGGGTGCTCGCGAAAGTAGTGCTTGAGCTGCACGTCCGCAGGGGACGTGAGCGGCAGCACCACGGTTAGCGCATCGACCAGCGCGTTGAATTGAGCAGCAGAAAGGGACATGCGAAAGACATTCTGAGGAAAGTCATTGGGGGATTCGTGGGACCGGGGACCGACAGAGCGCGGTCTGCCGCCTGCCGGCGGCGTACCCGCCATTATCGCCGACTATGCCCCCCCAGGGAAAGGCTTATGCATCCCGCGAATACGTGGTTTCGGAGGCCTGTTCAGGCCATTCGCCGGCATTCCCCGGGGCTATTCGTCCGCCGAACTGATGGACGTCGCGGTTTGTTCCACCACGTAACGCCCCAGGTGAAACTTCATTTTGACCGGGAAATGGTGCAATTCAGGGGCCAGCCAGATTTCGTAGACATCGTCGGGATCGGTGGTTTCGCTGACGAGGTGCCAGGCCAGTAAGGGGCCCGCGGCCAATTGCACCGTTTCATCGGCCACCCGCCGGAAGGTGTACTGGTACACCTTGCGTGCGTTGGTGACCGTGACCTTGGCGCGCGCCTCGGGCGAGTCGAAGCGATTGGCGTCTATGCCCATCTGGAACAGGAAGCTTTGCATGTCCTGCAAGCCCGGCTGCAGGCGGGCGACCTTGGTTTCGCCGCGACTCTTGGTGCGCAGTTCGTTGCTCTCAGCCAGAAATTCGGCCGATTCCGGCTCGCCGCTGCCGCGCGCCAGCGTAAACAGTTCCGGGCGCAGACCGGCGCGGGTTACCTCGCCGCGGCTGATCTGACGTATGGTGCCCACGAACATTTCGGCAAAAAAACCGTTGGCGCGCAAGGTCGTGCTCGATTCGTAATGCGTGCCATCGCGTTTCCAGAGAATTTCCGCCCGGCCATCGACGATGCTGGAAGTGAGCTGGTAAGTGGCGGCCACGTGCGCCGGCAACTCCGGCCAGGTCATGCGCGCGGTGGGAACGGCGGCGAACTGGCTGGCGATGGCGGTTGGGGTGCTGGCGGCTGTCCCCGTTCCTGAGCCTGTTGACGCCGCGCCGTCGGAGGGTGTGGGCGCCAAAGGGGCGAACGGCATGAAGGGTGCGGCGGTGGCGCCAGGCGGGGCGATTATGACTCGCTCTTGCGATGCAGGCGAAGCCGGCTTGGCCGTCGGCTTCTTGGCAGGCGCTTTGGGGACGAAGGGAACGAGGTAGGCATCAAACACGACTTCGTTGGGCGGCAGGGTGACTGCACTGAGCCTCAGGTACCCGAGGTAGGTCACGACGTGTATGGCAACGGTCAGCAGCATGGCCAGCACCATCGCGCGGCGCCGCGCTGCAGGCGCGGGGTAGGACGGTGACACGGCCGGCTCCACTAAGGGGATTTTTACTGAATCGTCAATTCCGACAATTGTTGCTCAAATTTCCCGTTCCTGTCTTCAAAAATCACCTTGATAGGCAGGAAGCGCCGGCCCTTGGCCAGCCAGAGCTGCGCCTTGGATTCGCCTTCCTTGGCGTCGCGGGCGTAGAGCACGGTATCAAAATCCCCTGCGGCGGTGTGCAGATTGGCGTCGCCCTGCTTCACGTAAGTGTAGGACTCGGCCTTACGTCCCTGACTCATCCAGGTGGTGACGCGCTCGGCGGCAGGTGCCCGCAACATGAACTGATACATGGCCGAAAGACGGTCCAGGGTGCCGGGCGGCAGCTCGAACGTCTCCGCATGGCCGCCGCGTGTGGATTCGAATTGCTTGCGCTCCCAGTCGAAACGCACGCTCACGGCCCGGGCGGGGTCGCCGCGCGTAGATGTAAACAATTGTGGCTGAAGCTCGTCGCCGACGATGCGGCCCTCGCTGGTGAGGATAAACGGCGCGCGTATAAAGAGTGCGGCCACACCCTCGGCGCGTGTTTCGGAGCGGATGGTAAAGCGGTCGCCGTTGCGGTCGAAGCGCTCGTCGGCATGACCGATCAAAAGGCCGCCGCGATACACTTTGTACACCGCGCGCACCTGCGTAGGCAGGTCGGCGGCGCAGACGCCCACCGCTGCAAAAGCAGCCGCAAAAAATACCGCAATCGACGATAACAGGCGTTTGGATTTCATTTTGGTTTTAGCCCGGATGTTTCGTTCCCGGCGAATACCTTGGCAGAAAATGACTAAGTCCGCAATGACGTAACGTCCGCCCCGTCCAAACGGACGACACCGCCATGAAGTGTTACACGTCCTTCCGCCAACCAGCGCAGGGCCTGCGGATAAATCCGGTGCTCCTCTTTTAATACCCGGGCGGCAAGGCTTTCTTCGCTATCGTCCGCCAGCACCGGCACCGCCGCCTGTATGAGGATGGGCCCGTGGTCCAGCACCGGCGTCACAAAATGCACGGTGGCGCCGTGTACTTTCGCGCCCTCGGCCAGTGCCTGACGATGGGTGTGCAGGCCCGGATAGGCCGGCAGCAGGGAGGGGTGGATATTGATGATGCGATTGGGGTAGTGCTTGATGAAGGTTTCCGTCAACACGCGCATGAAACCCGCCAGCACCACGTAGTCCGGACGGTATCCGTCGATGGCCTCGGCTAGGGCCTGGTCGAAAGCTTCGCGGCTGGGAAAGGCCTTGTGGTCGATAGCCAGCGTAGGAATGCCTGCCGCCGCTGCGGTAGCGAGGCCCTGAGCCTCGGGGCGGTTGGAAATCACTGCCTTGATTTGAACGGGCAGACCGGATTGAACGGCGTGGAGAATGGCCTCCATATTGCTGCCGCGGCCGGAAATGAGGATGACGATGGATTTCACGGGATAGGCACCCGCCCCCGCGTAGGCGGGGGCCTAATTTGCTTTTTTGAATTTGACCGAAACTTGGGCCCCCGCCTTCGCGGGGGCGGGAGTTATACGACGATAGTCTGTTTTTCCCCATCCGCGCGCGCGCGTATCTCACCAATGGTAAACACCGTCTCCCCCGCCGCCTGCAAATGCCGCAGCGCGGCGTCCGCATGTTCCTTGGCGACGACCACGATCATGCCGATGCCGCAGTTGAAGGTGCGTGCCATTTCTGCATCCTCAACTTTTCCATTTTCCTGCAGCCAGGCAAACACCGGCGGCGCCTGCCAAGACTTGCGCTCGATCACTGCGGTAACCGCTTCGGGCAGTACGCGCGGAATGTTTTCGGTGAGCCCGCCGCCGGTGATGTGCGCCATGCCTTTCACAGGGAGGGCGGTCATCAGCGAGAGCAGCGGCTTTACGTAAATGCGCGTGGGCGCCAGCAGGTCCAGCGCCAGGCCGCGGTTGTTGGCGGCGTGCAAATCCACACCCGAGCGCTCGATGATTTTTCTCACCAGCGAATAACCGTTGGAATGCGCGCCCGAAGATTGCAGGCCCAGCACCACGTCACCGGGGATGATGGTCTTGCCGGTGATGACGTTATCGCGCTCCACCAGGCCCACCGCAAAGCCGGCCAGATCGTATTCGCCGGCCGGATACATGGAGGGCATTTCCGCCGTCTCGCCGCCGATCAGCGCGCAGCCGGAGAGCTCGCAGCCATAAGCGATGCCCTTGACCACGTCGGTGGCCACCGCCACATCGAGTTTGCCGCAGGCGAAGTAATCGAGAAAGAAAATCGGCTCGGCGCCCTGTACGAGGATGTCGTTCACGCTCATCGCTACCAGGTCCTGGCCGACGGTGTCGTGCTTGTTCAAATGGAAGGCCAGCTTCAGCTTGGTGCCCACGCCGTCGGTGCCCGAAACCATCACCGGGTTTTTATATTTCTTTGAAACTTCCACCAGCGCACCGAAGCCGCCTATGCCGCCCAGCACCTCGGGGCGCATGGTGCGCTTGGCGAAGGGCTTGATGTTCTCGACCAGTTGGTCGCCGGCGTCGATATCGACCCCGGCATCTTTGTAGGTCAGAGGACTGAGGGAGGTGGTGGGAGAGGAAGATTGGGTCATGGCAGGGGATGGGCGGACACGATTGCGGTGTCCGAATCGGGTAGGATGGGAAAACTGATAAAAACTGCGTGAATTTTACTGGAAATGAGCCCCTACCGTCCCACGCGTCCCACTAACCCCGAGCCGCCCCGTTTTTTGCAGAGGCTGCGGGCACGTGCGCAGCCGCAGGCCATCTGGCGCTTCGATGGGCGCACGGCTTTCTGGGGGCTGGTGGGGGCGATATTCGCGCTGCTGCTGTGGCTGCTGGCGCCCATCCTCGCGCCCTTCCTGGCCGCCGCGATACTCGCCTACATCCTCGACCCGCTGGTGCGGGCCATGGAGCGGCGCGGCCTGTCGCGCGGGTCGGGCACCACGGTCGCCGTGCTGCTGCTGATCCTCGCCGTGCTGCTGATTTTCATGATCGTGCTGCCGCTCTTTTACAAGGAATCCGCCCAACTCATCGCGCAGATGCCCGCTTTTGTGGATCGTCTCAAAACCGATTTCCTGCCCTGGCTCAGCCTGACCTTCGGCATCGATCTCGCCCTGGACCCCGCCAGCCTCAAGCAATTGCTGAGCGACAACGTGCAGGACCCCGGCGGTGTTGCCCATAAAATATTTTCCTCGCTCAGCGTGGGGGGGCTGGCCGTAATCGGTTTCCTGGTCAACCTGTTGCTGGTGCCGGTGGTGCTGTTTTATCTTCTGCGCGACTGGCCGGCGGTGCTGCGTTCGGTGGACCGGCTGATCCCGCGCGACCTGCACGCTCGCGCCCACGCCATCGGCGGGGAAATCGACCGCGTGCTGTCCGAATTTTTACGCGGGCAGCTGTCGGTGATGCTCATCATGTCGGTGGTGTACGTCACCGGCCTGTGGCTGGCCGGCCTGCAATTCGCGCTGCCGGTGGGGCTCATCACCGGACTACTGGTGTTCATCCCCTATATCGGCAGCGGCACCGGCATTGTGCTCGGCACCATCGCAGCACTCATGCAATTCCTGCCGTCCATGCAGGGCGTGATCTGGGTGTGGGTGGCCTTCGCCGTGGGGCAGACGCTGGAGGGGTTCATCATCACCCCGCGCCTGGTGGGCAAGCGCATCGGCCTGCACCCGGTGGCGGTGCTGTTCGCCCTGCTGGCCTTCGGCCAGATGTTCGGCTTTTTCGGCGTGCTGCTGGCCCTGCCGGCCAGCGCCGCGCTATTGGTGGGCCTGCGCCATCTGAGTGTGGGCTACCGCAAAAGCCGGATGTACGGCCGCGACTAAACCCGGCGCTTTAAAACAAACTCAGTCGTGGATGGTGACCGTCTGGCAATAGGTTGCCACCGGCACCTTGGTCGGTTTCACCACCTTGAAAATCGCCGATCTCGCGGCGCGGTCCGCTCCAGGGATGAAGTTGGGCAGCAACTCCGGTTTATTGGAACTGCCGGCGACGACCTTGCCTTCTTTCAGCTCACCCGTGGCGGTATCGACGCGAAAGCGCAGGATCAGCTCAGCCGTGGCGCGCTCGCGGCGCGCGATCGGCGGATGCGGAATACTGGAAATCACGTCGTTCCGGTTCACCCATTCCAGCGCGGCGGCGCCGTTGGAACTATTGTCAGCAGGCGGCGCGGGTTCATCGACGCGCGCCATGGTCACGCGCGCTTCGCCGTCCTTGTTGAGAAAGGTGAAGCGGAACTGGCTGGCGGCCGCCTGTGGATTGCAGTCGCGGTCGATGAAAACAAAAAATTCCCACTTGGCCAGGGCGTCGCGCACCGATTGTTCGAAGGCCGGCACCGACGGTTGCGAGCTGATGGTGCGTATGCCCTGCAGGTATCCGCCGTTGCCCACGTCGATGGCCACGTCCACGTAGCCGGTGGCGCCCGCCTCGCGCTCGGCATCCGGAAAGGATGGCCGCACGGCGACCTTCGGCTGCCCCTGGTGGTGCCAGTCGAAGGTGAAAAGCGTGTTTTCTTTCTTGGTGACGAAGCTGGCCTGGGCTTCAGCGCCCAATGCTGCCAAGAGCATGGCAGAGGAAAAGAAAAAGATGACGATGGCGCGCACGGCAGCTCCCACGATGATGGTGGCAGAATTCTACCGGGCTTCGGCGCCCGCTTTCTGACGCCGTGCTTACATGCTCTTCAGGAGCTTGATCGCCTCTTCGGTGCTGCGGCGCATGCGATTGAAGGCGATGCCGAGCACGCCGATCTCGTCCTTGCTGGCCGGCTTGAAATCGGGAATGGAAAAATCGCCTATCGATACCGCGTCGGCCTGCTTCGCCATCTCGGCTACCGGCCGCACGATCATGCGGTCCAGCATCACATTGAGAATGATGAACACCGCCAGGAACACGGCACCGATCGAACTCATCAACGCCGTCAGCGCGGTATGCGCGTTGGCGATCACCGGCCCCAGGTTGACGTTGGCGATGCGCACACGGTTTGCCCCGTCGCCGCGCCACAGACGCGCCACTACCAGGCGCTTTTCACCGGCGACGCTGACAAAGGTGTCGGCCACCAGGGTGGTGCCGCCGCGCAGGCGCGAAACCGCCTCGCCTTCCACGCCGCTTTGATCCTCGCTCAGGGGAAACTCGCGCACCTTCATATCGGCAAGGCGTGAACCCAGGCCGCTGGCGATGCGCGGGTCCATGCTGGTGAAAGACGCCGCGTCGATGATGACCGAGGCGGCGCGCTGCGCGTCCTCGATGGCGGCGCGCTCCATATAGCGGCCCGCGACTACGGCGATGGTAGCGAAGCCGGCCGCGAACACCGCGACCAGCACCAAATTGAACTTGAGACGCAGTCCCATGGACATACTCACTCCCTCGGTGCGTTACTGCCCGGCCGCGTGCGCACGGTTCCGGGCTGGATTACCGGAATATTCTTCCGTTCTTGTTTTATGCGGGCCTCAGCGGCCGGTGCAAATGTGGCGCGCGTAACTACACCCGCGCCGCACCGGCCATGGATTCCTGGGCGCGGATGCTGCTGAAAAAGGAATCGCGTTCCTCGGCGGTGCGCAAATGTCCGGCCAGACGTTCGAAGAACTCGCGCGAATTGGCAGCGGCCGAAGCGTAGCGTCCGACCAGCACGCCGGCCAGCGGGCCGATGATGGGCGCCAAGGCCACTTCGCCGCGCTTCATCAGTTCCGGCGTGAGGGCGGTGACCGGGCGTCCGCCGGTGGTGGCGGCGGTGGGTGCCTTGCCGGGCGCCGTCTTGGTATCAGCCAGCACGCGGATCGCCTGTTTCAAAAACAGTTCGCGCTTGCCGGGGTTTTCGATGTGGGAAGCGATCATGCGCACCGCTTCCTGCGGGCTCGCCGTGGAGCGGCTGGCGCGTTTGACGGTGGTGATCGAGTAGGGACCGAGGTAGGGCAGCAACGCGCGCGTGAGTTCCGCGAGCAGGGCCGGGTCCAGCTCCGACGTTTCCGGAGCGCTGGCGTCTTGGCTATTCGAAGCAGTGTTTTCCATTTCTGCCTGTTCTTGTTATTAAAGCCATCGCTCTGGGCCTCCTCAAACTACCCCTGAAAAAAACAGCCTAGGCGAATGGCCTAGTTTATCGCATGTCGCGCCTTTTTTGGGAAGGCAAAACTGCACAAATCGGGGCTTATTGCCGGCATTTTGCAAGATTTCACGAGGTCGCAGTCCGAAAGGCAGGCCGGGGCGCGGTTGCCCTCGATTTGCCGGGCTTTCAGGTCACTTTTTGCCGGGTTTGGTACTTGGCGGCCTGCCAGGCGCCTGCCACCATCACCTCGCGCAGCAGCATCACCGCATCGAACACATCCACAAAGCGCAAATACAGCGGCGTGAAACCAAAGCGCAGCAGATTGGGCTGACGGAAATCGCCGATCACGCCGCGGTCGATCAGCGCCTGCATCACCGCATAGCCCTGATCATGAGCGAAGGAAAGCTGGCTGCCACGTCGCGCGTGCTCGCGCGGGGATACGCAGCGAAAGCCGAATGGAGCGCAGTGCTCATCCATCAGCCGCCAGAACAAATCGGACAGCGCCAGCGATTTTTGCCGCAGCGCCTGCATATCGATGTCGTCAAACGTGGCGATGCCGCATTCCAGCGCCTGCATGGCCAGTACCGCCGGCGTGCCGCACAACAAGCGCTCGATGCCCGGCGCCGGCTCGTAATCGCCGGTGAACGCGAACGGCGCCTTGTGGCCGAACCAACCGGAAAGCGGCGTCGCAAATTGGCTGTGCAGATTTTTCTTCACGTACACATAAGCCGGCGCGCCGGGACCGCCGTTCAGATACTTGTAGCCGCAACCCACCGCCAGTTCCGCGCCATCCTGGTTCAGGGCCACCGGCAGGGCGCCGGCGCTGTGACTCAGGTCCCAGACGATGCGCGTGCCGGCCTTGCGAGCAGCGGCGTTGAGGCGTGCCATATCGTGAAAACGGCCGGTGCAGTAATCCACCTGGGTGATCAGCGCCACGGCAACACTGGCGTCGAGGGTGGCTTCCACATCCTCCGCTTCCACCAGCTTTAATTCATAACGCGAACCCAGGAGGGCGTTTACGCCCTGTGCGATATACAAGTCGGTCGGGAAATTGCCGCGCTCGGAAAGAATCACCTTGCGGTTCGGATCGTGCGCCACATCCGGCAGCGCCAGCGCGCCCGCCAGCAATTTAAAAATATTCACCGAGGTCGAATCGGTGGCGACCATCTCACCCGGCTCCGCGCCCAGCAATTGCGCAAGCTGCCCGCCGATGCGCTGCGGCACGGTGATCCAGTCCGCCTGGTTCCAGGAGCGGATCAATCCTTCGCCCCATTCTTTTTGTATCGACGTGCCCAGCCGCGCCATGGTGGCAGTGGGCAGCGCCCCCAGCGAATTGCCGTCCAGATAAATCACGCCTTCCGGCAGGGAAAAGCGCTCGCGAGCGTGGGCCAGCGGGTCGGCCTGGTCGCGTGCGGCGCACTCGGCGCGCGTGGTGGTGGCGCTCATATCAACGTCCTCAAAATCGCGCGCACCGGGGAGGCATCGAGATTAGCGAGCTTCAGGGGCAGCGCAATCAACTCGTAGTCCCCCGGCGGTACGGCATCCAGGATCAGACTTTCCAGTATTGCCATGCGGTGATCGCGCACCGCGTGGTGCGCATCCATGGTTTTCGATTCCTGCGGGTCCAGCGAGGGCGTATCGGTGCCGATCAGTTGCACGTGGTGGGCTGCTAGCCATTCGATGGTGGTGGCGGCGATGGGACGATAAGCCTCATCCCACAGGTCCTGTGGGGCCGAGACGTAGGTGCGCAGCAGCACCCGTGGGGGCAGGTCCTCGGCGTAAGCGGCAAGCTCCTCCGGCAGTACGGCCTGCCCGGCCTTATTACCGGCGAGGCTGAGGTCGATCACCCGGCAACGGCCAAGATACGGCGTCAATTCCACCGCGCCGATGGTGCGCCCGGCAGCATCGTAGTGCATGGGCGCGTCGGCATGGGTACCGGTGTGGGTGGATAGCGTGAATTTGGAAACATTGACCGGGCAGTTGTCGTCCAGTTGCCAGGTGCGTTGTTCGCTGAATTCGGTGTCGCCCGGCCAGACGGGAATGCCGGGGCGCAGAGTTTGTGAGATATCCCAAATTTTCATCGCCGGATTATAGAGGGTGCGGAATATTAGAAGGTGATGAAGTATTGGGAACGGTTAAATAATGTCCTGCCCCCGCGTAGGCGGCGGGGTGGCCACCATTTAGGGCCAGGGCCCAATTTAATACCTGCGCCTTGCAGAAAAACTTGGGCCCCCGCCTGCGCGGGGGCAGGTGCAACCTTTATGATTCCCCCATGAAACTCCCACCCCAACACACCCAAATCACCGACCCCTCCCCCTGGATCGCCCGCTTTGCCCCACTGGTCCCTGCCGGCGGTCGGGTACTGGACGTTGCCTGCGGCGCGGGCCGGCATACGCGCTTTTTCGCGAGCTTGGGCCACCCGGTCGACGCGGTGGACCGCGAGGCCTTGCTGGAGAACATACCCGGCGATGTGCATTTCATCCGCACCGACCTGGAAGCCCCAGGCGCCGCCTGGCCCTTCGCCGGCCGGCAATATGCCGCCGCGGTCGTCACCAACTACCTGCACCGCCCCCTGCTGCCCACCCTGGTGGAGGCGGTGGCCCCGGGCGGGCTGTTGTTGTACGAAACCTTCGTCGTAGGGAACGAACGCTACGGCAAGCCCTCCAACCCGGACTTTTTGCTCCGGCCGGGGGAGTTGCTGGACGCCGTGCGGGGCCATTTACGGGTGCTTGCCTATGAGGATTTGTACGTCGAAATGCCCAAACCAGCCATGGTGCAGCGCATTGCCGCCAAACGGGGCGATTCGGGGGCTTACTAGGTTAAAATACGCGATTCCGCAAAACCCGTTATCCCCGTTATTTCTATGCTGACCGGTAGTCTCGTTGCAATCGTCACCCCGATGCTGGCCGATGGCGCGCTGGATTTTGCGCGCCTGAAGTCGTTGATCGACTGGCACGTCGCCGAAGGTACGGACGGTATCGTCGTGGTTGGCACCACCGGCGAGAGCCCCACCGTGGATTTCGACGAGCATCGCTCGCTCCTGCAGGCTGCTGTCGAATACGCGGGCGGCCGGGTGCCCATCATCGCCGGCGCCGGCGGCAACTCCACCAAGGAAGCGGTGCACCTCACCGAGTTCGCCAAGCGGGTGGGCGCGGATTACGCGCTGTCCGTGGTGCCCTATTACAACAAGCCCACGCAGGAAGGCCTGTACCAGCACTTCCGCGCCATCGCTGAGGCCACCGACATTCCGGTCATTTTGTACAATGTGCCGGGCCGCACCGTGGCCGATATGCATAACGATACGGTGCTGCGCCTGTCGGAACAGAAAAGCATCGTCGGCATCAAGGACGCCACCGGCAATATGGCGCGCGGTGCCGATTTACTGAAGCGCCTGCCCAAAGATTTTGCCGTTTACAGCGGCGACGACGCCACCACCCTGGCGCTGATGTCGCTGGGCGCCCACGGTTGCATCTCCGTCACCGCCAACGTTGCCCCGCGCCTGATGCACGAAATGTGCGCCGCCGCCCTCAACGGCGACCGCGCCAAGGCCATCGAAATCAATAACCGCCTGCTGGGTTTGCACAACCAATTGTTCCTGGAATCGAACCCGATTCCGGTCAAATGGGCGCTGAACCGCATGGGCCTCATCGGCGCCGGCCTCCGCCTGCCGCTGACCACGTTTGACCCGAAATATCACGCACAACTGCTGGCCGCCATGCGCGAAGCCGGTATTGTCGAAAACGCAAAGGAAACTGCCTGATGTCGAAGTTGAAATTGATGACCTCTCTCGTCCTCGCCAGCGTCGCGCTGTCGGGCTGCTCCTGGCTGCAAAGCCTGCTGCCCGGCTCGCTCACGGCCAGCAAACAGGCGGAATACAAATCCCAGGGCGGCAAGATCCCCACCCTGGAAGTGCCGCCGGACCTGACCTCGCCGATCGCCGATGATCGCTTCGTCATCCCCGACCCCAAGGGCTCGACCAGCTATTCCGCCTACAACCGCGAACGCAACGCCGGTAGCAGCACAGCCACTGTTCCTTCGGCCAGCTCGGTGCTGCCGAAAGTAGAAGGCGCGCAAATCGTCAAGGACGGCACCCAGCGCTGGCTCACCATCAAGCTGCCGCCCGACAAGGCCTGGCCGCTGGTGCGCGATTTCTGGAAAGACACCGGCTTTCAACTGGTCCGTGAAACCCCCGAAGCCGGCATTCTCGAAACCGACTGGGCCGAAAACCGCTCCAAGCTGCCGCAAGACATCGTGCGCAACACCATCGGCCGCGTGGCCGACGGCCTCTTCTCCACCGGCGAGCGCGACAAATTCCGCACCCGCGTGGAAGCCGGCAGCCAGCCGGGCACCACCGATGTGTTCATCAGCCATCGCGGCCTGCAGGAAGTGCTGACCAGCGACAAACTCTCCACCGTCTGGCAACCGCGCGCCAACGACCCGGACCTGGAACTGGAAATGATGTCGCGCCTGATGGTGCGCTTCGGCGCCAGCGACAAGGTCGCACCCGCGACGGCTGCCGCTGCTGGCGCTGCCGCCGGCCCGGCCCGCGCCATGTACGACGCCGGCAAGGGCGGCAAGCTCACCATGAACGAAGCCTTCGACCGCGCCTGGCGCCGCATCGGCCTCGCGCTGGATCGCATCGGCTTCACCGTCGAAGACCGCGACCGCTCCAAGGGCCTCTTCTTCGTGCGCTACATCGACCCCGATTCCGACAGCCGCTCGCGGGCCGACGGCAAACACTGGTACAGCTGGATGATGTTCTGGAACAAAGACGAACCCGGCAAACTGCCCCAATACCGCCTCTACGTGAGCGACGCCAACGGCGTCACCAGCGTGGAAGTGCAAACCGCAGACGGCAAACCCGACAGCGACTCGGCCACCGCCAAGCGCATGCTGGGGTTGTTGTTGGAGCAGTTGAAGTAAGAAACATCCCTTCCCCCGCGAAGGTGGGGGCCCAATTTCCCAGGCCTGGCCTGCTGTATGAATTGGACCCCCGCCTTCGCGGGGGAGGGAGTTAGCCAGCAAGTCCGCTTAATTGAGCGACATGACGTGAGCAACTTTATTCAAGGTTTCCGTTGACCCTCCGCTTCGCCTCCCTGGGCAGCGGCAGCGAGGGCAACGCCCTCATCGTCGAATGCGCTGAAACCCGTCTCATGATGGACTGCGGCTTTGGCCTCGCCGAAACCGAAACCCGCCTCGCGCGCCTGGGCCTGCTGCCCTCGCAAATCGACGCCATCGTCGTCACCCACGAGCACTCGGACCATATCGGCGGCGTGGCGCGCTTTGCGCGCAAGCATCAAATCCCCGTGTGGCTCACCCACGGCACCGCCACCATGTGGCGCGAAGGCTCCATGCCTTCGCCGCTGGTGCACTATGTGGACCCGCACGAATTCTTCCAGGTAGGCGCCATCGAAGTGCGCCCCTACACCGTGCCGCACGATGCGCGCGAACCCGTGCAATACGTGTTTAGCGATGGTGCTGCGAAGCTGGGCGTGCTGACCGACACAGGTTCCCTCACCGCGCACATTTCCGAATCGCTCAACGCCTGCGATGCGCTGGTGCTGGAATGTAATCACGACCTGGATATGCTGATGCGCGGGCCGTACCCGGCCAACCTCAAAAAGCGCGTATCGGGAAAATTCGGCCACCTGGATAACGCCACGGCGGCGCAGTTGCTATCGATTATCGATTGCTCGAAGCTGAAACACATCCTGGCCGCTCATTTATCGCAGCAGAACAATCTGCCGGAACTGGCGCAGGCGGCGTTGGCGGGGGCGCTTTCGTGTGAAGCGGAGTGGGTGGGTATAGCCGACCAGCAGGCCGGCTTCGACTGGCGTTCAGTCTAGAAAAAAGCGCTTACTGCAGGCCCAGCTGATGGCTAAGCTGCAACAGCTGCTCGCCGGACTTGGGGTTTACGGTCATCCAGGTCAAAGGCGCGGCGGCCAAAACGGCGCAGATCATTAAAGCGAAAAGGCGCTTGGTCATTTTCTTCCTCCCCATTTGTTACCTCTCGTGTCCGAACTGGTGATCCATTAGCAATCCCTGATGGACAGCGCAAGGGTAACCCGCCCGGATGCCTTTGTGGGTGCGGGATTGTTAATTTTGGTGACCCTGTCGCCGAGGGCAGACAGTCTTTTGTCAGCCTTGGTTTGCGGAGGGTGTTGGTATCCCCGAAAACAGTGGTGGGACCCGGGCAGCCGCCCCCGCCGCGCCACCGGGTATAATTTAAGGACTTCCTCGTTAGCCGGTTCCGGCTAGCCCTCTCTCGCCGCCGAGGAGCGCGGCGTATAATTTTCTCGATACCTGAGAGCGAGCAGAGCATGGCAAAAGTCACCCAACTGAATGTGAGCGGTGCCCCCCACACCGCCGAAGAAGGCCGTAACCCCGGCACCAAATTCGACCCCGCACCCGTGCGCGACGTGCGCGTGAACCGCAGCGCCGTAGAGCGCCGATCGGCCACCATGTCCACCCGCCGCACCGTGAAAAAGGAATGGCAGGCGGCCTGGCTGATCCACGCCGTTAAAACCATCGACCTCACCACCCTGAGTGGCGACGATACCGAAGGCACCGTCAAGCGCCTATGCGCCAAGGCACGCCAGCCGATCCGTACTGAATTGCTGGCGGACGTTGGGTATAACCAGCCGCTCACCACAGGCGCGGTGTGCGTGTATCACAACTTCGTTTCCACGGCCGTCGCAGCCCTCAAGGGCTCGGGCATTCCGGTGGCTGCGGTTTCCACCGGCTTTCCGGCTGGTCTCACACCCTTCCCGCAAAAGGTTGAAGAAATCCACGCCTCCGTAAAAGACGGCGCCGCCGAGATCGACATCGTCATCTCGCGCGAGCACGTGTTGAACGGCGACTGGAAGGCCCTCTACGAAGAAGTCAAAGCCTACCGCGAAGCCTGCGGCCCCGCGCATATGAAAGCCATCATCGCCACCGGCGAACTGGGCACCCTCAAAAACATCATGCGCGCCTCCATCGTCTGCATGCAGGCGGGCAGCGACTTCATCAAAACCTCCACCGGCAAAGAACCCACCAACGCCACCATCGCCGGCAGCCTGGTCATGGTGCGCGCAATCCGCCAGTTTTACGAACAAACCGGCCACAAAGTCGGCTTCAAACCCGCCGGCGGCATCCGCAGCGCCAAGCAGGCGCTGGACTGGATGATATTGATGAAGGAAGAGCTGGGCGACGAGTGGCTGCAGCCGCATCTGTTCCGCCTGGGTGCATCCGCGCTGGTGAACGATATCGAGCGGCAGCTGGAGCATTTTGCGTATGGGCGTTATGCGTCTATGCAGTATCAGCCGTTGGGGTGATATTAGCTTGTCGTTCCCGCGAAAGCGGGAACCCAAGTGTGGATAAAAAAACTTGGATTCCCGCTCATTTATGTAACCAGGCGGGAATGACGGCATAGGGATGACCTTCCCCCGCGAAGGCGGGGGCCTAATTTTGATTGCAGACTTCGCTACCAAACTTGGGCCCCCGCCTACGCGGGGGAAGGGCAAAAAACAGATACCGATTTTTTCGCGGACGGAAAAACAATGAAAGTCGCAGAACTCACCAAAACCCTCCCCTACGGCGAAGCCCCCGAGGCCGCCAAGCCGGCGCAAGACTGGATTGCCGAGCACGATGGCAAATTCGGCCTGTACATCAACGGCAAGTGGCGCGACCCTTCACCGAAGGAGTACTTCGACTCCATCAACCCCTCCAACAACAAAAAGCTCGCCCGCATTGCGCAGGGCAGCAAGAAGGACGTGGACGACGCCGTAAAAGCCGCGCGCAAAGCCTTCGGCACCTGGAGCAAAACGCCGGGGCACATCCGTGCGCGTTACCTCTACGCCATTGCCCGCCAGATTCAAAAGCACTCGCGCCTTTTTGCCGTGGTGGAAACGATGGACAACGGCAAACCCATCCGGGAAACGCGCGATATTGATATCCCCTTGGTGGCCCGCCACTTTTATCACCACGCCGGCTGGGCGCAGCTGATGGATACGGAAATGCCCAATCACCAGCCGCTGGGCGTCATCGGCCAGGTGATCCCCTGGAACTTTCCGCTCTTGATGCTTTCCTGGAAAATTGCCCCCGCGTTGGCGATGGGCAACACCGTAGTGCTGAAGCCCGCCGAGCTCACCTCCCTTTCCGCATTGCTGTTTGCCGAGATTTGCGATTCCGTTGGCTTGCCGGCGGGTGTGGTGAACATCGTTACCGGCGATGGTCGCACCGGTGCGGCGATTGTTGAGCACAACGACGTCGATAAAATTGCCTTCACCGGCTCCACCGAAGTGGGCCGCATCATCCGCCGCGCCACCGCCGGCACCGGCAAAAAGCTCTCGCTGGAGCTGGGCGGCAAATCGCCCTTTATCGTCTTTGACGACGCCGACCTCGATAGCGCCGTAGAAGGCATTGTGGACGCCATCTGGTTTAACCAGGGGCAGGTTTGCTGTGCCGGCTCCCGATTGCTGGTGCAAGAAGGTGTGGCGGACAAGATGTACAAAAAGCTCCGCAACCGCATGGAAAAAATGCGCGTGGGCGACCCGCTGGACAAAGCCGTGGACATCGGCGCCATTGTGGATACCAACCAGCTAAAACAAATCCAGGACAAAGTGGCCAAGGGCGTAGCCGAAGGCGCCACCGTCATGCAACCCAGCTGGAGCGTACCCACCACCGGCTGCTTCTTCCCGCCCACCGTGCTCACCAACGTGGGGCCATCCTCCAGCGTGGTGCAAGAAGAAATCTTCGGCCCCGTACTGGCCGCCATGACCTTCCGCACGCCAGAGGAAGCCGTAAAACTCGCCAACAACACCAGATACGGCCTCGCCGCCACCATCTGGTCTGAGGACATCAACTTAGCCCTCGACATCGCCACCCAAATCAAAGCCGGCACCGTCTGGATCAACTCCACCAACCTGCTGGACGCCGCAGCCGGCTTCGGCGGCTACCGCGAATCCGGCTTTGGCCGGGAGGGCGGTAAAGAGGGATTGTTCGAGTATGTGAAGCGCAAACCCTCCACCCACAAATTAGAACCTTCCCCCCAACGCGGGGGAAGGCAGGATGGGGGGGTAACCAAGGCAGCGAAGAAGGCCAGCGCAACGAAATCCGCCGCTCTTTCTTTGGTCCCCTCAATAGACCGAACCGCCAAACTCTTCATAGCAGGCAAACAAGCCCGCCCCGACGGCGGCCTAAGCACCAACATCTACGGCCCCAACAAAAACCTGATCGGCGAAGCCGGCAAGGGCAACCGCAAAGACATCCGCAACGCCGTAGAAGCCGCCCGCGCCGCCGCCAATGGCTGGCAAAAAGCCACCGGCCACAACAAAGCGCAGATCCTCTACTTCCTCGCAGAAAATTTGGCCGCGCGCAGCGAAGAATTCGCCCGCCGCATCACCCTGCAAACCGGCGCCAGCCCCGCCGCTGCCACGGCCGAAGTGGAAGCCAGCGTGGCGCAATTTTTCACCGCCGCTGCCTGGGCAGATAAGTACGACGGCGCCATCCACAACACCCCCATCCGCAACGTGACGCTGGCCATGCCCGAGCCCATCGGCGTCATGGCCGTGCTGCTGCCGGACGACCAACCTCTGCTCGCCTTCGCCACCCTGGCCGGCACCGCGCTGGCCATGGGCAACGCGCTGGTGGTGGTCCCCAGCCCGCGCCACCCGCTATCGGTAACGGACCTCTACCAGGTGCTGGAAACCTCCGACGTGCCGCACGGCACCGTCAACATCGTCACCGGCGAGCGCGACGAACTCGCCAAAACCCTGGCCGAGCACGACGACGTGGATTCCATCTGGTACGGCGGCCCCAAGGAAGGGCATGCTGCGGTGCAAAAGGCGAGTGCCGCGAATATGAAGCGGACTTGGGTTTTGCCTGCTGCCGGCGCGCTGCCGGAGACGGGGGAAGTGCTGAGGGAGGCCACCCAGGTTAAGAATGTTTGGGTGCCGTATGGGGCTTAATCCCATTTCAATTAAACACATAAGAATCGGCTTAGTAAGCGATGGCAATTGCTAATTGCGGGATGCACCAGTGCCCACCAAGCCCATTCTCGCAAATGAAGATGTAGATTTTCTGGGGGGTCCCAAAGACCATCCAGTTGTCGATACTTCGCTGCTGTTGGAAGAGTTGCGTAGACGCTATGTACGGAAAGCGAAACCAATAGAAGTAGATTTCAGAAAACTCGTCAACTGGATTCGCCTAGGCGACCAACTTACACATCAAATACACCCCTACCCCGCAAAGCTGCTTCCACAAATCGCACACTTCTTTATCAGGGCAAGCTACTTCAATGGAGCGGGTAAGATTGTTCTCGACCCATTTTGCGGCTCTGGGACTGTGGCGCTGGAGGCATCTCTAGCTGGCCATTTGCCGATGATCGCTGATGCGAATCCGCTTGCGCTCCTGATAGCCAGAGTTAAGACCACGCCTTACGAAACGATAGAGCTTTCGGACGCTGCTCAAAAGATTGTTTCAAAAGCGAGGCGCTTCAAACATGCGGATGAAATACCTGTGGTAAACGGGCATCTATGGTATGACGCCACGGTCAAGAAGAACCTCGAAATACTCCTTCGCGCCATCAATTGTGTTTCTCGTGATGATCATAAGGATTTTTTCCGCGTTTGTTTTTCGGTTGTTTCTCGTCGTCTAAGTCGCGCTGATCCTGCCATTTCCGTGCCCGTCAGGCTGAAAACAAAAGATCGGCTGAGTAATGTCGCAAACCAGCGTATTAAAGAGCGTCAACGGTGGTTGCGATCGGCAGATGTTCTCGCAGAGTTCAAGCGAGTCTGTGACGCGAACATTTCCCGTGTACAGACGGCGAACTTTCTAAATAGAGATCGCTGCCCAGCTATTGAGGTTGGGCGTGACGCGAGAAATCTGCAGTCGCCAGGTAGTAAGGTGGGCGGCAAATTACAAGATGAGAGCGTGTCGCTAATTCTGACCTCCCCACCATATGGGAGTGCACAAAAATATATTCGCGCCGCTAGTTTGTCTTTGAATTGGCTAGGCCTCGCGGCTCCGACTGAATTGGCAATGCTGGAAGGTAGGTCAATCGGTAGAGAGCACTTACCGCGCTATGCAGGTGTTGATACAACTACTGAAATTCCGCAATCATTCGAACGGCTGGTGGCGCGAATAACTGCAAAAAACGAGAGGCGAGGCCAAATAACGAGACAGTATTTGTGCGAAATGAAGGCGGCGCTTGTGGAGATGGTTCGTGTTTGCAGCAAGCAGGGGCATATAGTGCTTGTAGTTGGTAACAATCAGGTCTGCGGGAAGTATTTGCACAATGACAAATTCATTGTGCATATATTGGAGGAGCTTGGCATGAAACTTGAAATGAGTCTCATAGACCACATCAAGTCGCGCGGGCTAATAACTAAACGAAACAAGACGGCTTCCGTGATTTCGCGCGAAAGCGTACTTGTCTTTAGTAAACAAGCGAAGAACTAGAAGTATGCTGCAAGCAGAGCTTGAAACGAAGCTAATGACCCTTGTGGACCACGCGTGGGACAACGAGGTGCGATGGCAAGAAATTCAGGCGTGGGCAGGAAACTTTAATGGGCAGGTTTATCCCGAAGATAAGGAGCGACTCTACTGCCTATTCGTTCTCTCTCGTTTTATGTATTTTGGCAAGCGGCTTGTAAGGGAGATGTTGAAGTCTCTATACCGGGATCAATTTGCGGCCCCATTGCGTCAGCGTATCCGGAGAAATTATTCGGGAACAAAAGACGCTGGAATTATTGATCGCGCGTATCAAGCAGAACTATCGGCGACGCGCTTTGTGGGCGTAGGAAACCCAGCTGAAAGCGGCGCCCACCTGCTTTATTACTTCCGGCAGGTGAATTATCTAAGAAAATCTCTTTTTGTGGATCTGGCGGCGGCATTTTCTCCGCAGATAGACGCGCGGACAGGCAAGCTTCGTTTCCGGCAGACAGATGTCAGCGTTAGCAGGTACGTTTTTTTTGATGATTTGGTGGGCACGGGCGATCAAGTAGCCGAGTATTTATCGGACTATCTGCGGAGAATCCGAGCGGCAAACCCTGGGCTAGATTTGTGCATGATTTCTCTGTTTGCTACATCAGCCGGGCTCAAAAAATTAAATGAGAGTGACTTATTTAATGGGAACGCCAGTTGCCTTTTTGAGCTTGACGATTCCTTTAAAGCCTTTGATGCGTCTTCACGTTATTTTAAAAATGCCCCATCAGAAATTGACTTGAGCGAACTTGAGACGCTCGCGCAACGATACGGAGTAAAACTGTGGCCTCGGTGGCCGCTTGGCTATCGAAACGGACAGCTGTTACTGGGGTTTGCTCATAACACCCCTGACAACACACTTCCCATATTCTGGGAAGAGGGCCGCAATAGTCCATGGTCCCCGATTTTTATACGTTTCGATAAAAAGTAGGTTGAGGTCGTCGAAGATGGATTCTGCAAATCCTTTCGCTCTAGTTAGAGCATCTGACTACACAGATGAGCAGATCAATTCTCTGTGGGTTGATATTGGGGCCTCAACCATTTCAAATATTATCGAGCCACTTTCGCGCACTTCAAAATTCATTTTGGGGGGTAAGGGTACTGGGAAGACACACTTGCTGCGCTACCACTCCTACTCCGTGGCCAGGTTGCGCGCTCCGAAAACTCCAGGGGTTGAAATACTTCTGCGGCAGAAATTCATGGGGATATTCCTGCGCGCGACGGGTGTCGATGCAAATCGATTTGAAGGGGGCGCTCAATCAGAAAGGCAGTGGCAACAGCTTTTTGGCGTCTATATCGAATTAAGGCTCACGGAGGGCCTTTTAGAAGCCTTGTGCGACATTAAGCAATCTTCGCCGAGCGAGGAGTTCCAAGACGGACGCCTTATCGAAACTCTTTCATCTTCGATAACTGATCAATCCGTACGAAATTGCCAAGACATTAGCGAGCTGCGAGACTGGGTTCTCGCTCAGAGGCGCCAAATTGAAGATGCAATCAACAATGCTGCATTTGTTGGAACGCTCAATTTGCGTTTGCCCTTTGCGATAGGAACATTTTGTTTGCCGATGAGTAGAGCTATTGCGGCCTGGAATAGACGCCTCGGAGACGTCCCGGTCATTTTCTTGGTCGATGAAATTGAAAATTTCTCGAGATCGCAACAGCAAGTCATCAATTCGCTAATTAGATATGGTGAAGGTCGGGCTACTTTTAGGGTCAGCGGACGACTTTATGCTATGAAGACCAATACAACAATCGCGGACGGCGAGGAGAATCGAGAGGGCACAGAATTTAAGACAATATTTCTCGACGATATTCTTCGAAACAATTCCAAATATCCCGACTTCGCTAGGAGTTTTTTTGCGAAAAGGCTGAACTCTGTCGGATTGGACATGCAATCGAGGAGAGCTCAGCAAATTGATCCGCACGAGCGTTTTGAGGAGGTCTTATCAAGCGATCTTTACACGCGGGCATTTGACGCGTTGAAAATTGACCCCGCGGGCAGTGCTTTCGTAAAGCAGTTCACCGATTTGATGGCGAGTAATTGCAAAAGCCTCGCTGCCGCTGAAATTATTTTGATAGTTGAGCTACTTACAGCCAACTTCCCGCCAATCCTGCAGAAGCTCAATCTCTTGTTGTTTTGTAAAAAGCACAAGCAAGAGCGGTCTTTCATTGCGACCGCAAAGAAGCTGAACGAGGATGCGAATGATTTTTGCGAATCAAATGGGCGGCGAAAGAATTACTATGCAACAGCCTGTAGTCACTATGCGGGCGATTTATTTGCGCAAATATGCAGAGAGTCAAAGAAGGTAATTGGCGTGCCATACGCAGGATTTGAGACGTTTGTCAAAATGTCGTCTGGAAATCCGAGGAATCTGCTCATTATCCTGGGTAAGGCATACTCGATTGCCGCATTTAAAGGCGTCGATTTTATTAACGGTTCGAAGCTCTCAATTGCAATTCAGACTGAGGCCGTACTCGAGGCTGCTCGATTTGCATTTGACTCGGACTCGAATTTTGGGAGCCAATCTGAGCAAGCACGCACTGCTGTTACTAGACTGGCTTCGATTTTGAGAACTGCGCGCTATGCCTTAAATATTCCTGAGGTGTCACCGCTTGCTGTGAGTTTCTCGCACGAAGATTTAACAGTTGATTCAAGAAATACGTTAAAGAGCGCGTTAAATTACTCATTCTTATTTGAGATTGCTGAAGGCAGGCCAGATCGCAACAGTCAAAGGGTGAATAAGAAATATCAGCTAAATCCAGCGCTTTCTCCACGATGGGGCCTGCCCGTCGGGCGCAGGGGTGACCTGGGCTTGGGCAGAGATTTGGTAAACGCAATATTCGACATAAAGCAGCAGGACGCATTTGACACCCATCTGAAATCCCTTGAGATACGTTGGAACAATCCTTTTAGGAACGTATCTGAGGCGGCGGGGCAAGTTTCTCTGTTCTAAAAAATGCTCGATTATTCAATTTTCTATCGGCGATCAATTGATGTTCGCAGGATTGAGAAAGAGTTGCCGACATTTGATATTTTTGTTTCAGCTTTTAATTCGAGCGAACGTGTGGGAAGCGTTTTTGCAGACGTGCCTGCGCGTAAGAAGATTTGGCTGATTCACCCAGAGTATCGATACACCCCGATGGAGGAGCCTCCGACTGGGGGCAAGGTTCACCCGTCATCGAGCGACGAAGTGGTTCAGGTGGATGCATTGCTTGCTGAAATCGGCGACCTTAATGGGAAGTCGCTATGCATCGATATAACGGGTTTCATGCGACATGTTCTTGTCTTTCTTGTGGCCAAATTAGAACGCTTGAGGGTCTCACAATTTACAGCGATTTACTCCGAGCCGGTGTCATACGTCAAGCAAGAGGACACCTTATTTAGCACTACGACGACGGGTAAAGTGCGACCAATTCGAGGGATGGCGGGGAGCAATTCTTCGAGTGGGCGCGACTATCTAGTAATTGCCGTTGGGTACGATCACAGGCTTGTGAGTGAGGTGACAAATCACAAAGATAACTCTAGTGTGTACCCGTTGTTCGCATTCCCGTCACTTAGCCCAGACATGTATCAGCAAAGTGCGATTAGAGCGTCTGAAAGCGGAGATGTGACGTTGGAACGCGAGTGGATCTCGAATCGTCGATTTGCGCCTGCGAATGACCCATTTTCAACGGCGTTAGTAGTGTCAGAAATCGTTTCCGAAATTGAGAAGAAGGGCGGGGATGCGAATATTTATCTGGCACCGCTCTCAACAAAAGTGCAGGCGCTTGGGTTTTCAATATATTGGCTTCTTGAGGGGAAATCGCGAGGAGCGGTCTCAATGCTCTTGCCCGAGTGTGAAACGTATTCGCGTGAAACTAGTGTCGGGTTAAAGCGGCTTTGGTCCTTCACTGTCGAGCTAGATTGAAAATAGCTTAGCAATCAGGCAGGCTGCGGTTATCCACCACGTCCTTCGCATCGAGCCTGCTGCGGCCCAACGCCGCTAATTTGGCAACACCTCATTCAAAGGCGGCCGCTGTACGGAGAGCGCCGTCCCCGCCGCCGCCACAATGATCGCCCCAATCGCCAGCCATTGCAGCAGGGTGAGGCTTTCCTGCAAAAAGATCACCCCGGCCAGGGCGGCGATGGCCGGTTCCAGGCTTAAGAGGGTGCTGAATGCGCGCGCGGGCAGGCGCGTCATGGCGAACATTTCCAGCGAAAACGGCAGGGCCGAGCTGAGCACAGCAACACCCAGCGCGTAGGGCATCAGCTCCGGCGGCAGCAGCAGCTTGGCGCCGGCCTGGGCCACGCCGAAGGGGATGGCCACCAGCGCGGCGATGCACGTGCCCAGGGCCACCGTGTCCGCGCCATAGGTAGCACCCGCCTTCTTGCCCATCACGATATAGAGCGCCCAGCCCACGCCGGCCGCCAGCGCATACATCACGCCCACCGGGTCCAGCGCCTGCACCTGTCCGCCCAATGGCAACAGGAGTGCCAAGCCCACCACCACCAGTGCGATCCACACAAAGTCCAGAGGCCGCCGCGAGGCGAACAGCGCCAGCGCAAGCGGCCCGGCAAACTCCACCGCCACGGCCACACCCAGCGGGATCGTGCGTAGCGATAGATAAAACAGCAGGTTCATCACGCCGATGGAAACACCATAGCCCCACAGCGCACGCCGGTTGCCGGGTTTGCCTACCTCGGTGCGCATTTGTCCACCAAAGCGCCGCCACGGCCGCTGCCACAGCAAAAGGATGATCGCGCTAATCCCCAGCCGGAAGGTCGTGGCGCCCTGCGCGCCCACCTGCGGAAACAAGTGCTTGGCCAAGGACGCGCCGGTCTGGTACGAAACCATGGCGATAGTCAGCATGCCGACAGCGAGTGCGGTGGGGCCAAAATTGGAACGTGTGCACATGCCCGCAAGCGTAATGGAAGGCCTGTCGCAGTGCCTGCGCGTCCGATGACATTTTCTGGATTGGTATGTGAGATTTGTTCGTGGTAGTCCGAACCGGCAGTTTCAGGACCTCAAATGTCACATGACTTTTTGAAAGACTTTGCCCGCCTCACTTCCGCCTTTTAAACAACACATCAAAAAACGGCTCCCAAGTCTTCCCGCCATCTTTCGAGCGCACCGAAAACTCCCGCACCCCACCGGCCTCGGCCTTCCAGGTAATGCGCTGCTTGATCGCCCTGCCATCCCGCAGATGCATCTCGCCATCCATCGTCACCGCGCCGTCTTTGAAGGCGCCGGAAAGCTGTAATAGCGAGCCGCGGTTATCCACCCAGGTTTGTTGCCAGACCTTGCGTGCGGCGTCGTAGCTGAGGATGCTGTCGCCGATGAGGCCATCGTTTTGCTCGTAGAGTTCATGGATGGCACAGCCGGCGGCGATGGGGTCCACGTGCGTCCGTGCGATGGAGCCAGGTGTGGAGTTATCCGTCTCGAAGGTATCCCAATCGCCTAGCCAGAAATCGAATTGCCGGAATTCCGGGGCGGGGCATTTGGCGGCTTGTAGGGTGGCGAGGGGTGGGGTGGCTTGGTTGGCAGATTCAGCGGCTTGGGCGGTTGCGGCGGCAACAAGGGCGAGGGCGAGTGGTAATTTCGGCATGGTGGAACCCCTTTTTTGAGATCGGCTGGCGCGATGAGTATGCGCTGGGAGGGGGTTGGCGGGGAGGGCAATTTGGGTGTTTGGGGCCGTGAGAATGACGGGTTTCGGTGCCGGAAAGCGCCGAATTGTAAGTGTTGCCCCGGTCCTAACCGGTAGCACCTGCCCCCGCGCAGGCGGGGGCCCAAGTTTCGTAGATAACGGCAAGGTCAAATTAGGCCCCCGCCTGCGCGGGGGCAGGTAGCATCTCAACCCCTATTGACAGCTATGCTTAAATAAAAATTCGCAGCCAATTGCGTAACCCAACAGGAATCCCATGACTATCTCTCTCTACGCCGCCTCCATCCCTCTTTTCAAGCAAATGCTCACCAGCACCAGCGCCATTCTCGCCAAGGCGGAGGCGCATGCGGCGGCTAAAAACATTGATCCCAATGCGCTGCTGCAGGCGCGGCTTTTCCCGGATATGTTCCCGCTCTTAAAGCAGGTGCAGATCGCCGCCGAGTTCGCCCGCAGCGTGCCTTCGCGCCTGGCCGGGCAGGAAGTGCCGGCGGCGGAGGGCAAGGAGCAGACCTTTGCCGATCTGCAAGCCCTCATCAAACAAACCCTGGCCCACCTGGATAGCTTTACACCCGCGCAAATCGATGGCCAGGAAGGCCGTGAAATTGTGCTGCGCCCCGGCACGCCCAAGGAACGCAAGTTCATGGGGCAGGCCTATGTGCTGCAATATGCGCTGCCGCAGTTTTTCTTCCACGTCACTACCACTTACGCGATCTTGCGGCACAACGGGTTGGAGGTGGGGAAGAAGGACTATATGGGGGCGTAGGGGTTAGGGGTTGGTTCCTTTACCGGAAATTTGGTTAGCTGATAGAAATAAGAAACTGTCGCCCCGGCGAAGGCCGGGGCCCAATTTGACCTTGCCGTTTTTCGCCCAAACTTGGACCCCGGCCTTCGCCGGGGTGACACCCTTAAATCAGTTGTAATTCGCCTGAGCCCGCCTGCCGTAAATATCGAATGCCCCAATCGAGGCGCCGCCGTTTATATAGTTGCCGCTTTGCGGGGCAGCGAGAACTAACGTTGATGCGCCGGAGTTCACCCTTCCGGAAAGGTCCACAAACGCCTGGCTGACGCAACCGCTATTGGCGCTGGTGCCCGCACACATCAGTATGTCGTCCCCAAAGAAGCCGGAGGGCAGGGTCCAGTTCGCGGCGACGGTGCCACCGTGCGGAATCAGGGCGCTGAAGAGGGCGCTGGCGTTATCGATCGTCGGGTACGGCGACGAGGATAGGCTGGCGTTCAGTATCGGCGCCTTGAACAGTGTGGCCGTGTAAGTTGCCAGCGCCGTGCCGCTGGCGTTGGTGGATGCATACAGCTTAACCGTGTAGCTGCTGTTATCCGGCACCGATGCGTTGATGACCGCATCGGTCAACGGATAGGCGTTGGTGCCAAACGAGCAGGATGCTACCGGCGATAGGTGCAAGACATCGTCCCCCGCCACCGCAACCAGCGTTACCCCGGCCTGCGGCAGCCCCGGCCCCGTCACCAGCGCCGAGTTGACCCCTACCTGGCCCTGGTCCTTGATGGTGATTTGCAGCCCGGTTTGCAGCGTGGCGCAGTTGGGGTTGAAGTTGCTACCCAAGTAAATCTGCTTGCCCGAGAAGGCATTCACCTCCACCGTTGCAATGTGCTGATTGCCGTTAACCTGCCACGCGCCGCTTTGCGAGCGCTTAACCTGCCAGGTTTGGGTTGAATCGGTTTGGCCGTTGGCAAAGCGCGGCGCAAAACTCACGGTGGCGATGCCGGTGTTCAGATTGATGTTGCTCACCACCACATTGCTGAGCGAGATGCCGATGATATTGGGGCTGCCGGTAATGCCGTTCAGGAATGCGCTCGCATTCTGTCCATCTTCCAGGAAGGAGCTGGCGAACAGAGCAAGTAAACCAGGGTTGGAAGGCGAGGGCACGCTGGTGGCGAAGTAGCTGGTAAAGGACGCAAAGGTCTGGTTGATGAGGTCGGTCGGCGTGCCGGACGAGGTAATGCCGCTGGTAGAAATCGTGCCCGTGAGCTGCGCGCTGGTGGTGTTAACGGTGATGCTGCTCGAGGTATCCAGAATGTTCTGGATCAGGAGCTGCGCGGCGTTGGAGCCCGGCACCACGTGCACCAGGTCCATAAAGCGGTCCAGCCCGGTGTGGTCGGCGTTGAAGGCGGCGCGCAATAGATCGGTGCTGGCCGAAAGGCCGGCCGCCTGCAGTATTGGCGTTAACGCAAGGGTCAGCTGCACACGCTGCGCGTCCAGCTGCGCGGTGGTGAGCTTGCTGGCGATGCTGGAGGAGGAATTAAATATGGTGTCCGCCAGCCCGGCCGCGGCATTGCGGACCATGATGTCCGTAAAGGGCGTGATATTGATGGTGCCGCCCGCATCGGCCTGGTTGCCGGCCGAGTAATACGAAACCGGCCTGCCGCCCACGGTGCCGGTGGCAAAGAACATAAAGGGCGGCGTCATGCCGCTAACATCGGCGCTGTACTTGCCGTTGGCGTCGATGGCGATATTGTTGATCACGTTCTGCGGCGTGGCGCTGTCCTTGAGCGTGACGTAGCCCACCACCGGCGCCCCGGCCGAAACCGTGCCCTTTATGGTGGTGGCCGGCGCGCCGCCGCCCGCGCCGAGTTGGAACGGCGTGAACCCGGAGGGCGGTGTGCCGGCGTTGGCCACCACCGTCGGGGCGCCGCCGTTGGGCGCCATCAGCCACACGGCCAGGGTGCCATCCGGCTTGAGCCAGGCCACGTCGAATACGCCGTCGCCGTTGAAATCGCCGGCCGCAAAAAAGCTCCAGGTGTTGCTGGTGGTGGGCATGGCGAGTGTGGTGTTCGTCACCGTCAAAGAAGACGATGTGCAAGAAGCGTTGAGATCGTTGGGGTCGGCTACGGAGGGGGGTAGGGTCAGGCCCAACGCGTTCAGGGCCAACACCGCCACCTCGCCGGTGGCGCTATTGCGCACCAGGATATCGCCGCGCTGGTTGCCGGTGAAATCGCCGATTTGCAAGGCCGTGTAGCCCTGCGGTACGTTACCCGCCGAAAAATTGGCGCAGGAGCGCGCCGGGTTGGAGGTTGCCATCAGCGCACGTATCTGTCCGTAGGGGTTTATGTAGATCATGTCCGCCGCGCCGTCTTTGTTAAGATCGGCAGCACCCGCCAGGGACCAGTTGAGCGGCGCGCCGCCGCGCTTGCGAAACGTGTTGTAAGCGCCGCCCGTCTTTTGAAACCATACATAAGAGACGCCGGTATCGTTGGGAACGCCGTCGTCGCCGGTGAACCGGAAGGCCATATCGCCAAAGCCGTCGCCATCAAGATCGCCTACGGCTTCCACAACCCAGGCGCGTTTGACGGTGCGCAACAGGTAATCGCGCGCCGGCAGGAAGTCCGTCCACGCGTGCACATCGCCAAAGTCGCCGGGTTGGGTCATGTCCTGAAAGGCGAGATCGGATTTGCCGTTGCCGTCAAAATCCGCCACCGCCACCAGGCGATAGTTGGCGCCTGGGTCTTGTTGGCTGGTGAACGTAAATTGGTTACTGGCAAACCGCCCCACCTGCATCTGCGGCGGCGTAAGACTGGTGTTACGCAGCAGCAGCACGCTCTTGCCGCTGCCATCGATATCTATCCCCCCGCGCAGGGATAGCGGCGGCACGGCTTGGGCGGCGGCAGGAAGGCTAAGAGCGAGCGTTGCCATCAGCGTAAGGAAGCAAGCGGCGACGCGGACAATGATGTTCTTATTCATGGCGGGTCCTTTGCAATTGTCGATACCCAAAATGCATGCAAGACATTGCGCATTTCCGGTGCGAACAAGGCAACGTCCAGAGGCGGACGTAAGATCGCCATGGTGGTGCGCGCGGTGGCCGCTTCTGTAGGCGGACTATTCGCGATAATTGTGTCACGATTCTCTAAATGCCGCTGTGAACCTTTGTCTGCCGCTTGGCCTCATTTTCCGCAAGGGAGAAAGCATTGAATTCCAATATCGCCGGTGACCCTATCGACCCCTACCGCAACTTCCGCTTGCGCCTGGGCTGGGGTGCGGGCGTTGCGGCCGGATTCTCATCGGTCAGCGGACTGGAGCGGGGCGACGTTATTTCTCACCGCACCGACGGCGAGCCGATAAGGCCACGCCTGCAGCCGGGGCAGGCCGCGCACGCGCCCATCCTGCTGAAACGAGGGGTGACCTACGACACCGCGTTTCAAATCTGGGTGAACAAGGTACTCGACCACCCCAATGCGCCCGCAGGGCAAAGCAACCCCCTGCAGGATTTGAGCCAGGAGCTTACGCTGGGGATCTATAACGAGGCCGGTCAAAAAGTGTTCGCCTACCTGCTGCATCGCGCCTGGCCTTCCGAGTTGCGCGGTACAGCTGAATTGGATGGGCAGGGAAATGCCTTCGTCATCGAATCGCTGATCCTGCAAACCGAGGGGTGGGAGCGGGACGCAAGCGTCCCTGAACCCAAGGAACCGGGCTTTACGTTGTAGCGCAGTGATCGTCTGCACCAGTGTTTAGTCAGGCGCTACGCGCGAAGTCGCACCAAAAACAAGATTAATGCGCCGGGTCGAAGTAGCCGGTCCGCCATTTTCCGTCAGCGCGTCAAGCGGCTTTGTCTACTCGTGCCGCTGGCGCGCCGTTCAGGTTGCGCGTAAATTTTCCGGTTGCCTTGCGCGCGCGAAGCGCAGCAACGAATTTTCTAGATCGTAATTGTTTATTCGGATTGCTCTTTAAAATCAACGGAATTGACGGAACCGCTTGACGGGCGAAAAGAGGGCAAAAAGCGGCCCTCGGCGGCCCCTTGCGGGGCCTTGCCGAAAAGAACGACTTGTCGAAATTACTTGTCCGGCCAAATGTCCATCAGGATGGCAGCCAGCCGCCCGCCGCCCTTGGCAATTTGCGTCCATTGCAGGGCTTCCCGGTCCTTGGTGTAGTTGGGGTCGGAAAACGAAATCGGCCAGCCCTTGCCCTTGGGGTTCTTGGTGGAAAACGCCTGGAATTTAACGTCCGCGTAGGCCTTGCCCGCGCCCACCACGGTGTCGCTGGCCCAGGTTTCGATGGCCTTGTTGATGGGCCCGGCGTTTTGGGTATAGGGCTTCGCAAGGTCAGCCAGTTTGGCCACTGAGTCGGTGCTCGAAAAGCCATCGGGGATGCCGTCCCACACGCTGTGCAGTTCGGTGCTGCCGACTTTCGTGGGGTCGTTGGTTTCCGTCAGCCAAAGCTCGTTGCCGCCGGCGTTATTGGTGGCCGGGTCGGGGACCTTGGTCTTCGGCATCACGATATTGCCGTTCTTGTCCAGATACACGGCGCCCACGTGCAGCGGCTGGTGCATATCGCCGGCAAAGTGGATGAGCAGGCGCAGCGCCAGCAGCTTGTCTGCCGTATCAACCACAAACGGTTTGGGCGCTGCCTTGCCTTTCAGGATGCCGATGGCCATTTGCAGGGCGTGCACCACATCGTAATTGCTGGCGCCCGGAAAATCGCTGCTGTAGGAACCCTTTTTGTACGGGATATCGGCGAAGTGAAAGGCCTTGTGGCAAAAGGTCTTGGCGCCCGCGTACACGCAGTTGGAGTAATTGTCGGAAACGTAGCTGATGAACTCGTTTATGCCCTCCTGGGTGCCATCGAATACCGCGCAGCGGTGGTCGTAAAAGCTTTTCTTGGAATAAACGAAATGGCTGCCCTTCACCAGCGTTTTGGAGAACTGCACGTTTCTCGCACAATCGGCCCAGATGGCGTTGTCGTGCATGCTGCCGCCCTGGAGGATTTTGTGCACCTCGATTTCCGCCTGGTGCCCCTGGATGAGATTCTCGGCCACCTGTCCCACCAACTGGTGCCCCGGCGAGCTCCAGGCGGAAGCGTCGATCGAAAGCAGTGCAAAGACCAGGCCGCAACCGGCCCAGAGAAATTTACGCATATAGCCTCCCGCTATGATTTGTTTTATAAGCCAGCACACCGGCGCGAGCGAACGCGCCACAGTGATTAAAGCCGCGAACCTCTGTTGTACGCTGGAGCGGGTGCTTTGTAACCTACCCGTGCGGGTGGGAAATTGGAAAATGCGGGGCCGCCTGAGCGGGCCGCCCGCCTCCTACCCGTATGGGTAGGTTACTTTTTCCGGGCGGAGGATTATCTTGTTCCTTCCACAGGGAGCGCGCCATGATCATTTCCGTGGTTAACCGGACCACCAGCCTTTCGGACGAAGAGGTGCAAACGGCGATCCGCGCCATCAATCGGCAGATCGAATGCGATTTCGCGCCCTACTGGAATTTCGGCGCGACGCTCAGGCTGGAAGGGCCGGCCGGTAAAAGAAGCAACTCGCGATATTTATCGGATATGCGCGGCGACGCGGTGCTTTACCTGCTGCAAGGCACCACCGCAGCGGACGCCTACGGATGGCACGAGAAGAACTACCGGGACATTCCGTTTGGCTTTGTCATGCTGGAACTGTGCCTGCAACTCACCGAGGAAACCGGTGAGGAGTGGACCACCGCTTTTTCGCACGAGGCGCTGGAGCTGCTCGGCGACCCCCTGCTGAATTTGCTGGCCCAAGGTCCGCATCCGCTCAGACGCAAGGATATGGTTTTCCATATGTTTGAAATGTGCGACGCGGTGCAGGCGCAGAACTATTTTATCGATGACGTGCAGGTATCCAATTTTGTGCTGCCAAGCTATTTCACCGTCGGCGAGCAAGACAGCAGGCGTAATGATTTCCTGGGCAGCAAGGTGGGCGGCAAGCGCCTGCATTCCTTCGGCATCAGTCCGGGCGGCTACGTGACCTTATACGATCCGCATACCCGCCGATGGTCCAGCCCGGAACTGCCCGACGACAATGCAGCCACCCGGCGAAAAAAGCTGAAAAAGCAGATGGGCGCCGGCCGCAGCTATCGGCGGCTGCAAAAACGCTAGCGGTAGGCGCTATTCCAATTCGTGGCTGCGGTGAAAGCGCAAATGGGTAATGTCGTTGGGGAAAAACATGCCCCAGGTCCACTCCACGAAAATCCGCACCTTGCGCCCGAGCGTGGGCACCTGCGAGAGGTAATACGCGCGCCACAGCAGCCAGGCCGGCAGGCCGGATAGCGGCAGGCCCAGCACGTCCGCCACGCCTTTGCGATGGCCGATGGCCGCCATGGCCCCCAACGAGCGGTGATGGAAGGCGATGGTTTCGCGCCCTTCGATGGTGGCAAGCAGGTTGCGGGCCAGGCACTTGGCTTCGCGCACGGCGAATTGCGCGGTCGGCGGCGCATCCTTGCCGTCGAAGGCGTTTTGGATGGCGGCGCAATCGCCTATCGCCCACAGCCCCGGCGTTGCGGTAACGGAGAGATCTGCGTTCACCACGATGCGGCCACGGCTGGTGGCGACACCGATTTCCTCAACCAGCGCATTGGGACGCGTGCCGATGGTGGAAATGACGGTGGCGGCCGGCATGCTGCCGCCGTCGGCGAGTTGCACGGCCTCGGCCGTTACGCTGGCGGCGGAAGTGTTGAGGCGTATGTCCACGCCGCGCGCCGCCAGTGAGCGATGCGCGGCCGCACCCAGGTGCGGTGAGAGTTCCAGCAGTAGGCGGTCCAGTGCCTGCAGCACGGTGACCTTGAGTTCTGAAATATTGACGCGCGGATAGTAACGCGCAAGGCTACGCAGGCAATCGACGAGCTCCCCCGCCGTTTCCACGCCGGAAAAACCGCCGCCCAGCACCACAAAGTGCCCCAGGCGTTGCCGCTCGGCAGGATCGGCCACCAGTTCCATTTGCGCCACGCGGCGCAGCACCATATTGCGGATGTGCATGGCGTCCCCCACCGTTTTCAAAGGCAGGGCGTGCTCGGCGAGGCCGGGGATGAGGTCCAGCCGCGCGCGGTTGCCGAAGGCAATCACCAAATGCTCGTAGGGCAGAGTGCTGATACCGTTGAGCGTGGAAGCGGTGAAGGTCCTGGCGGCGTGATCGATAGCCGTCACCCGTCCCATCATGAAGCGTCCGTGCTTCAGCATCAGGCGGATAGGCGCTACCACTTGTTCCGGAAAGATCGAGGCACCCAGCGCCTCGGGCAGCATGGGGTTGAAGGTGGTGTGGCTTTCCTCGCTGATGAGCAGCAGCTGATAGCCCGGCGGCAGGCGCCGATCCAGCGCGCGAGCCAGGGTGGTGCCGGCAAAGCCGCCACCTACGATTACGATGGTTTTGAGTGGATTCATGCCCCCATGGGTCGGGCGGGGGCCAATGTCCTTACCGGCGCGGCGAAAACGGTCTGGCAGCAGACCTGGCTTGTCACCCTGGCCACCCGCAATAGCGCCCAATCGAGGCCTTCGCCCGCCGAATTCTGCATTCCATCGCCTGGCGGTTCCCTATAGTAAGGCGCGGGAATATGGTTACACCATCCACCGGAAAAACGGTGGCGGATCACAAACCGAAAGACACCCAAAGGAGTAATGCCATGACCATGGCCGACGAACTGCTAAAACTGCAAACCCTGCGCGAACAAGGCGCATTGACCGAGGAAGAATTCGCTCAAGCCAAGGCGCGCATTCTCAACGAAAGCACAATCAAGGAAAACACAAACGGCAGCGCCAAAGCCGAAGCGCCCGCGCCGCAGCCTTCCATCCTGCACCGCTTGCATCGCTCTGCCTCGGATCAATGGATCGGCGGCGTTTGCGGTGGTCTCGCGGAGGTGACCCAGATGCCTTCCTGGTCCTGGCGGATTTTCTTCGTGCTCTCCGCGTTCCTGCACGGGCTGGGCGTGCTGATTTACCTGTTCATGTGGGTGTTTGTGCCGCTGCAGCGTAGTGCACCGTTTGTAAAGCAAACTTCCGCTTAAAGCTTGTCCGGCGCAAACTCCTGTGCAATCAGCGCATAGGATTTCCGCCGGTCTGCGGGCTCATGGGTCCAGGTATTGATGACGATTTCATCCAAGGAGAATTGTTTCGCAAGTGCACGTAGCCTCTCGGCTACTTGCGCGGCCGTGCCGACGATGGCCTTCTCCCGCAGAGAGGTAATGGTCGCCCGTTCCGCTTCGCCGTAGCCGGTGTAGGCCGCATCTGCTTCTTCGGGCGATACCAGCGGTGTGCGCAGTCCTTTTTCAAAACCCACGCGCCAGTGCTCGCGCGTTTTTAATAAGCGTCGCGCCTCTGCTTCGGTGTCAGCAGCCAAGGCCCACACGCAGATGGTCGCCTGCGGCTGAGGATGGCGTTCGCTGGGTTGATAAAGTTTTCGATACAGTTCCAGCGCACCCTCGGTGCCGCGACCCTCGGTGAAGAAATAGGCGTAGGCATAGGGCAGGCCGAAGTACGCGGCTAGTTGCGCGCCGTAATCCGAAGAGCCCAGTATCCATAACTCAGGCGTGGTCGGCCCCAGCGGGTGGGCCTTGATATCGCGAAACGCGTGGCCGGCTTCCAGCGGCTGCCCGGATACCCAGGCTCGCAGGTCCACCACCTGCTGCGGAAATTCCTCGGCAGCGTTCTGGTGCGGGTTGAGGGCGAAGGCGGTGCGCTGGTCCGAACCGGGTGCGCGGCCCACGCCGAGGTCGATGCGCCCCGGTGCGATGCCCTCCAGCACACGAAATTGCTCGGCCACCTTCAGAGCCGAATAGTGCGGCAGCATCACGCCCGCGCTGCCGATGCGTATACGCTCTGTGGTCGCTGCAACGGCAGCCATGAGAATTTCCGGCGCTGTGCCGACGATGCTGTCGCTATTGTGATGCTCGGATACCCAATAGCGGTGATAACCGAGGCGGTCGCAATGCTGCGCGAGTTCGATACTTTCGCGGATGGCAAGATGCTGGCTCTTGCCCAGGGAGGAGGGGGATTGGTCGAGGACGGAGAGTTTCATAGAGGTATGTTACGTGAGGTGCGCGAGGGCACAGGGGACAATACCTCCGTGCGGAGCACTGGTTATATGGGCAATCCCGCTCATTACCAGCATCCGTCGCCAAATTATTTCGCATACCCCTGAGCTGACTCATCGCATATCAACTTTGAGCCCCGCAATCGCCCGTTGCCGAAGGCCTTGATATAGCTCTTCCGCCTGGGCCGTATATTTATCGTTGACCCGCATATCCTTGGCCCTGAAGTTGGCCGGCAGGGCTTCGGAATAAATAATCATCAGCTCTTTGCGCTTGGCCTCGTCCAGGCGCACCAAGCGTATTTGCATCACGTTCGGCCCCACTTTCAGCCCCTTGTCGGCAAACAGTTTCAGCACCGCCTCGGTGTCCGAGCCCGGGCGCAGGTTTTTGGCGAGCACTTCCAGATCGAAAAACCAGTGATGCTGGTGAAAAGCCTGCCCGCCCAGCGTCGTGTTCTGCGGGTCGTCGCCGTAGTTATAAGTTTTTTGGATGTCGGGCAGGAAGCCCTCGAACTGCACCCAGTAGAAGCGCTTGACCTGCTGCTTGTCGATTTCGGCAAAGACGTGAATTTCGCAGGTGGCCACCTTGTAAAGCACAAAGGAAGTGGTGCCGACGTACGTGAAATTTTTGTCGATGGTGATAGAGCCGGATGGAAAGCCGCTGGAGTGCAATGTATTGCCCAGAACTTTACCCTGGGGATCGCCTTGAGCGACGGCAGACGCAGCGGCCAGCAAGGCCGCCAATAACAGGGTACGCAACATGTGTTTTCTTTCAGGATGGTGAGGGTATCAGGAGGATATTGGACGTCATTTGCGCCGCGGCCGGATGTGTCCATCTGTATCCGCGTGTCGGCGTCATGCCGGAAATCCCGCGTCCGGGGGATGCCGTCTGCTGAGGCTGGGTGCTAGAGTTGTTTTTTTGACTGCTTCCAGGGAGCAAACATGAAATCCATCAAACCTGTAGCTGCACTGCTGCTCACCGTAGTGCTCGGTGCCGTCGCGCCTCAGGCCGTTGTTGCGCAGGACGCCAAAGTAGCGGCTCCCGCCTCCATCCGTGAGGCTTTGACCGGCCAGATCGGCAAGCGCGTAGCGGTGCGGGTGGAAAGCCAGGATATCGAAGGCACGGTTGCAGCGGTCAGCGGCGATACGGTGCTGCTCACCAAGATTGCCGGCAAGGACTTTTACGATTCGGTGGTCGCCATCGCCAAGATCAGCGCAGTGACCTACAAGGCGCGGTAAGCGGTCGCTATCGCTCAGCACACACAGCACGCGCCACAGCGCACCGCTCCCCGGGGAAAACCCTTAGGGCAAAGCCCCCTTGATCGTGGTATTTGCCCCGATTGTCATAATTTTTACCATTTGGTAAAAGTAATATGCGCAATTGTTTTGAATAGGGGTATTCACGATGGTTGGTTTTCGTATTTCGGGTTCAGGGTTTCTCGTCGTCGCGTCCGCGTTGCTTGCCGGTACGGGGCTGTCTGGTTGTCAAAAAACCGAACACACCGCCACCACTGCCGAGCGTCTGAAAAACGTGGAGGTGCGCCAGCAAACCGAGCCGGACTCGTATTTGCCGCGCAAGTCCGTGGACTATATGGCGGACATCAAGAACCTGAAGGACACGCCCGAAAAAGCCAAGGCCGCGCAGCAGTCTGAGTCAACACCCGCGCCGGCCAGCGCTCCGGCCAGTGCGCCTGCCGCTGCCCCCGCTGGCGTGCCTGCCAATGTGCCCGCGCGTCCTGCGGAGACCAGACCTGCTCCCGCACCCGTTGCCGCCAGCCCGGCGCCGGTCGCCGCTCCCGCGGCACCACCGCCGGTGGCCGAACCCGCCAGAAAAACCGAAACCGCTGCAGATACCGGCGCCGCCGCGCAAAACGCTTACTTCAATAATTTGCGTACCTATATCGGCGGCATCAAACGCTACCCCACCAGCCGCGAGGCGCGCCAGCAGCGCCCGGCCGGCACCGTCAAGCTGTGGCTGGAGATCAGCCGGGACGGCAGGTTCAAGGACGCCGGCGTGGAGCAGTCTTCCAACTCGCTGATCCTCGATCAGGCCGCGTTATCCACCGTGCGCCAGGGCAACTACCCGGCCTTCCCGGCCGAGGCCTGGGCCGGGCAACCCAGCCATCGCTTTACGTTTAGTCTGGAATATTCGCTGAGCGAGTAGTCAGGCGGGTGCGGCATATGCGCTGACGGCGCGAAGTACAATGGCTGTATCGCCCACTCGCAGGTGAGAGCCATGAAATCGCGTCGCCAGTTTCTCGTCAAAGCCCCGATCGGACTGCTCGCCGTCGCTGGCGTTAGTCAGGCGGCCGACCCGCCAGCCGCTCCCACCGTGGCGCCCGCGTCAACACCGGGTGCACCACCCACCTTCGGCACCGCCCCTGCCGTCGGGCCGGAAGTATCACCCGCCACCTTTGCCGAGGCAGAAAAGTTGATGCAGGTGAGCATGAGCGTAGCGGATCGCGACATGGCCGCCGCCAGTTGGCGCACCTCGATGGCGGCCATGCTGGGCCGGCGCAACGGCCCGCACAAGGTGGCATTGGAAGACACGTTATCGCCCGCCACCGTATGGAATCCCATCCTGCCCGGCATGAAGGCCGGCCCGGCGCGTAATCGCTTTGTGCGCAGTAAAGCCGCCGTACCGCCGCTACCGACCAATGACGCCGACATCGCCTACGCGCCGGTAAGCCGGTTGTCGCGCTGGATCGAAAGCCGCGCGCTTAGCTCCGAGCGTCTGACCAAAATTTACCTGGCTCGCATCCGCCGTTTCGATCCCAGGCTGCGCTGCGTCATCACCCTCACCGAGGAACACGCGCTGACACAAGCGAGACAGGCCGACAAGGAAATCGCCGCCGGGAAATATCGCGGGCCACTGCACGGCATTCCCTACGGCGTGAAAGATCTGCTCGATACCAAGGGTATCGCCACCACCTACGGCGCCGAGCCGTTTCGCAATCGCCTGCCGTCTGCCGATTCGGCCGTGGTGGCCCGCTTGAACGAGGCCGGCGCGGTGCTGATCGCCAAGCTCAGCCTGGGCGCGCTGGCGCTGAACGATATCTGGTTCGGCGGTCAGACCATGAATCCCTGGTTGCTGGAGGAGGGTGCTTCCGGCTCCAGTGCCGGGCCGGGTGCGGCCACGGCTGCCGCGCTGGTGGCGTTTGCCATCGGCAGCGAAACCGGCGGCAGCATTGTCAGCCCCAGCATGCGCTGCGGCCTCACCGGCCTGCGCCCCACCTATGGGCGCGTCGCGCGCACCGGCGCCATGACCTTGTGCTGGTCGCTGGACAAGCTGGGGCCTATGACCCGCAGCGTGGAAGACGCCATGCTGGTGCTGAAAGCGATTTCCGGTCCCGATGCGGGCGATGTCGCCAGCCTGCCCGCCAAACTGGATTTCGATGCGGGTGCCGCTGTGAAGGGTCTCAAGATCGGTTACGTCGAAGCCTGGATGAAAGAAGACCCGGCCACCGACGTCGATCGCGCCGCACTGGAAAATGCCAAGAAGCTCGGCATGGTTCCCACGCCCGTCACGCTGCCGGACTGGCCCTACGACGCGCTCAACCTGATCCTGTTCGCCGAGGGTGCGGCGGCCTTCGAGGAACTGACGCTGCAAGGTAAAGACAAGGAACTCAAGATACAAGTGCCCGACGCCTGGCCTAATCTGTTCCGCCAGTCGCGCTTCCTGTCCGCCGTCGATTTTGTGCAGGCCGACCGCCTGCGCCGTAAGGTGGCGCTGGAAATGAAACGGGTGATGAGCGAGGTCGATGTGCTGCTGGTACCGTCGCTGCGCGACGAAATGCTCACCATCTCCAACCAAACCGGCCATCCCTCGCTTACGCTGCGTACCGGTTTCGTGCAGGTATCGGAAGCGCGCAGCGACTGGGCGCCCGATCCGAAAAATCCGCTGCCCAAATTCAACCCGCCGCGCCGCGTGCCGCATGGTGTGACGCTGATCGGGCGGCTGTTCGAGGAAGGCACACTTGCCAACGTGGGTATGGCTCTGGAGAAGATTTCAGGTGTGGCCGCTGAACGGCCCGCAGGATTTTGATCGTGCTCCAGGACGTATTCACCCGGTTTCTGAATTCCACCCTGTACATACAAATCCAGCCTGCGCACGTCGTGGTGCGGGATGTGCAAAAGGGTAAAGAGCTGCGCGAAGAGGCGGTATTGGTATTAAAGGCGCAGGGGGATAGAAAACAAGTCGTGGGAGTCGGCAAGCGGGCCGCTGACCTTGCCGTTGGCGAGGGCCACACGCAGGTGCGGCCTTTTACGCACCCCCGCACGATTATTTCCGACTTTCATTCGGCGGAGCATTTGCTGAGGTATCTGGTCAAAGACATATTCCAGGCATCGTGGTATCGCCCTTCCCCCCGGATCGTGCTGCACCTGCCATCGGAACCAGAAGGCGGTTACACGCAGGTTGAACTGCGCGCATTGCAGGAGTTGGCCATCGCCACCGGCGCTATGAAAGCGGCTCTCTGGATCGGTCGTCCCTTGAGCGATCAGGAAGTGCTTGCCTGGGATTTTCCGGCGGCTGCCGGCAAGGCTGTCTATCGTTAAACGGTCCGTCCGGTTGGGTAGCGGTCCGGGACAGACCGGGGCAATGGGGTATCATTTCTTCCGGCTGGCTGCGGCACGCGCCGCCGACCCCTCATTCACGTTGACCGAAAGGAGACCTCCATGAGCAAGAGCAAAGACACCAAAAAAGAAACCAAGAAAGCTGCTACCAAGACGCCCAAGGAAAAGAAAGAAGCCAAAAAACTGAAAAAGCAGGCGAAAGGCGGCTAGTAACTGCCCGGTTCGCAAACTATTCAGTACGGAAAATGGTGGGCTCGCCCACCATTTTCTTTTTGTGGCGCTTGCATTCCGCTGCCAACGTTTTTTGGCGGCCCTGTACACTGTGGGCCATGAAAATTCCCAAACGGCTGGAACCGCTGCTGGAAGATGGTTTGATCAGCAGCGTGGTGCGCCAGCTGATGAGCGGCAAAGAGGCGATGGTGTTCGTGGTGCGTTGCGGCGAGGATGTCCCGGCCCGCTGCGCCAAGGTCTATAAAGAAGCCAATAAACGCGCCTTTCGCCAGGCGGTCGATTACACCGAGAACCGCAAGACCAAGAATTCCCGGCAGGCGCGCGCCATCGCCAAGGGCACGCGCTTCGGCCGCCAATCCCAGGAAGCCGCCTGGCAAAGCGCCGAGGTCGATGCCCTATACCGCTTGGCCGCCGCCGGGGTGCGCGTACCCAAGCCCTACAATTTCTACGAGGGCGTGCTGCTGATGGATCTCGTCACCGACGCCGAGGGCAACGCGGCGCCGCGCCTCAACGACTGCGAGTTCAGCGAGGAACTCGCGCTCAAAACTCATCGTGAGCTGATTACCGAAGTGGTGCGCATGCTATGCGCGGGCATTATTCACGGCGACCTTTCCGAGTTCAATATCCTGATGGGCGCCGATGGTCCGGTCATTATCGATTTGCCGCAGGCGGTCGATGCGGCCGGCAATAATCACGCCGAGGCCATGCTGGAGCGCGATGTAGGCAATCTGCGCAATTACTTTGGCCGCTTCGCACCCAGCCTGCTGATGACCACCTATGCACAGGAAATCTGGGCGCACTACAGCGCCGGCACGCTGAGCCCGGAGGTCGAGTTAAGCGGGCAATTCCGGCGTGCACATAAAGCAGTCGACATGGACGATATGCTGCGCGAGATTGAGGACGTGCGCCTGGAAGAAGCTGCGCGCCTGATGCGCATGCAGCCGGACGGCTAGGGTCGCTACCCGGTCCGCAGGAAAGTAGTAGAGTAAGCGGCGTACATCCGCCCGGCGCCGGGCTACCGTCCGGCGCGCCATCGGATCGTCACGAATCCATTACCAAGGGAGAAAAACATGAGCGCCGTTGTGAGTCTCTGGTTGCCGATCCTGGTGACCGCCGTCCTGATCTTTATCGCCAGCAGCCTGATCCACATGGTTTTCAAATGGCATAACCCCGACTACAAGATTTTGAGCAATGAAGACGAGGTGCGCGCCGCCATTCGCAACGGCTCACCCGGCCCTGGCCAGTACGTGGTCCCCGGCTGCAAGGACATGAAGGACATGGGCAAGGAAGAAATGCAAAAGAAATTCATCGAAGGGCCGATCGCCTTCATGACCATACGCAAGAACGGCCCGCCCAGCATGGGTCCCTGCCTCACCCAATGGTTTATTTACAGCGTGTTCATTGCCGCTATCACCGGCTGCCTGGCCGCCGGCGCGGTGGGATTCGGCGCCGACAAGGGCCACGCCGGCGGCCATATCGTCGGCATGGCGAGCTTCCTCGCCTATGTGGGCGGCAGTGTGCAGATGGGGATCTGGATGGGCAAACCCTGGGTCAGCGTTATCAAGGACGCGCTGGACGGACTGATTTACGGCGTCATCAGCGCGGTCGTGTTCATGTATATGTGGCCTGCCGCTTAGCCGGTCCCTCAAGTACTTAAAGCTTCGTCGATTCCGGCGGTGCGCCTGCACCGCCGGAATCGTTTCCGGGGCTACATATTCATGTGGTCCAGCGCTTTTTCGACTTGGCCGCGCTCGTGTTCGCCGAGCGAGCGGGCGGCGCGGCGATAGCGCGCCACCAGATCGCTATCCGCCGGCATGGACTTCGCGGCGGTCCTTAGCACCTTGCCTTTTTCGTAATCGGAATCGATATCGTCGGCTGCCTTCAGGATGCCGAAATAGCCGTCTTTATTCAGCTTCACACGATTGATCAAGCCAACCAGCACCCGGCTGCGCTCATAGTCCGAATGAATCTTGCCGACCGATTGCAGATAGGCGCCAAGCTGGGCGGGCGCCGCCTGCGGCAGGTGTTTCATCAGCGAGATCAGGGCGGTGGCCTGCTCGTAGTCCGAGCCTATGTACTCGGTTGCGTCGATGGCGATTTGCAACTGGCCAGCCGAGAGGCTCTCACGCCGGGCCAGCGATTCGATCACGCCACGTAGTTCGTAGTCCGACTCCATGTGGTTGATGGCCTTGGTCCAGGCCTTGCCGACCTCGGCATCGGCGGCCAGGGTGGGCGCCATGGCTGTCAACACCTGGCGCTGCTCGTAGGAAGAGTTCATGTCGGCGACCGCGTTAAGCACCACCACCTGGTGCGCCGGCGTCAGGGTTTGGCGGTTGACGATGGCGGACAGCACCTGGCGCCGCTCGTAGTCGGAGTTCATTTTTGAGGCGCTGACGATCAGCTCCTGCAAGGACTTGTCGTCCAGCGTGGTGGTATTGAGCAGGGCGCGAATGTAGCGACCGCGCGCGTGGCTGGAATGCGTCTTCTGGATCTCGGCCAGCACGGCAGCCGTGCCACCCTGGGCGTACATGCGGCGCACGCGCACATCGGCGTTGTAGGCCGATTCGCGCAGGAAAGTGCCGATCACCTCGGCCAGCCAGCGCTTGGCTTCGGCGTCGAAGGGTTTTTCCTCGCCGTCGATGGAATACACGCGGCGCATCTTGCCATCCTCGTTGTCAAAATTTATGCGAATGGTGCGGCCATCGCGATGTTCGCGAAATGCCGCATAGCGGCTGACGTTTTGCACATCGTCTTCGGCGGCGTTGAAATCGACACTGCCCTGGATCTTGACCTTGATGTCCCCGTTGGGCGTGTCCACCGAAATCAGGGTGGTGCTGACCCCGGAAAACAAATGCGTGAAGAAATCGCCGACATCAGCCTGGGCGCTGCCGGCACTCAGCGTGCCCAGGAATAGCAGGGCGGCGGCGCCTGTTTTCATGCGGCTGACCAAAGATAGTGATCGTGGGAAAAACGGTAGGGATGGGTTCATGGCAGCCTCTCCTGAAAAGTCCGGGCCTGATCTGGCCGGTGTGCATTAGGGAGACTCTAGCCCCGGCCCCTCCTGTCGACAGCAAAAAGCCGACGAAATGCAGAAGGCGGGGGATGAAATCAGGGCCCTGGGGCGGACGAGCGGGGGGGATGGGAGTGTGTGAGGGGGGATATGAGGGAAAGGTATGAAAGAAGGGTGTGAAAGAAGCGAGTGCCGTTTTGCTGGTTTGATAGGGTAGGATTCCGGAAATGGCGACAAAATTACAACGATTTCCCGAACCCATGGAGTCCCGGTTCCGGGTGGCGCGCATGGCGGCTCTGGCAGAAATCAATATGACCACCTACTGGGTGATCGCCCTGCTGGTCCTGTTGTTCAGCGGCTGGGACTGGTTTATCGACCCCGTGAACTGGCCGCGCGCGCTGGTTTCGCGCGCCCTGGGTGCGGCTGTGATCATGTGTTCCGGTCTGTTGCAGCGTTATTCCGGCCGGCCCGCCTGGGCGCCCGTCATCGCCAAGGTCCGCTATCTGGCGGCGATCCTGGCAGTATCCATCGCCCTGGCGCTGCTGGACCGCGGTTTCCTGATCGGCGTGGCCGGGCTGATACCGGTCATACTTTCCGGCTGCTATATCGCCCTGGATCGGCGCGACCTCCTGCGTCTCAATGCCGTGCCCATGCTGGCGGTCGCCGCCGTGATGTACTGTGCGGGGCTGGACCGCTTTACCATCATCAACGCGGCGATTTTCATCCTGCTGGCCCTGGCCATCACCATGATGGCGGTGCGGGTGTTCGAGGCCTCCAACCGGCGCGCCTTCGCCCTGGAACACCAGCTGAGCCACGAAGCGCGCACCGACGCCCTGACCGGGCTTCTCAACCGCCGCGCCCTGCAAGAAATCGGCGACGTGGAACTCAAGCGGGCGGTGCGCTCCGCGGCAACACTTTCGGTGATCCTGTGCGATATCGATCACTTCAAGCCCATCAACGACCGGCACGGGCACGATGCCGGCGATGCCGTCATCCGTACCGTGGCCGAGCAACTGCGCTCGGTGGTGCGCGAGACCGATTCCATAGGCCGCTGGGGCGGTGAGGAGTTCCTGGCCATCCTGCCGGACACGGCCGAAGTCGATGCCGTTATCCTGGCCGAGCGTATGCGCACCATCGTGCAGGGCGCCACCCTGCCGCTGCCCGCGCAAACCAAAATCACCGTGAGCCTGGGTGTGGCCGATGTGCTGCCCCAGGCGGATGCGCCGGGGCAGTGGGACCGGGTGCTCAAGGCCGCCGACGGGGCGCTGTATCGCGCCAAGGAATCCGGCCGCAATCGTGTGGTGGCCGCTATCGGAACCACCGGCAGCGATTTACTTCAGGGGAAAGTGCTATGAGCAAGGAAATCATCCACACCGACGATGCCATGAAATCCTTCGCGGGCTACAGCCAGGCGGTCAAAGCGGCCGGGCTCATTTTCGTTTCCGGCCAGGGACCGTTCGACCCGGCCGGAAACCTGATCGGTGAAACCATTCAGGAACAGACGCGCCAGTGTCTCACCAACGTCCAGGCCATTCTCAAGGCTGCGGGCAGCAGCATGGACCGTATCGTCAGCGCGACCTTCCTGCTGGCCGAGCCCGAGGATTTTGCCGGCATGAACGAGGAGTGGGGCCGCTGGTTCGCCAAAGACCCGCCGGCCCGCCAGGGTGCGCGCCTGCCGGTGCGGCCCAAGAACATGAAGCTTTCCATCGCCGTGATCGCCGAGGCATAGAGACGCTTACGAGGGCAACGTGAGACGCGCGCTCCTCGCCTTGTTGTGTGCGGTTGCGCTGCCGGCGGCCGCCGAGAAGGTGCTGCACGTCACCCAGCAATACATCGGCGGCAGTCCGCTGGACCCCGCCCAATTAAATTCCGTTTTCACCGCGCAAGTGGTGGACAACATCGTTGAACCGCCGCTGCGCTACGACTACTTTGCGCGGCCCTTGAAACTGGTGCCCAATACCCTCGTAGCACTACCCGAGGCCAGCGAGGGCGGGCGCGTGTACATTTGCCATCTGCAAAAAGGCATCCTGTTTCAGCCCGACCCCGTGTTCAACGGCAAGCCGCGTGAACTTACCGCTGCCGACTACGCCTACAGCTTTCGCCGTCTGTTCGACCCGCAATACCGTTCCAGTCAATTCTTCGTGGTGGACGGCAAGATCGCCGGCGCCAATGCGCTGCGAGAGGCCGCGATGAAAGGCGGGCGCTTCGATTACGACACGCCCATTGCCGGCCTCACCGTGTTGGACCGCTATACCCTGCGCATCACGCTCACCCAGCCCGACCTCAACTTCCCGCACGTGCTGGCCCAGCAAAACCTGGGCGCCGTGGCGCGCGAAGTGGTGGAGCACTACGGCAAGGATATCGGCATGCATGTGATCGGCACGGGGCCGTTTCGCATCGAAGCCTTGCGCGACGGCAGCAAGCTGGTGCTAACCGCCAACCCGAACTATCGCGAGGAGCGTTTTCCTGAAGCGCCGGCGAACGCAGATGAACATATGAAACGCGCGGCCGCCAAACTCGCCGGACGCAAGCTGCCCATGGTGGACCGCATCGAAATGGCCTACACCGTGGAAGACCAGCCGATGTGGCTATCCTTCGTAAAAGGTGACCTCGATTACCTCATCAATGTGCCGGTGGCGTTCCGCGCCAGCGGCGTGCCCGGCGGCAAGCTGGCGCCCAATCTCGCGAAGCGCGGCGTGCAGGTGCAGCACTACGTGTATCCCTCGGTGTGGTTCACCAACTTCAACATGAAGGACCCGGTGGTGGGTGGCTACACGCCCGAGCGCGTGGCCCTGCGCCGCGCCATCGCACTGGCCTTCGACAACAACCTCGCCATCAACATCGCCATGAACGGCGGCGCCGTGCCGGTCAACGGCCTGGTGCCGCCCGGCGTGCCCGGCTTTGACGCGAACTACCACAGCGACGTATTTGAATACGACATCGCCAAGGCGCGGGCGCTGCTGGATATGTACGGCTACGTGGACCGCGACGGCGACGGCTGGCGCGAAACGCCCGAGGGCAAACCGCTCAGGATAGAAATGCTCAACGCGCCCGAGCCGCGCTTCCGTCCCTGGGACGAGCTCTTGCAAAAAGCCTCGGCCGCGCTAGGCGTACGCATCGACATCAGCCACATCCACCAGTCGGATATTTTTTCGCGCGTACAGACGGCCAAGTACCAGATGGCTTTCGGTGCCTGGAATATGGACTATCCCGACGGTGAGGATTTTTACATCACGCTCTATGGCCCCGCCGCCGGTTTCAGCAACTCACCCAGTTTCAACCTGCCTGAATTCGACCGCCTGTTCGAGGCCGCGCAAAAGCTGCCAGATTCGCCCGAGCGCAATGTGCTGTACCGCAAGATGGACAAGATCACTTTCACCTACGTGCCCATGATCCTGCACCTCTATCTCAGCCGCTCCGCTGTCACCCAGCCCTGGCTGACGGGCTATGTTCCGCATCCGGTGCATATGGAGCCGTGGAAGTACGTGGATGTGGATGAGGGGGCGCGGGCAGCGTTTTTGGCGCGGTAGTCGTAAGTTTGGCGTAAGGAATTTTCGCCGCTTCAGATGAAAATGCCGGTAGCGTTGAGCTTACAGATGGAGACCCATGGAAGTCATTGAAAGCATTTTGAAGCTGGTCGCGGCGCTGGCGCTGCTGCTGATTCTGCTGGTGGTGTTTGTTGTTTACGGATTCAAGTTTTGGTTCCGGCGGAAATTCGGCGGGATGGCCAAGACAATGATGCAAACCTATGTTGCGCTGCCCTGGCGCAATTTGCTGGGCCAGCACCAAGGTGTCTGGTACCACACTAAAGAAGTCGAGCAGCTGCGGGCGCAAGCTGAAGCGCTGGGTTTTGTGCAGGTCGGCAACTTTGACGTTGAAGGTATGTGTAGCGCAAGCCTGGTGGCGCTGGTTCATACCGAGCTGCAGGTTGCGGCCAGCATTTACGATCACGAACACGCCGGCGTCTGGTTCAGGCTGGTGACGCGCTATCCGGATAAAACCGAGGCCTCGGTGGACAATTCGCCCCTGCCGCCCTTCGCGGATATACCGGACGATTTTCACCGCAGGAACCCGCAATCCTCCCTGCGCGAAGCCTGGGATGAACTGCTCGCGCGCAGAAAGCCGGGGCCGTATGCGCCGGTCGACGCCGAAAATTTCGTCGAATCGTTCGAACAAAGTTATGCGCGGGCCATGACGCAGGCGATCCGAAGGTGCGATGTGCCCATGGACTATGTGCGCGCGTCCAGCAAACTGTTTGCGGAAGCCGGCACGCGAACTGACGAAGAAATCACCGAGTTCCGGCAGCGGCTGATCGATGTCTTGAAGGCCTATGTGCCGGACGCCTGCACCGAGGAATTCGTGCGCACTTCCCGCCTGAGTGCGGCGCAATGGGAGGCCTGCCGTGAGCGCACCCTGGTCATCCACGAGCGCATGGCCGCGGACGATGTGGTGTCGGCATTCTGCGCGCACGCGCCGGGCCTGGAAGCCGAGGGCGAAGAGGTATTCAATGCGCGCAACAAGTGCGCCGAGCCCTTGGCGCTGTTTGCAGCATTGAATGACTTGGTGCCCGCCAAGTCCAGCTTTATGGCGATGGGAGAAATGGATACGCCGGCGCGGGCGGTGGTTTATCTGGCGCCGCGCCAGGCCTTTCAGGGTACCGGGCAGGGTACAGGGCAGAGAGCGGGGGGCTTGCTTGCCTTCGCCTACAAGGCAACCGACAAGGAGGGCAAGGCCGTAACCGACCGGGTAACGGCCTCTTCGACCGACCACGCCTTCGCCAAGCTGGGGCAGCAGGGCTACCGCAATATCCAGATGCTCGATTCCGAGGGCTCGGCCGTCAAGCTCAACGACGAGTTGTCCAGCACCCGTCTGATTTTCTCCACAGCCGAGGAGGAAGCGCTTCGGCGTCAGCAAGGTTTCGCGGTCCGCACCTTCTGGTCGTTCTGCCGCATGGGAAATATGATGATTTGGCTGCCCCTGCTGGCATGGCTGGTGTTTGTCATCGTCAAGGACGGCTGGCCCAGCCCGGTTGCCGCCCTGCCGAGCGCGGCACTGACCACCTTTATCCTGTGGTTCCTATGGAAGAGCATTCCCGGACTCCTGTATGACCAGGCGCTGCAAGCCAGCGCCTGGTACCGCTGGGCCGAGGTGGAGCGCTGGATGCGCCGGCTTGCATTCTGGAAAAAGCATTTCAACGCCGTCATGCACGAACACGAACTGATTTTCCGCACCGCCACGGCCGAAGCTGGCCAGGGCCGGCTGGCCGACGGCTTGCGCCGCGCCGCCGTACTGGAGAAGGACCCGTCCCTGGTGCCCGGGTTTTACCAGAGCCGCCTCGCCTCGGTTTACACCGCTGCCGGAGACTATCAGCGCGCGGCCGATTTGCAGGCCGAAGCTCGCGCCATCAAGCCGACCGTGGAGCGGAGCATCGATCTCGCCTCAAGTTACGCCCGGCGGCTGGGCAGATTTCAGGAGGCGGCTGCGCTGCTCGATGAAGTCGACCCCGATAAATTGGGGACTCTCGCGCAAGCCTTTTATTACCGCTGTAGAGGCATCATCGCCGAAGGCACCGGCAACCCTGCCGCCGCCTGCGAGGCCCTGGAAAAATCGCTCTCGTTCACGCGTGCCCATGCCGGCACACCGCTGATGCAAATCATCGTGCTGGAAGTCCGCGCCTACTACGGCTTGGCGCTGGCCGCCACCGGCCGCAAAGAAGAGGCGAAGGCCCATTTTGTGGCGGCGAAGCCGATGCTGATCGCGCAGAAGGATGCGGCGCTGCAGGCGCGTTGTGAAGCGGCGTTGCGGTAGGCCATGCGAATCGAGATGAAGGCGACTTGGATGCGCTTTTTTAAGCGCAGCTGAGTAAATAAAATTCTGATCCATGCAATCGCCCGAACAGCACCTGCCGGAAATCCTTTCCTACCTGCACCTTGAGTACGGAGAGGATGCCGATGATCCGGACGCGCTCAAGCTAGCCGATTTTTCCTACCTCGGCCTTTACATGGTTGAGGATGTGCCTACGCATTATTGGCAATACCCGGGGAGCAGGGCGCCGCACTACGCGACCTGCGGCCTGTATTCAAACACTACTGCGCATAGCATGACAGAGGACGCGCCACCCGAATCAACGCGCCTCGCCGAATGTCCCCCATTAAAGCCATACCCTTATGACCTTGGGGGCGAATCTAGCCCTATCCGCCAAGGGATATGGTTCTGGTTCCGCATGTTGTTCCTGATTCCGCGCGTGATTTGGGGGATTTATCGAATGTCCCGGTCCGCGCGCAATATGACGCGTGAATTGTCGCAATCGGAAATCGGAGACATTTTTCCCAGATGGATTGCCGTCCACGACTTCAAGGCCAATCAATCGAGCGTGGCCATGTTGGCGCCCGCGACCGAAGCGGAGATTGCGGCCACTGAGGAGCGGCTCGGCGTTGCGCTGCCGTCAGCGCTATGGGAGTTGTACCTGATCAGTGATGGCGTTGCCTGGAAGAATCCGCTCGGCCTGCAATCGCTGCCGCCGCTGGCGCACCTGCGCATGGGCCGCGATACGAGTCCACGCCTGTCGGATGTCTTGCGCGAGCAGGCGTTGAAAGACCAGGAGCCAGCCGGTATACAAGTTTGCGAGCCGAACATCGCCGATATGCTGCGGGACGACTTCGAGCTGCTGGATTTCGCCGCGCTGGACGACATGCTGGTGATTTCTGCTCCCGGGGATGGCCAGGTACTGGCGCTGTCCTTTAAGCCTCTCCCGAAGATCCCTGTCCACGGGGTTATCCACATAGAAGGCCTTTGCGCAACGACGTTTACGGACCTTGCGCACTGGATGGCGACCGATATCTCAATGTTTGAGTCGTTAGCATCCATGCAGTCCAGGGTCGTGTGAGCGCTCAAAAATCGCCCAGGCTGACATTTTCCGTTTCAAAATACCGACCCCGGTCCGGATGGTCACCCGTGGGCCGAGCTACTCGCCCGTGAACCGTTTGGCGGCCTCAGTCTTCGCACCAGTCACCATGTCGTCCGTCAACTCGCCCCAAAGACCGGCGTCCTTAGTCTTTAGCGAGATTTGTACGGCTGCTTCACCGCAAATGGTCACTGCAACGCCAGCATCGAATTCACTCAGGGCGACCCATACGAAGCGGAAACCTTGCGCCTCCTTTGGAAAGAGCAAAAATAGGACTTCTGCCTCCAACTGTGACTCGGCCTCATACCATGCCTTAAAGTTTTTAAGGCCACTCAGTTCAGAGTTCTTCAAAGCAAATGTTGTGCATTCGTTGGTGGAATAGCACTTTGCCTCAAAGAAGTAGATGGTGTTATCGCCTGCTTCGGGCTCGAGGAAGAAGTCGGGGCGCTTTCCCTCGAACTCTTTTAGTCGTTGCGGCTTCGTCCCGGGGGATTGTTCAATTGGCGAAAATTTCCAATTCTCCCGCCGTAACCACGCCTCAGACAGACACTCCCCGAAATAGCCAGCGTACCTTGGGCGGTCGAGTCTTAATCGGTGTTGTAATGCTGCGAATTGGGTCATCAGTCTTGCCTCCTGCTCAAGTACGTTCGCTGCTGGGCTACGAGTCTAGGGCGGAAAGGTGTTTAATGCCATGAGATCGCCGTTATCTGTATAAAAATACAGTAATTTCTTGATTTTCCACACGTTTTCTTATGAAACTACTTTAGGTTTGATGGTTATCTCATTCATTTTCAACAGAGTTTTCCACAGGAAAAAGTGGTGTAAGAATCTCGGCTAAGTACCTGAACAAAAACAACAAAATCCCAAAAACCCGCTTGACCGCGGGTTTTTTTATGCCTATAGTGTCCACAAGTGGTGAAAAGTGGGATGAGATGGGAATTTCAATGCTTTTTGAGCATGCCATCGAACCCGGGCGAACCGGCCGGAGGACTTTGTTTCTGCATCAAAGCCTCCCGGCGGTCGCTTTTCAAAAAAGAACCAGAGGAGTCGTGCTGTCGTGTTTCAGGGTGCGTCGCAAATCAATCTCGATGCCAAAGGGCGTCTCGCCGTGCCGGTCAAGCACCGCGACAGCCTGGCCGCGCCCTCGGCCGGCAAGCTCACGCTCACCGCACACCCGCACGGCTGCCTGTTGCTTTACCCCCTGGCCGAATGGGAACCCAAGCGCGAGCAGCTCAACAAGTTCCCCAGCCTCGACCTCACCGCCTCGGCCTGGAAGCGTCTCTTGATCGGCTTCGCCGAAGAAGTCGTCATCGATAACGCGGGCCGCATCCTGGTCTCTCCGGAATTGCGCAGCTACGCCGGCATCGAAAAGCAAATCATGTTGGTGGGGCAGGGCAGCCACTTCGAGGTCTGGAACCTCGCCGCCTGGAACGACCAGCTGAAGGCCCTCACCTCGGGCCACACCGGGCTGCCGCCCGGAACCGAACACTTTTCGCTCTGAGGGCCGGGTGAATGGCCAACCCCACACCACCGTCCTCCTCAACGAAGCGGTGGAGTCCCTCCATATTCAGCGTAACGGCGTGTACGTCGATTGCACCTTCGGGCGCGGCGGGCACGCGCGCGCGATTCTCGAACGGCTGGAGCAGATGGGGGGCAACGGCGGGCGGCTAATCGCCATCGACCGCGATGCCGACGCGATTGCCGCGAACCGCATCGAGGACAAACGTTTTTCCCTGCACCACGCCGCCATGAGCGATTTGCGCTCGGTGCTGCGCGGGGCGGGAGTAAATGCAGTGCACGGTGTGCTCGCCGACTTGGGCGTGTCGTCACCGCAGCTGGACGAGGCGGAGCGTGGTTTTTCGTTCCGTTTCGATGCGCCGCTGGATATGCGCATGGATAGAACGAGCGGGGAAACGGTGGCGGAGTGGTTGCAGCACGCCGAAGAAAAAGAAATCGCAGAGGTGATCAGGGACTATGGTGAAGAACGGTTTGCTGGGCAGATTGCAAGAAAGATTGTTGCGGCAAGGGGCCTCGGACCTATTCGGACGACGCGCCAGCTTGCCGAACTCGTGGCTGAAACCGTCCGTACGCGCGAGCCGGGCCAGCACCCGGCCACCCGCACGTTTCAGGCTTTTCGGATTTTCATCAATCGGGAGCTTGAAGAGATAAGCGCCATGTTGCCGCAGGCGGTCGATTGCCTGCAGCCCGGAGGAAGGTTGGTAGTGATTGCATTTCATTCGTTGGAAGACCGGATTGTGAAGCGCTTCATCCAGGAAGCGGCGCGCAAGGACCGGCTACCCTCGAATTTCCCCATCCGCGCCGGTGTGATCGACGAGGCCACGCTGGTCCCGGTCGGCAAGGCGCTGAAACCGAGTGACGCCGAAATCGAAGCCAACCCGCGCGCGCGCAGCGCCGTCATGCGCGTCGCCGAGAGAACAACGGTGGGAGCGCGGGCATGACGCGCCTCAACTTTATTTTGCTGATCGCCCTGGTCGGCTGCGCGCTGTCGGTGGTGACCTCGCAGCACCAGTCGCGCAAGTTCTTCATGGAACTGCAAACCGAGCAGGAACGCGAGCAGAAACTGGAAAACGAGTGGCGCGAGCTGCAGCTGGAAAGCCGCACCCTGGCGCAGGACAAGCGCATTGAGCAAAAGGCTGCGCGCGAGCTGGGCATGGTCCAGCCTGACCCCAAGCGCACCGTGGTAGTGGTGTTGAATCCTGCGGCCCCGTCCGCTGCTGCTGCCGCCAGCGCTGACAAGGCGGATCGCAAATGAATTTCTCCTCCAAAAAAATTCACGCCCCCGATCTGCGCCTGAAGCTGGAAGGCTGGCGCTCGCGATTCTTGTCGCTGGGCTGCCTGGGGCTGTTCGTGGTGCTTGCCGGTTACGCTTTCTATTTGCAGTGCCTCAATAGCGACTTCCTGCAGGCCAAGGGCGAGGCCCGTTTTGTGCGGGTGATGGACCTGCCGGCCGCGCGCGGTGTCGTGACCGACCGCAACGGCAAGATGCTGGCCATCTCCACGCCCATGGATTCGATCAAGGCCAACCTGTCCGATATCGATGCCGACCCGGCGCAGCTCGCGCAACTGGGCAAGCTCCTGGAGCTCTCCAAGACCGAACTCGATACCCGGCTCGCCACCAAGGACAAGGGCGAGGTCCTGCTGCGGCGCGAGGTCTCTCCCGAGCAGGCGGCGCGCGTCAAGGCGCTCAATATCCCCGGCATCTTTCTGAAGCGCGAGTACCGCCGCTTTTACCCGGACGGTAACGTCGCCGCTCATCTGATCGGCATTACCGACGTCAACGACAAGGGCCAGGAGGGCATCGAGCTGGCCCAGGAAAACCTGCTGGCGGGTTCCCCCGGTCAGCGCCGCGTCATCCAGGACCGCAAGGGCCGCATCGTCGAGGACGTGGCCAGTCTGAAAGCGCCGCGCGACGGCAAGGCCGTTACCCTGTCGATCGACGACAGCCTGCAATACCTCGCCCACCGCGAATTGAAGGCCGCTATCGATCTGAACAAGGCCAAGGGCGGCGCGCTGGTGATGCTGGATGCGCACACCGGCGAAGTGCTGGCGCTGACCAACCAGCCCGACTTCAATCCGAACAACCGCGCCAAGTTCGACCCCGCGCAAATGCGCAACCGCAGCGTCATCGATACCTTCGAGCCGGGCTCGACCTTCAAGCCGTTCACGGTATCCGCCGCGCTGGAGGCAGGCATCGTCAAGCCGGAGACGGTTGTCACCACCGGTAGCGGGCTCACCATCGGCCCCAAGACCATCACCGACACGCATCCCGCCAACCAACTGACCGTGAGCGAGATCATCCAGAAGTCGAGCAATATCGGCACCGCCAAGCTCGCCCTGCAACTGCGCTCGGAAAATCTCTGGAACCTGTATAACGACCTCGGTTTCGGCACCGCGCCCAAGACCGGCTTCCCGGGCGAGGCCGGCGGGCGCCTGTGGCCCGTGAAAAGCTGGCGGCCCATCGAACAGGCCACCATCGGCTACGGTTATCACGTCACCGTAAGCGCCTTGCAACTGGCGCGCGCGTACACCATTTTCACCAACGATGGCGTGCTGCTGCCAGTGACCTTCCTGAAGCGCGATAGCGAGGTGATCGGCAAGCAAATCATCTCGGCCAAGACCGCGCGCGCCATGTCGGCCATGCTGGAGAACGTCACCGAATTCGCCGCCACCAAGGGCCAGGTGGCGGGCTATCGCACGGCCGGCAAGACCGGCACGGCGTACAAGGTGGTGAACGGCCAATATTCCGAACATCTCTATCGCTCGTCCTTTGTCGGTTTCGCCCCGGTTTCCAAACCGCGCTACATCATCGCGGTGACCATCGACGAGCCCTCCGCCGGCAAGCACTACGGGGCCGAGGTTGCCGCCCCAGTGTTCGCCAACATCATGACCCAGGCGCTGCGCATGGCCGGCGTGCCGCCGGACGCCATGAACAAAGAAGCGGCTGCCAAACCCGATATCCGGGAAGCGGCGGCCAAGAACGACAAGGAGCGCGGTTGATGGTCGAGGCTCCGGAAAAAATGCGTAGAGCAAGCGACCCCAAGAGCGAGATGAGTCGCGAGGAACTCGCGCGCGCCATAGCAGCTATGCCGGCGCGTATCGAAGACGTCACCGCCTCCAGCCGCGAGGCGCGCCAGGGCTTTGCCTTCCTGGCCTATCCGGGCGCTACCCGCGACGGTCGGGATTTTATCGCCGACGCGGTGTCGCGCGGTGTCTCGGCCGTGCTCTATGAAGCAGAGAATTTCGCCTGGAACTCCGAATGGAAAGTGCCGCAGCTCGCGGTGAAAAACCTCAAGGCGCACGCCAGCGCCATCGCCGGCATCGTCCACGGCGATCCCTCGCAACGCCTGTGGATGGTCGGCGTCACCGGCACCAATGGAAAAACTTCGGTTTCGCAATGGGTTGCCGAGGCATTAACCCGCACCGGCAAGCGCGCCGCCGTGCTGGGCACCATCGGCAACGGCCTGTTCGGCGCGTTGTCCCCGTCCGATAACACCACGCCCGACGCGGTAGTGCTGCAGCGTCTGTTGCACGGCTACGCCGACATCGGCGCCTCGGCCTGCGCCATGGAAGTCTCCAGCCACGGTCTGGACCAGGGCCGCGTGGCCGATATCGCCTTCGACGTGGCGGTGTTCACCAATCTCACCCGCGACCATCTCGATTACCACGGCAGCATGGAAGCCTACGGCGAGGCCAAGGCAAAACTGTTCGATATGCCCGGTGTGCAGACCTCGGTCATCAATGTAGACGACGCCTTTGGCCGCGCGCTGGCAGCGCGCCTCCTGGCTGCCGGCAAAAAGGTGATCCGCTTTGCCGTCAACGGCGGTGCTGCGCACGCCGATCTTATCGGCAGCGATCTGGCGGTTTCCTCCGCGGGGCTCACCTTCCGCATTCGTGGCGTTTTTGGCGAAGCGCATTTTGAAAGCAGCATCCTCGGCACTTTCAACGGCAGCAATCTTCTGGCCGTGATTGGCACCTTGCTGGCTAGCGGTATCCCGCTGGCCGAGGCGGCCGCCATCGCCGGCAAGCTGCGGCCGGTGGCAGGGCGTATGCAGACCGTGCGCGAAAACAATAAACCGCTGGTGGTGGTGGACTACGCACACACCCCGGACGCGCTGGAAAAAGCGCTGGCGACGGTATCGGCCATCGTGCCCGACAAGGGGCGGCTCTTGGCCGTGTTCGGCTGCGGCGGCGACCGCGACCGCGGCAAGCGTCCGCAAATGGGCGCTATCGCCACCAAATTTGCCGACCGTGTGATCGTGACTTCCGATAACCCGCGCACCGAGGACCCGTATCGCATCATCGCCGATATCGAAGCAGGTATCTTGGGTGGAAAACGCGGCGCGACCCACCTCGCCATCGAGGACCGTCACCAGGCGATTTACGAGGCCCTCAACGAGGCGCAAGCAGGCGACATCGTCGTCATCGCCGGCAAGGGCCACGAGGACTACCAGATCATCGGCGAGACCAAGCACCATTTCAGCGACGTGGAAGTGGCGCAGGAAGCGCTGGCGGCATGGAAGGGCAGAGCATGATCGCCATGCGCGCCAGCGAAGCCGCCCAAGTGTTGGGCGCGCCGCTGATCGGCGCCGACGTGGACTTCCAGGGTGTGTCCACCGATAGCCGCAGCGTAGCACCCGGCCAGTTGTTCATCGCCCTGCAAGGCGAGAACTTCGACGGCAACCAGTTCGCCGCCGCCGCCGCCGAGCGCGGCGCCGTGGCCGCGGTCGTGTCGAAACCGATGGATGCAAACATTGCGCAACTGGTGGTGGACGACACCACCGCTGCGCTGGGCCGCCTCGCCAACCATTGGCGCAAGCGCTTCGCCATTCCCATGCTGGCCCTCACCGGCAGTAACGGCAAGACCACGGTAAAAGAGATGCTGCGCGCTATTCTCATCGCGCACTGCGGCGATACCGAACAAGTGCTGGTGACCGAGGGCAACCTCAATAACCACATCGGCCTGCCGCAAATGCTGCTGCGGCTGAACGCGCAGCACCGCTACGCCGTGTTCGAAATGGGCATGAACCACTTGGGCGAAATAGCCTATCTCGCCAAGCTGGCGCAACCGGACGTGGGCCTGGTCATCATGGCCGGTACGGCGCATATCGGCGAGCTGGGTTCGCGCGAGGCCATCGCCGAGGCCAAAGGCGAAATCATCGCCGGGCTTTCGCCGCAGGGCATCGCCGTCATCAATATGCACGACCGCTTCGGCGCCTATTGGCGCGAGCTGGCCGGCAAGCGGCGTGTGATCGGCTTCGGCATCAGTGCCGAGGACGAGGTGGTGGGCGAGTTGGGTAGCCAACCCCTGACGCTACGCTATGCGGGTGAAACTATTCAGGTGCATTTGCACGTGGTGGGCGAACACAATCAGCGTAACGCCTTGGCGGCGGCCGCCGGTGCGCTGGCGCTGGGCGTGCCGCTGGCGGCGGTGCGCGAGGGGCTGGAAGATTTCGAGGGCGTGCCGGGCCGCTTGCGGTCTTATTCCGGCCACAAAGGTGCCACCATTATCGACGACACTTACAACGCCAATCCGGACTCGGTGCGCGCCGCCATCGACGTGCTGGCCGCCAGACCGGGGAAGCGTTTTCTGGTGCTGGGCGATATGGGCGAGTTAGGAAACAATGCGCAAGCGATGCACGCCGAGGTCGGCGTGTACGCGCGCAATGCCAATCTGGACGGCACCTACGCGCTGGGCACGCTGACCGAAACCACCGTCATGGAGCTTGGCTCCTCCGGCTGGCATTTCGACGGGGTTGATTCCCTGATTGAAGAACTCGATACCCATCTGGCGCCGGACGTCACCGTACTGGTCAAGGGCTCACGCTTCATGAAAATGGAACGCGTGGTGGAAAAACTCGTGCCGGGCTTTCATGGAGGCCACCACTAATGCTTTTAGAACTCTTCCAATGGCTGGCCAAGGTGATGGACGTGCGCGCGTTCAACGTGTTCTCCTATATCACCCTGCGCACCGTGCTGGCGGCGCTGACCGCGCTGGTGATTTCCTTCGTGGTCGGCCCGTGGATGATCCGTAAACTCACCGCCCTCAAGATCGGCCAGTCGGTGCGCGACGATGGTCCGCAATCGCATCTGGTCAAGGCCGGCACGCCCACCATGGGCGGCGCGCTGATTCTCACCGCCGTGGCGGTGACGACGCTGCTGTGGGGCGATCTGGAAAATCGCTATGTCTGGGCTTGCTTGGTTACCACCATCGGCTTCGGCGTGATCGGCTGGATCGACGATTACCGTAAGGTGGTTTACAAAAACTCCAAGGGTCTTTCCAGCCGCGCCAAGTTTTTCTGGCAGACGGTGATCGCCGCGCTGGCGCTTTCCTTCCTGGCCTATCGCGCCAATCTGCCGCAGCAGACCGATTTGATCGTGCCGTTTTTCAAGACCGTCGCCATTCCGCTGGGCACCTTCGGTTTCATCGCCCTGGGCTGGCTGGTGGTGGTGGGCTTTTCCAACGCGGTGAACCTGACCGACGGCCTGGACGGCCTCGCCATCATGCCCACCGTGATGGTGTCCTCTGCCTTGGCCATCTTCGCTTACGTAGCCGGTAATCGCGTGTTCGCCACCTATCTCGGCGTGCCGCATATCGCCGGTGCAGGCGAGCTCGCCATTTTCTGCGGCGCCATCGCCGGCGCGGGGCTGGCCTTTCTCTGGTTCAACGCCTATCCGGCAGAAGTATTCATGGGTGACGTGGGCGCGCTGGCGCTGGGCGGCGCGCTGGGCTTGGTCGCCGTGATCTGCCGCCAGGAATTCGTGCTGGTGATCATGGGTGGCGTGTTCGTGGTGGAAACGCTCTCGGTAATGATTCAGGTCGCCTCTTTCAAGCTGACCGGCAAGCGCGTGTTCCGCATGGCGCCGCTGCATCACCACTATGAATTGAAGGGTTGGAAGGAGAACCAGGTCGTCGTGAGATTTTGGATCATCACGATGATGCTGGTTTTGTTCGGTCTGTCCACATTGAAGCTCCGCTAATCGATGGAGTCGGGAGGTGAACTGGCATGACAAAAACATTCTTGTTCTTGGCGCGGGCGACACCGGACTCTCCGTCGTCCGATGGGCCGAGCGAGTGGGTGCTCGTGTGCGAGTCGCCGACACGCGTGCAAATCCTCCCGGCCTCGACGAATTGCGAACCCGCCACCCCGGTGTCGAGTTCCGCACCGGCCCCCTCGCCACTGCCGGTCTTGGCGACGCCGAACTCATCGTTGCAAGCCCGGGCGTGGCCGTTGCTGGGCCCGCGTGTGACCCGGCCATCGCGCACGCCAAAGCGGCGGGGAAAGTCATCGTTGGGGACATCGAGCTTTTCGCGCAACAGCAAAACGAAATAAGGGAAGGAAGACCCAAAGTGATCGGCATTACCGGCTCCAACGGCAAATCCACGGTTACCGCGATGGCGGGGGCGATGTGCGCCGCTGCGGGCAAGAAAACCGTGGTGGCGGGCAATATCGGCCTGCCGCTGCTGGACACTTTGGAAGGTGAACAACCGGACGTGTACGTGATCGAGCTTTCCAGCTTCCAGTTGGAGACCACCGAATCATTGCAAGCGGACTCCGCCGCGATGCTCAATCTTTCGCAGGACCACCTGGACCGTTACGCCTCCATGGCCGACTACGCGGCGGCCAAGCAGCGTATTTTTCTCAAGGCACATCACCAGGTGCTGAACCGCGATGACCCTGCCAGCCTCGCCATGCACGATGCCTCGCTACCACTCGCCACGTTTGGCGAAACCTACGGCAGCGACTACACGCTGGACGCGCATTCGCTGATCGAACACGGCGAGGCCTTCTTTGCGCGGGAAGATATGCCAGTGGCGGGTACCCACAATGCGCTCAACGCCCTGGCCGCCTATGCGCTGTGCCGCGCCATCAGGCTGCCGCGCGAAGGCCTGGTCGAAGGCCTCAAAAACTTCAAGGGTCTGCCGCACCGCCTGGAAAACGTGGGCAGGGTGGACGGCGTCGATTTTTACGATGACTCCAAGGGCACCAATGTAGGCGCCACCGTGGCCGCGTTGAACGGCATGACGGTGCCCGTGATCCTGATCGCGGGCGGCGAGGGCAAGGAGCAGGATTTTTCAGCACTGGCCGAGCCGATCCGCCGCCGCGCCAAGGGTGTGGTGCTGATCGGCAAGGATGCGCGCCTGATCGAATCGGCCGTCACGTCCTCGCGGGTGCAAATCACCCACGCACAGTCCATGCAAGACGCGGTGGCGGCCGCTCACCGGCTGGCCGCGCCTGGCGATGCTGTGCTGCTGTCGCCCGCCTGCGCCAGCTTCGATATGTTCAAGAACTACCATCATCGCGGCCAGGTGTTTGCCGCTTGCGTGCGCGACCTGCAGACGCAGTCGGGTGGGGGGCAGCATGCTGTATAGCCCCAGCGCGCCGCGTTCCTCGGTCGATCTCTCCTTGTTCTGGAGCGTAGTGCTGTTGCTGGCCGTCGGCCTGGTGATGGTCTATTCGGCCTCGATTGCGACAGCGGAAGCGGAAAAGGTGTCCGGCTACCGCATGAGCTATTTCCTGGTGCGCCATTCCATCTATCTGGCGATGGGCGTGGTGGCGGCGATGGCCGTGTTCCAGGTGCCGATGGCAACCTGGCAAAAGCTGGCGCCCTGGCTGTTTATCGTCGGCGGCTTCTTGTTGGTGATCGTGCTGATCCCCGGCATCGGTCGCGAGGTCAACGGTTCGCGCCGCTGGATCCCGCTGGTGTTCATGACCATGCAGCCCTCGGAGCTGATGAAACTCTTCACAGTGCTGTACGCGGCCGATTACACGGTGCGCAAGGCCGCCTTCATGCACGATTTCAAAAAAGGCTTTTTGCCCATGCTGTCGGTGATGGTGTTCATCGGCGCCATGCTGCTGCGCGAACCCGATTTCGGCGCGCTGGTGGTGATCACCTCCATCGCCATGGCCGTGCTGTTCCTGGGCGGGCTCAACTGGCGCTTATTTGTTGGCCTGATCCCCCTGCTGGCGATTTCCTTTGTGGTGATGATCATCACCTCGCCCTACAAGCTGCAGCGCATCGTCAGCTATATGGACCCCTGGTCCGATCCCTTCGGCAAGGGTTACCAGCTTTCGCATTCGCTGATCGCCTTCGGCCGTGGCGGCTGGGCCGGTGTCGGCCTGGGTGGCAGCGTGGAAAAACTTTTCTACCTGCCGGAAGCGCACACCGATTTCCTGCTGGCGGTGGTGGCTGAGGAGTTGGGCTTTATCGGCGTGGCCGCGGTGGTCGGCCTGTTTGCCCTGCTGATTTACCGCGCCTTCGCCGTCGGCCGCGAAGCGATGATGCGCGAAAAATATTTTTCCGCGCTGGTGGCGCAGGGCATCGCCGTGTGGATCTCCGTGCAGGCCTTCATCAATATGGGCGTCAATATGGGCCTCCTGCCCACCAAGGGCCTGACTCTGCCGCTCTTGTCCTACGGCGGCACCGGCATCCTGGTGAACTGCGCGGCCATCGCCATCCTGCTGCGCGTCGATTTCGAGAACCGCGCCTCTTCCTCCGTCGCACGCAAGGGGGTGAGCCGTGGCTGATAGGGATGGCGCACGCGTGAAGACGGCGCTCATCATGGCGGCCGGCACCGGTGGGCACATTTACCCCGGGCTCGCGATTGCGCAGGCCCTGGAGGCGAAAGGTTTTCGCATCGTCTGGATGGCCACTCCCGGCGGCATGGAGCATAAGCTGGTCGGCAGGGCCGGCTACACCATCGAAGTCGTCAATATGAGCGGCGTGCGCGGCAAGGGCGTACTGGCCTGGGCGCTGATGCCCTTCAAGCTCTTGCGCGCGCTGTGGCAGTCACTGCAGGTGATCAGCCGCACTAAACCTTCCGTGGTGATTTCCATGGGCGGCTATATCGCGTTGCCGGGCGGCATCATCGCCGCTTTGCTGAATAAGCCGTTGGTGGTGCACGAACCGGGTGCCCACGCCGGTCTCACCAACCGCGTGCTGGCGCTGATCGCTGACCGCGTGCTGGTAGGCTTCCCCAAAAGCTTCGAGCAAAAACCCAGCAATAAGCTGGCCGCGCTATTGCCGCCGCCGGATAAGGTCGAGTGGCTGGGCACGCCGGTGCGCGCGGATATTGCCGCTATTGCACCGCCGGACGCGCGCCTGGCCGGCCGCAACGGCCCACTGCGCCTGTTGGTGGTGGGCGGCAGCCTGGGTGCCAAGACCATGAGCGAACTGGTGGTGGCGGCCCTGCAAGCCATGCCGGTCAATTCGCGGCCCGAGGTCATCCACCAGTCGGGCGAAAAAAATTACGAGGATTTACTCGCCACCTATCGCGCGTCCGGTGTGGTCGCAGAAGTGCGGCCCTTTATCGACGATATGGCGGCCATGTACGACTGGTGCGACCTCATCGTATGCCGCGCCGGCGCCATCACCGTGGCCGAGCTGGCGGCGGCGGGCATCGCCAGCATCCTGATTCCGCTGCCCTGGTTTGTGGCCGAGGAACAACTCGCCAACGCGAAATTCCTGGCCGAGGCCGGCGCTGGTGTGCTGGTCGATCAGAAAGCCGAAACACCGGCCAATCTGGCTGAAAAGATTTTTGTCATTACGCGCGACAAGGCGCTAGAGATGGCGCGCGCAGCGCGCTCCCTGGGCAAGCCGGGCGCTACCGAGGCCTGCGCCGCGGCGTGTGAACAACTGGTGATTGCATGAAGCACAAGGTTAAACAACTCCACTTTATCGGCATCGGTGGTTCCGGTATGTCCGGTATCGCCGAAGTGCTATTGAACCTGGGCTATGCGGTTAGCGGTTCTGATTTGTCTGAAAACGCCGCTGTAAAGCGCCTCACATCGCTGGGCGCAAAAGTGCTCATCGGCCATACCGCCGCTAACATCACCGGCGCCGACGTAGTTGTGACTTCCAGCGCGGTCAAGGCCGATAACCCCGAAGTAGTGGCCGCCAAAGCGGCACGCGTGCCGGTGATTCCGCGCGCCATGATGCTGGCCGAGCTGATGCGCTTCAAGCAGGGCATCGCGATCGCCGGCACCCACGGCAAGACAACCACAACCTCGCTCATTTCGCACGTGCTGGGCGAAGCGGGACTGGACCCGACCTGCGTGATCGGCGGCCGCCTTAATTCCATCGGCACCAATGCCCGTCTGGGCAAGGGCGAGTATCTGGTCGCGGAAGCCGACGAGTCGGACGCCTCCTTCCTGTTCCTGCAACCCATCATGGCCGTGGTCACCAATATCGACCAGGACCATATGGATACCTACGAGCACGATTTCACCAAGCTGAAGTCGGCCTTCGTTGAATTTCTGGAGCATCTGCCGTTTTACGGCCTCGCGGTGTTGTGCGCGGATGACGCCAATGTGCGCGAAATCCTGCCGCGCTTGAGCAAGCCGTTCATGACCTACGGCCTTTCCGAGCACGCCGAGCTGCGCGCCGTCAATGTGCAGGCCGCCAGCGGCAAGATGCGCTTTACAGCGGTATCGTCCAACCCGGCGCGCCGCGACCGCTCGGTGCTGGATTGCGAATTGAATCTGGCCGGCATGCATAACGTGGTCAACGCGCTTTCGGCTATCGCCATCGCCCGCGAAATCGGCGTGAGCGACGAGCACATCGCCCGCGCGCTCTCCACCTTCGGCGGTGTTGGCCGGCGCTTCCAGCGCTACGGCGAAATCGACGCGGCCGGTGGTGGCAAGTTCACGCTCATCGACGATTACGGCCACCACCCCGCAGAAATGGCCGCCGTGCTGGCGGCGGCGCGCGGCGCGTTTCCGGGCCGCCGTATCCTGCTGGCCTTCCAGCCGCACCGCTTTACCCGCACCCGCGATCTGTTCGAGGATTTCGTGAAGGTGCTGTCCACGGCAGACGAACTGGTGCTGGCCGACGTCTATCCCGCCGGCGAAGCGCCCATCGTCGCCGCCGACGGCCGCTCGCTGATGAGGGCACTGCGCGTGGCGGGCAAGGTCGAAGCCAGCTTTGTCGCCACCCCGGCGGAAATGCCCGAGGCGATTCGCGCGCGCGCCAAGGACGGTGATGTGGTCATCACCATGGGCGCGGGCTCGGTGGGCGGCGTGGCGCCCGCTATCGCCGGCCAGGCGGGTGGTGAGTGAGATGAATATGAGCGACCTGACCACCATCTCCGCCCGCACGCTTAGCCTGCGCGGCGAATTGCGTTTGGACGAACCCATGTCCAAACACGTTTCCTGGCGCGCAGGCGGCAAGGCCCGGCGCTTTTTCAAGCCGGCCGACCTGGCCGATTTACAGGCCTTCCTGCCGGGTGTGCCGGAATCGGAACCGGTCCTGTTTGTAGGCCTGGGCAGCAATCTCTTGATACGCGATGCAGGCTTCGATGGCACCGTGGTGCTGACCACGCCGCTCTTGTCCGGCATCGCCATGGGTGATGCGCCGCACACGGTGGATGCGGGAGCAGGCGTGCCTTCGCCGCACGTCGCCAAGTTCGCTGCCAAAAATCATTGTGCCGGGGCCGAATGGCTGGCTGGCGTGCCGGGTACCGTGGGTGGGGCACTGGCCATGAACGCCGGTTGTTACGGTACGGAAACCTGGCAGCAAATCGTGCATTGCACCACCATCGACCGCGAAGGTGTGCTGCATACCCGCGGCACCGCAGATTTTGAAATCGGCTATCGCCACGTTGCGCCGCATTTCGCCGGCGAAGAATGGTTTGTGGCGGCGCGCTTCCAGTTCTCTGCGGGCGAGGCGACCAGTGCCCAGGCGCGCATCAAGGAACTACTCGCTAAGCGTATGGCGGCACAACCGCTGGACAAGCCCAATGCGGGGTCGACCTTCCGCAATCCGCCCGGCGACCACGCCGCGCGGCTCATCGAGTCCTGCGGACTCAAGGGCTACACCATCGGCGGCGCGCAGGTGTCGTTGAAGCACGCCAATTTCATCATCAACCTGGGTGAGGCCAAGGCCGCCGATATCGAGGGCCTGATCGACCACATGCAGGCAACCGTCAAAAAGCAGACCGGCGTCGAACTGGTACGTGAAGTAAGAATCGTGGGAAAGGCAGCATGAGCATTGATGCAAAAAGTTTAGGTAAGGTCGCCGTGCTCATGGGGGGGAACTCCAGTGAGCGCGAGATTTCTTTGATGTCCGGCAACGGCGTCCTCGCCGCCCTGCGCGAAAAGGGCGTGGACGCGCACGCTTTCGATCCGGCCGTGCATTCGCTGTTCGATCTCCCGCGCGAAAAATTTGCTCGCGCCTTCATTGCCCTGCATGGCCGTTTCGGCGAAGACGGCACCGTGCAAGGCGTGCTGGAAACCATGAAGGTTCCCTATACCGGCTCTGGCGTGATGGCCTCCGCCCTGTCGCTGGACAAGTGGCGCACCAAGCTGGTCTGGCAGGCGGCCGGCATTCCTTCGCCGCGTTACCAGATACTCACCCGCGACTCCGATTGGCGGCGCGTGGTGGAAGACCTGAAGCTGCCCCTGATCGTGAAGCCCGCGCGTGAAGGTTCCTCCATCGGTGTCACCAAGGTGCGCACCGCCGCTGACCTGCCGGCCGCTTTCGAATTGGCTGTGCGCCTCGATCCCCTGGTGATCGCCGAGGAGTTTATCGAGGGCCAGGAGCTCACCGCCTCGGTGCTGGCGGTGGACGGCGAACTGAAGGCGCTGCCGCTGATCCGCATCGAAGCGCCCGAGGGCAAGTACGATTACCAGAACAAATATTTCACCGACGTCACCCAGTACCACTGCCCCTCCGGCATACGCGCCGACCTGGAAGACGAAATCCGCGCCATGACCCTCAAGGCCTTCAAGGTGCTGGGAGCGGATGGCTGGGGCCGCGCCGACCTGATGCTGGCCCCGGATGGGCGTTACGGTTTTCTGGAACTCAATACCTCGCCGGGTATGACCAGCCACTCGCTGGTGCCCATGGCGGCGCGAGCCACCGGCATGAGCTACGCCGATTTGTGCGTGTCCATTCTCGCCTCCGCTTCACTGAAAAACGGGCTATGAGAGAAGAAACCCCCGCCCCCTTCGCGCAAAGACGCATCGTCGTCCTGACCGCCGCCTTGCTGGCCATGGCGGTGGCGGCCGGTGGCGTCTGGTTCGCCTGGCGTGCGCTACCGGATCTACCGGTGCGCGAGGTGACCTTCAAGGGCGAACTCGCGCGGGTGAACAGCGATGAACTCAAGCGCATCGCTCAAGGCATACACGGCAATCTGTACGGCGTCGATCTCGAACAGGTACGCGCCGCTTTCCAGCAGGCCGAGTGGGTGCGCGGCGTGGAAGTGCGCCGCCGCCTGCCGGGCACCCTGGAAGTGGCCATCGAAGAGCACCGGCCGGTGGCAGTGTGGGGCGAGCGCGACGCCGACGAACCGCAGCTGGTCGATGAGCAGGGCGCTGTATTCCGCGCGAGCCTGGACGACGAGGCCGCCAACGCGCTGCCCCTGCTTGCCGGCCCGGCAGAACAATCGCGCGAGCTGCTGGCCCGCTATCGCCAATTCCAGACCGCGCTGGCGCCGGTGTCGCGCGCGCCGCGTGAACTTGCTCTGTCGGCGCGCGGCGCCTGGCGGGTGACCCTGGACAACGGCGCCGTGCTGGAACTGGGCCGCGACGACACCGATCCGCGCCTGCAGCGCTTTCTCGCCGCCTATGCGCAGGTGCCCGACCTGCAAGCCGCCAACGCGCATATCGACCTGCGTTACCGCACCGGCCTTGCCGTCAAGCGCAGCCGCGAATCTATAAATGCCACCGCCGCTACTACAGGGAAACGCACATGAGCCGGAGCAATAACCTACTTATGAACAAGCCTCGCGAAACCAAAAACCTGCTGGTGGCCCTGGATATCGGCACCTCGAAAATCATCGCCTTGGTGGCCGAGATTACCGACGAGGACGGCCTGGAGCTGCTGGGTCTCGGCCAGCATCCCTCCAAGGGTCTCAAGAAGGGCGTGGTGGTCAATATCGAAGCCACCGTGGCCGGCATCCAGCGCGCGCTGGAAGAGGCCGAGCTGATGGCCGATGTGAAAATCCGTGAGGTCATCACCGGCATCGCTGGCTCGCACATCAAGAGCTTCAATTCGCACGGCATGGTGGCCATCAAGGACAAAGAGGTGCTGCAGTTCGACGTCGATCGCGTCATCGAAACCGCGCGCGCCGTGAACATCCCGATGGATCAGCAGATTCTGCACATCCTCACCCAGGAATTCATCATCGACGGGCAGGAAGATGTAAGGGAGCCCGTGGGTATGTCGGGTGTGCGTCTGGAAGTGAAGGTGCATATCGTCACCGGCGCGGTAAGTGCGGCGCAGAACATCATGAAGTGCGTGCGCCGCTGTGGGTTGGAGGTGCGCGACCTGGTATTGCAGCCGCTGGCTTCGGCCATCGCCGTACTCTCGCAGGACGAAAAAGATTTGGGTGTCTGTCTGGTCGATATCGGCGGCGGCACCACCGACATTGCGGTGTTCACCGGCGGGGCCATACGCCACACGGCGGTGATCCCCATCGCCGGCGACCAGATCACCAACGACATCGCCATGGCCCTGCGCACCCCCACCAAGGACGCCGAAGACATCAAGATCGCCCACGGCTGCGCACTCAGGCAACTGGCCAGCATCAACGACGTGATCGAAGTGCCTGGTGTCGGCGACCGCGGTCCGCGCCAGTTGTCGCGCCAGACGCTGGCCGAAGTGATAGAGCCACGCGTGGAGGAACTCTATTCACTGATCCAGCGCGAACTGCGCGCCTCCGGCTTCGAGGAGCTGCTGTCCTCCGGGATCGTGCTCACGGGTGGGAGCGCCGCCATGCAGGGCATGGTCGAACTGGGCGAGGAAGTGTTCCACATGCCGGTGCGCCTGGGTGTGCCCAATTACTCGGGGGGCCTTTCCGAGATCGTGCGCAACCCGCGTTTTTCCACCGGCGTGGGCCTGTTGTTATCGGCCCTTGAGCAGAAAAAGCGCGACGAGCACGTGCGTTTGCATACGGCTAATTTCAAATCGGTTTTCGAACGTATGGCCAGTTGGTTTAAAGGAAACTTCTAGCGAAGTTCTGAAAGGGCAATTTCTAAAAAATTTCCAAGGAAATTCCGGAGAGGGAATTTTCAAGATCGCAGATTCTGGTTTAGCAGTTTTGTATTTCAGGTGTTTCATTTTTAAGTTGTTTCACAGCAGAGGAGAGCATCATGATTGAACTGATCGACACGGAACAACCCGAAGCCGTCATCAAGGTGATCGGGGTAGGCGGTTGCGGCGGCAACGCCGTGGACCATATGATCGGCAACGGTGTAGCCGGCGTGGAATTCATTTGCGCCAATACCGATGCGCAGGCCCTGAAACGCAATCAGGCCAAGACCGTCCTGCAACTGGGCGGTGCAGTCACCAAGGGCCTGGGCGCGGGCGCCAACCCGGACGTAGGCCGTGCGGCCGCGATGGAAGATCGCGAACGCATTGCCGAAATGATCCAGGGCGCGGACATGCTGTTCATCACCGCAGGCATGGGTGGTGGAACCGGCACCGGTGCCGCACCCATCGTCGCGGAAGTCGCGCGCGAAATGGGCGTGCTGACCGTGGCCGTGGTCACCAAGCCGTTCGCGTTTGAAGGCAAGCGTAAAAAGATCGCCGAAGCCGGTATCGACGCGCTGAAACAGCACGTCGACTCGCTGATCATCATCCCCAACGACCGTTTGATGGAAGTGCTGGGCGACGACGTTACCTACGAAGACGCCTTCCGCGCTTCCAACGACGTGCTGAACGGCGCCGTTGCAGGCATCGCCGAGGTGATCAACTGCCCGGGTCTGGTCAACGTGGACTTTGCCGACGTGCGCACGGTGATGAGCGAAAACGGCGTGGCCATGATGGGTTCGGCCATGGCTTCGGGTCCTGACCGCGCACAAGTGGCGGCAGAACGCGCCGCTGCTTCGCCCTTGCTGGAAGACGTCAACCTCACCGGTGCCCGTGGCGTGCTGGTCAACATCAGCGCCTCCAAGTCGCTCAAGCTGAAAGAAGTACACGAAGTCATGAACACCATCCGCAGCTTCACTGCGGAAGATGCCACCGTGATCTTCGGCAGCGTGTTCGACGAGTCGCTGGGTGACGAGCTGCGTGTGACCATCGTTGCCACCGGCCTGGGCGGCAGCGCCGCCAAGCGCCAGCCGCAAATGGTTTACTCGGCCCCGGTGATGGCCCGTACCGGTACCGACGACGCAGTCGGCGCACCGCAGCAGCAATCCCCGGCCGGCGCCATCAACTACGCCGACCTGGATACGCCCGCCGTCACGCGCCGCCGCCGCGACGCCACGGTAAGCGCCATGCAGCAATCCGGGGTGGAGATGTACGACATTCCGGCGTTTTTGCGGAAACAGGCAGACTAAAACTCTAGTCTGTAGCGCCACACCCTCGCGCGGGAACCTCTGCCCCGCCAGCGAGGGTGTCGGCGCCTCTGTCGCTTTTATCCGTGCGCACTTTTGCGCTCAGGATGACAGCACAAAGGTGTAGGCATCTCCGTTTTGCCCCGAAATCAGTGGCAAGTCACTGATCCGACTGGTAAAATGAATGAGAGTCTGTTGCGGATGTCTTGACGACATCCCATTGAAGTTGCCGCGTCGGCATCCACTATCTATATATGATCAAGCAGCGCACCCTCAAAAACAAAGTCCGCGCCACCGGCGTGGGCGTGCATCTGGGCAATCGCGTCGAGATGACCATACGCCCTGCGCCGCCGGATACCGGCATCGTCTTTTGCCGTACCGATATGACCGGCATGCCGACGGTGCGTGCGCACGCGTTCAACGTGAACGACACGCGCATGTCCACGCGTATTGAGGACGCCAAATCCGGCGCCAAAGCGGCTACTGTGGAACATCTGATGTCGGCCTTTGCCGGCATGGGTATCGATAACGCCTACGTGGACCTGTCCGCCGAAGAGGTGCCCATCATGGACGGCAGCGCCGGCACCTTTGTGTTCCTGCTGCAATCAGCGGGCATCGAGGAACAGGCCCGCGCCAAAAAATACATACGCGTCAAAAAGACCGTGGAACTGCGCGACAAGGATAAGTTGGTGCGTCTGGAGCCCTTCGACGGCTTCAAGCTGGGCTTCGTCATCGCCTTCGATCACCCCGTGTTCGAGGACCGAAAGAACGAGGTCGAAATCGACTTCGGTGTTACCTCCTTCGTGAAGGAAGTGGCGCGCGCTCGCACCTTTGGCTTTACCCACGAGGTGGAAGCCATGCGCGCCGCCGGCCTGGGACGTGGCGGCTCGCTGGACAATGTGATCGTGATCGACGATTTCCGGGTACTGAACGCCGAAGGTCTGCGCTACGACGACGAGTTCGTCAAACACAAGGCGCTGGATGCGGTGGGCGATCTTTATATGCTGGGCCATCCCCTGATCGGCGCCTTCCACGGCGTCAAATCCGGCCACGCCATGAACAATCAGCTGGTGCGGGCGCTGCTAGCCGACGAAAAGGCCTGGGACTTCGTCACCTTCGACCGCAAGGAGCAGTTGCCGGCCGCTTTCGGCAATATGTCCCTGGCGGCGGCCTAGGCCGCCCCGTTAGGGGAATCCCGTGCTGATCGGCGTACGTTTCCTGCTGCTATTTGCGGTGGCAGCCATCGCCATCAGCTCCCTGGGTTATTTGTTCACCAAAAACCCGCGTTTTCTGACGCTGACCAAGAACATCCTCAAAATAACCTTTGTTCTAGTAGGGCTACTTGCACTCCTGTACGTGGCTGAGCGTCTTTTGCTGGCCTGAGGCCGACGATCAATCCTTTTTGCGAGATGTGAGCGCCCGCTCACGTTTGGACTTAATGCGCTCCATCGTGGCCTTCAGCGGGGAATCGGCGAGGGTGGCGGCCAGGCTGTCCAGCATATCGGCGGGCATGGCCTCGCCGCGCACCGGCACGCGTTTTCCGGGGCGCGCCGCAGAGGCGTAGGGGCTGCCCTCGGGTTGCACCAGCACCCGAATTGCGGTAACCTCGACTTCCCGTTTTTCCTGAAATTTCGCTAATAAAAGCGGCGATAACTGTTTCAACCTTGTCGCCACGGCCCCGTTGGCCGCCGCAATAACCAGGGTAGTCCCTTCCAGTGAGGCGATACGGCAAGCCGCCGCAACGCCTTCGGGAGAGGCTTCCGCCAAGATTCGTTGTAGGCGAGTAACGAGTTTGAGCCGATCCATCATCGGCGCAATGGTCTCGTTTTCCCGCATCAGAGCCTGAATGGGTTTGAACCCGCCGGGTTTCATAGGTAGTCAGGCTGTGAAGGTTAGGAGTTGTGCATGAACATCATTCTGGTATCGGACAGTTTAGCAAAGAGCCGCATCGTCACGATCTCGCAATCGCAGATCATCCTGGCGGTCATGGGCTTTATCAGCGCCGGCTTCATGTTCGCGCTCGGCACCTACTGGCTGACGATGAAGTACGCCGTCGACATCCAGAACCCCTTCATCCAGAGCCTGATTTCCACCCTGACCCAGCAGCAAACCGCGCAGGCCGAAAAGGAAATGCGCGAGCAACTGAGCTCCCTGGCCGTCAAACTGGGTGAGTTGCAGGCGCGCCTGATGCGCCTGGACGCCTTCGGCGACCGGCTCGGCAAGGCCGCCGGCGTCAAGGCCCAGGACCTGCATTTCTCTGAAACCCCCGGCCAGGGCGGCCCGATTCCCTCCGCCTCGCTGACCGGCGAAATCACCTTCCGCGACTTCCAGTCGCGTCTGGCCGATATTTCCCATGTGCTGGACGACCGCGCCGACAAGCTCGGTGTGCTCGATTCCGTGCTGATGGAAGGGCGCCTGGCCGCCAAAGCCATCCCGACGACCCTGCCGGTCGATATCGGTTACTACTCGTCCAACTTCGGTTACCGCATCGACCCCTTCAACGGTCGCAGCGCTTTCCATACCGGCGTCGATTTCAACGCGCCGTTCGGCTCGCCCATCCTGGCTGCCGCCGGTGGTGTGGTGGCGGTGGCGGAACGTCATGCCGAATACGGCAATATGGTCGATATCGATCACGATAACGGCCTGACCACGCGCTACGGGCATATGTCCAAAATCCTGGTCAAAGCCGGCGACGTCGTCCTGAAGGGCCAGAAAATCGGTGAACTGGGCCAGACCGGCCGCGCCACCGGCCCGCATTTGCATTTTGAAGTCCGCGAAAACTCGGTTCCCCTGAACCCGAATCGCTTCCTGTCCTTCGCCAAGGCGCAGGAACCGGCGCAAGCCACCAAAACCGCGCACGCCCCGTAAGTCCCCTCTTGCAGTCGCGGCGCTTCACCCCAAGGTGAAGCGTGCCGCGTGCCTGCGCGCTTCCGCTGCGCACCGCAGACACCCCGATTCCCCTTTTTCTGCTCATTTTCGTATACCCAGAATCAGAAAGCACTACATGTTCAACGCACTCCTCAAATCGATTTTCGGCAGCCGTAACGACCGCCTCCTGAAGCAGTACAGCAAACGCGTCGCCGCCATCAACGCCCTGGAACCGGCCATGCAGGCGCTCAGCGACGAGCAACTCAAAGCCAAGACCCAGGAATTTAAGGACCGTTACACCAAGGGCGAGACCCTGGACGATTTGCTGCCGGAAGCCTTCGCCGTGGTGCGCGAGGCCGGCAAACGCGAACTGGGCATGCGCCACTTCGATGTGCAGATGATAGGCGGCATGGTGCTGCACGACGGCAAGATCGCTGAAATGCGCACTGGCGAAGGCAAGACCCTGATGGCAACCCTGCCGTCCTACCTGAATGCACTCTCCGGCAAGGGCGTGCACGTGGTGACCGTTAACGATTACTTGGCCCAGCGCGACTCGGAATGGATGGGCCGCCTGCACGCCTTCCTGGGCCTGACGGTGGGCTGCAATCTGCCGCAGATGAAGCAAAGCGAAAAGCAGGCCGCCTTCGCCGCCGACATCACCTACGGCACCAATAACGAATTCGGCTTCGATTACCTGCGCGACAATATGGTGACCGCGCGCGAAGACCGCGTCATGCGCGGCCAGAATTTCGCCATCGTCGACGAAGTCGACTCCATCCTGATCGACGAAGCGCGCACCCCGCTCATCATCTCCGGCCAGGCCGAAGATTCCGCCGCCCTGTATGTCAAGATCAACACCCTGGTGCCGCACCTGAAACCCCAGGAAGACGAAAAGAGCCCCGGCGATTTCTGGGT